>MDSP01000189.1_pt1 | contig 13821 bp, 15 predicted proteins | sample 1005811 | NCBI WGS metagenome assembly MDSP01 (sample SAMN05526596, study PRJNA338239) | gut metagenome | isolation source: stomach gut content | host: Naso elegans | place: Saudi Arabia: Red Sea | collected 2011-04
CTTTTTGTGCAGGCCTCGACAGCATAAAAGAATGTAGATTTTTATTAAATTACGGCGACTCATTTAATGATATTAGTACAATGGCTCATGAAATCGGGCATGGTTTCCACAACTGGACTGTAAAAGATGACTCATATTTAAACAGCCATTATCCAATGCCACTTGCAGAAACAGCTTCTATTTTATCAGAAACTATTGTATCCAAGGCAGGCTTAAATACAACTACTAACAAAGATGAAAAAATTTCAATATTAGAAACTGAACTTAGTGGAAGCACTCAAGTTATCATTGATATTTATTCAAGATTTATATTTGAAAGCGCATTTTTTGAAAAACGCAAAGAAGGCTTCGTATCAGTAGAAACAATCAAACAACTTATGATTGATGCACAAAAACAAACTTACGGAGATGGACTTGACCCTAACTATTTACACCCATATATGTGGACATGGAAACCACACTATTATAACGCACACTACAACTTCTATAACTTCCCATATGCATTTGGGCTACTTTTTGCAAAGGGACTATACGCAAAATACTTGCAATCACCAGATACATTCCCAGCAGAGTATGAAAAATTACTATCTGTAACAGGAAAAATGGATATAGAAGATGTGACTGAAACTATTGGTATTACATTAGATAAAGCATTTTGGAAAGACTCACTTTCTATTATTGAAAAAGAAATTGAAGAGTTTATTAATTTAGTATAATTTTAAAGCCATATACCAACTTTTGGTGTATGGCTATTTTATCGCTTTAGCAATTTCAAGGGCTATATATTGCAACACATCTACAACTACAGAATTCCCAAACTGCTTATAAGCCTGCGAATTACTCACCACAATTTTATAATTTTTTGGGTATCCCATTAAGTTAGCACACTCTACAGGGTGCAATTTTCTAGTTTTATTATTTATATAGTATCCTCCAGTTTTCGCAAAAACTCCACCTCCATTAGCAGATAACGTTATTGCAACCCCTTTAGTACTATACACTCTCTCACCCTGACCACCCTTATTTACCATTCCCAAACGGATTGGCTTATTACCAAAAACGTTATCCTCCTTAGTTAAAACCAAGTCTGGTCGGTCTACATATAAACCAGACACTATATTTTCATCATTAACCAAAAAATCATTAACATATTTCGTTAATGGAATTGGATTTGGAAAATTAAACTCAGATTTCAAAATATCATTTCTAAATGCCACCATGTAAATTCGCTCCCTCTTTTGAGGTATACCATAATTTGCAGCATTCAAAACTTTATAATCAAAACTATACCCAAGTTCAAATAATGTATTACGCACAACTTCCAGAGTCCTACCCCCATCATGTGTAGCAAAATTTTTCACATTTTCCATAAATACAATTTTAGGATTTTTCTCCTTTATAATACGTGCAACATCAAAAAATAAAGTACCTCTACTATCTGTAAAACCTAGCTTTTTGCCACTAATCGAAAATGCCTGACAAGGAAACCCTGCACACAAAATATCATGGTTTGGAATTAACTTTTCATCAACTTTTGTAATATCATCGTCTGGCATCTCTCCAAAATTTGCAAAATAAGTTTGCTTTGAATACTTATCCCACTCATTTGAGTATACACATTTTGCCCCCAACGAACTTAGTGCCAATCGAAATCCCCCAATGCCTGCAAATAGGTCGATAAACGTTAAATTATCTAGGGGTTTTGTTATTATTTGTATCATATTTTTCCTCCGTTAAACCAAAAATAGAGCTTTGATATTATATCAAAACCCTACTTATTCTATATCTAGTTTGAGTAATAATCAACCAAAACTTTAACTTAATACAAAGATTAAATTCCATAATTTGCTCCTCATATGTTTAAAATTTATATACCGTTATATCTTATTCCCAATTATTACCACAAAATTTGAATTCTAATCAAACTATATACAAAGTTATTTTAATTTTTTATTTTAGTGAACGAATAATTCCTAATGGAAATCCACAGTTACTACATTTCTCTTTAAGTACAAAAATTTTTGTATTACACTTTGGGCATCTTTCAAATCGTACAAAATCTCTCATCTTTGCCTCCTAAATCCACTGCTCCAGTTTTTCCACTGCATCTTCCAAAGCTTGTTCATAAATTAATCTTGTCAAAATATTTAGCTCCATGCTTTCTAATTCCTCATACTCTAACAAAATATCTTGTAAATACTCCTCGGCAGTATCAAAAACTTGTTGCTTAACTCTTCTTAACTTTTTTACTTCTTCATGTGATTTTGCAACTTCAGCCAAAATTTCATCTAATCTTCCATCAATATTTATAGTTGTTTTCAAAACTTTATTTAGGTCTACCATATTGTTTTCTCCTTCAAGTTTTATAATTTTATTATAGCGAGCTGGGGTGACAACTATTGTCATTACAAAAATTTACTTTGAAAAATTATATTTTTTCATTAAATTTATTTCATTGATTAAAATTTCTTATAATGTTATTATAAATTTATTGAGTGACAATTACTGTCCTTTCAAGAAAATATTATTAATTTATTTTAGGAGAAAAAATTATGAGCAAAACTGCAAAAGCTGAACGACTTTTAACACTCTATCACAAACTTCTTAATGACGAAAAAATAGACAAACATGAATTTTTGCAAGAAAACCACATTGATGCTCGGACTTTTGCAAGAGATATTGCTTTTATTAAATGCTTTTTGGCTGAGGTCATGGCAACTAGCGAAGTTATTTTGGATAAAGAAGATGGATATTATATGACTGGGTATAATAAGATAAAATTTCCTAGTTCTGCAATTTTTGGAGTTATGAGAATTTTAATTGCTAGTCGAGCATTTTCTAAAGATGAAATTAGAAGTTTACTAGATATTTTAATTCGCTCTACCCCTGTTTATGGTCAATATAATTTGACACAAAATGTTATTGATGAACTAACTTATTATCAACCTTTAGAACACGTTTTAAAAACCTCCATTAATAAAGAAGAAACTCATACATTTTTGGATAAAGTTTGGGAGATTGAACAAATAATCTGGAAAAAACAAAAGCTAAAAATCAACTATACTCGTGCTAATGGAGTAACTGTAGACCTAACTGTAATTCCATTATCTATCATGTTTTCAGCATTTTATTTTTATGTTGTTTGTTATGTTGACAATGATAACTTTAATAATGGAATTTTGAAAACTAGTCAATTCCGAATTGATAGGATTAATAATTTTAGTATTGATGAAAAATGTGCGAATACAGAAATTTATTCACCAATTTACCTTAGCAACATCAAAAATAAACTACAATATATGCAAGGTGGAGAGAATATTACTATTACGTTTAAATTTTGGGGTCCATCAGTTGAGGCTATTAAGGATATATTCCCTGACTCTAAAATTATTGGACAAGATGGGGAGAAGTATATAGTTGAGGCTAGAGTTTTAAATAAAAGTGCTAAGATGTGGATTTTGAGTCAGGCACAATATTTGGAAGTGCTTACCCCTACAGAATTTAGAGAAGATATCAAAAAAACAATAGCTAAAATGTTATCTAACTACTAATTATTTCTGATTTACAACAATATCAACATATTAATTTTTGACAATAAAAAGGAGTCCTATCATCTATAGATAGTACTCCTTTTTAAATTAACTTTATTCGATGTGATATAAATTCATAAATCTAGTTATCATTGCACACATCTCAGCTCTTGTAGCAAATTTTTGTGGCTCTAATTCATCTTTTAGATTGCCGTCCAAAATCTTTTCATTAACTGCCCAGTTCATAGCATTTTTTGCCCATGTAATTTGGTCTGCATCTACAAAAGTAGAAATTCCAGTCCCTACACTTTGTGGCTTTCCAGCAAGATTATATAACATTGTAGCTAATTGTTCACGTGTTACATCTGCATTTGGTTCAAATTCACCATCTGGAAACCCTTCTACAATCCCACTTTTTACTGCCCAACCTACTGCTCCTGCATACCAAGCTGATGAACTTACATCGCTAAATGTTGAAGATTGGTCATTAGTACCGTTTTCTAAACGTTGTAAAATAGTTACGACTTCAGCTCTTGTTACATCTTTTTCTGGTGCAAAAGTGTTATTTGTATATCCATCTACCAAATTGTTAACATACAAATTCATAACATCATAATAAAACCATTCTGTATCACTAATATCTGTAAATGGGTTTGTTACTACAGTTATTGGAGGCAATGTCCCCTCATCAATTGCTGGATTTGGTGTCAAATCATACTTTAAGGCCTGTAATTGCTCCTCCAATTTTTGTTGTGCTTCCTTAAATTGTGCAACATAAATAATTATTGGACTCTCAATCAATTCTTCACCATCAACAATTACATTGTTTATCGTAACTTTACCCTCTATTGTAACATTTAAATTTACAGATATATTTTCGCTTATTGGAAGTAGTGTAGAAATTTGTTCAGCAATTCCAACTTTTAAGGCGTTTGCAATTATCAAAGTGTTATATTGAGCATCTTCACCAGCTAATTCTATCAATTTTGTTGCTGTTAAATCATCAATCCAAGATGCTGAAAAAGACTCAGTTACTGCCATTGTTGGGATTATTGCATTAGGTGCTACCAAAGACGCTGACAAAATTCCTACCACTACTTTTATTTTATTATTCATTATACACTCTCCTAAAGTTTAAATTAGCGTTATATATCTACTAATAATTGCACAAATTTCTGCTCGAGTAATGTTACCTTTTGGATTAAGATTATTTTGCTCACCCTGAATAATTCCAATATTAACTGCCCAATCCATTGCATCTTTTGCCCATGTAATTTGGTCTGCATCTGCAAAAGTCGAAATTCCACCCCCTAAACTTTGTGGTTTTCCTGAAAATCTATACAACATAGCAACTAATTGCTCACGTGTTACAGGTGCATTTGGCTCAAATTCTTCATCTGGAAATCCTTCTATAACACCACTTCTTATTGCCCAACCTACTGCCCCAGCATACCAACTATCTACATCAATATCGCTAAATTCAGCACTCGCAATTTCTGCATCAAAAAGTGGAAGTGTTTCAGAAACACCCAAATGAGATAACCTCTCCAAAATCATTATTACTTGTGAACGTGTAGCTTCTTCTTGTGGAGCAAATATGTAATCCCCATATCCTCCCACCAAATTATTTACATACAAATCCATTACATAATTATAATACCAATCTTGCTTACTAATATCTTTAAAATAATTAGTATATTTTGCACCCTTCAAAGTTTTGTCAAACTGTTCAACATACCAAGTTAATAACGGTTCATCTGGTACTGGGCGTATATCAAGACTTTCTCCAAAATCTCCATTATAAATATTCATTCCTTTAAATGATACTTCCCCATTATATGCAACGTCCATATAAACTGTTTGTGCATTATATGGAATTTGTTTCCAACAACTTGATATCCCTTCTAAAGATTTTTGTTGTAAAGTTTGTTGAATAATCAAAGTACTATACTCTGAATTTTCACCAACCATAGTGGCTAATTCATCACTTGTTAAACTGTTAATCCACTCAAAAGATTGTGCCAAAGCTCTATCATCATCTAAAAAATATGTGCCATCTGCTGAAATTTCATATATTGCCCGTAAAATTGTATCAATCTCTGGTTTGTTAAGACCTCCAATGTATAAATTATCTAAGTAATATTCAAACTGAAGCCTTGTCATGCCTGTTCCTAAATAGCTATCCTCAGCAGATGGAGAATTTGCTTGTAATACTGGCATCGAAAGTAAATATACTGATAAAATTCCTGTTAATAATGGTATTTTTCTTTGCATAAGTTCACCGTCCTTTAAAACCATGATAGTTTATTATATTCAGTACGGATTGTCTGAAATGCAAAAATTCCCCTACCCCAAAACAAAGGAGTATGGGAAAAAATTTATTCATATAAACTCATATATCTACTTACCATCTCACAAGCTTCAGCTCTTTTTACAAAAGACTTTGAATTTAACATTTCATCACCAATAATACCAACATTCACTGCCCAATCTAGTGCATCTTTGACTTCTTCTTGAACATCAAAAATGGAAACTCCATCTCCTGAGCTTGTCGGCTCTTTGGCAAATCGATACAATATTACAGCTACCTCTTCTAAAGTTATTTCTAAATTTGGTCTAAATGTTCCATCATCAAACCCTTTTATAATCTCACTTTTTATCCCCCAACCTACAGTTCCAGCATACCAATCATCAAACTGAATATCTAAAAATGATTGTTCAGCCAATAAGGCATCTAAAAAATGAATATTTGAAGTAACCCCCAAATTTGTAAGCCTATCCAAAATTACTATTAATTGTGCACGGGTAGTATTATCAAATGGTCTAAATGTGTTATTTGTAAAACCTTCTACTAAGTTATTAGTATACAAATCCATTACATATTTATAAAACCAATCATCTTCTTGAACATCAAAAAATGGATTGCTACTTTCTTCCTCACAATAACATTGTTCAAACTGAGGGATATACCAATTTATAAGTTTAGTTTCTTCGCTACTTCTAATGTATAAATATCTATCTTCCTCTAACCCATAAATTTGTAATCCAGAAATCGAAACGATGCCATCTTGCAAAGTTAGTCCAATCATTGATGGTTGCCAATTGTTGTTTATGAGTGGATTAGCTGGCCACACTACTTTAATTTGGTCTAGTAAACTTTGTACTAAAGTTTGCTCAATAATTAATGCATTAAATTCCACATCTGTCGCCACTAAATCTACCAAATCTTGCGCACTTAGCGAATGGATACACTCAAACGCCTTAGATATTAGCTGAGAATACAATAAGTCGCTATTATCTTGTACTTCTTGAGGCGTTAATTTATATGATTTTTGCAAATATCGTGCAAATTCTTCTAAATCTAATTTACCATAGAAAAAATCTTCTGCTTGCGACATAATTTGAGCTATATTTTCAGTTTTATAACCATCTTTAGTACAAAAATTTTGTGTAGTTAATCCCATAAAATCACCCTCGTTTAATTATATACTTCAGTATATTCATAATCGCATTAAATTGTTAGTATATAACAAAAATAACTTTTATATGAAAGCTTTTTGTAACCGAAAATATAACAGTGAATTTAGTTTGGAAATGACTCGCTCAGTTGCTGAATATTTAAAAACATTTAAATAAGACAAAAAACTCTTTCATAACATAAATTAACTCATGCTTATTTTAGCATGAGTTTTTTGTTGTATTTTGGTTAAATCTTTTATCGAAATTAATCTTTTTATGTTGACTTAAAACAGTTTCTGAGATATAATATTGCTAATGTATCACAAAATTTTACAATTTAACTAAATTAGAAAGGGACAGTATATGAAAAAATCTTTGAAAATAGCTTTAATTATCGCCAAATCAGCCAACCCTAAACAGATGTATAAAGAATATCCTTTAGGCATCGGATACATAGGAACTGTATTAAAAAATGCTAATCATATCGTAAGAATTTTTGATCAGTCTATAGAATTTCAAGATAATACTAAATTATTAAAGGAACTTTTAAACTTTTCTCCTGATGTAATCGGATTTTCTATTATGACATCTAACTACACTAATTCTATCAAAATATTAGAAATGATTAAGTATAATAATTTACAATCTATCAACTTTGCAGGTGGTGTCCACCCTACATTATTCGCTAAAGAATGTGTTGAACAAGGCTTTGATTATGTAATTAAAGGTGAAGGCGAAATTGCTTCAAAACAATTGGTTGATGCTATTTTTTACACAGAAGATATAACTAAAGTTAGCAACATTGTATACAAATCTAACAACAAAATTATTGAGAATAAAACTGAAAAATTAAATGTGGATATTAATTCATTTCCAATTGTAGATAGAACTCTTTATTCCAACGAAAAATATACTAAACATTCTATTTGCACAAGTCGAGGTTGCCCTTTTTCATGTAAATTTTGTTTTAATTTTAGCAATATTAGTACCATCAAAAGGGGTAATCGAACACGTTGTATAGAAAATGTTGTATCAGAAATTGAATACATAACCTCAGAATTTGGGAATAAAGAAATATTTTTTACCGATGATGTATTTTTTAATAAGATAAGTAAAGTCCGAGAATTCGTTGAGTTAATTAATAAAAAACGACTTTCCATAAATTTTATCGCACAACTTAGAGCAGATATGATTACTGATGAAATGTGCTTATTATTAAAATCAATTGGCTGTATAAAAATTGAAGTTGGTGTGGAAACTGGCTCAGAAATAATCTTAAAATCAGCTTGTAAAGGCTTATCTATAGAGGCTATTAAACGTGGAATTGCAACTGCCAAAAAACATAATTTACGAGTAAAAACAAATTGGATTTATGGTCTTCCTGGCTCACTTTCTGAACAATATAAATGTATAGATTTGATGTTAGAAACTAAGCCTAATGAAATTTCTATCCATCAACTAGTCCCTTTCCCTGGCACAGAATATTATGAAAAAAGAGAACAATATGGTATTATCATCAAAGATATCACTAATTTTGATAGTTTCTGTTATGGAACTTTAGATGATAATATTACTTATGAATATATGAGTTTTGATGAATATAGGCAACTTTTAGTTGATACAATTAAAGCATTAGAAAAAATCGGTTATAAATCTAGTGATAATTGTACTTCTGATGATATGTATATTTATTCTTCACCTTTAGAAAAAAGAAATTTGGAGATTGTTTAATATGAATAGAATTATAGCTTTTGAAGGCCATAACGGCGTTGGAAAATCTCATGTCGTAAAAAATTTTAGTCGTAAAATTAATGGCGAATATTATTATGGAATTGAAGATAGTTTATTGCAAGATGACCTCAAAACTACCTTTATAAAAGATACTTATTGGTATGCTTCAGCATTATATTTTTTTGCTGGGAGTATGCACAGGAATTATACTTTGCAAGAAACTTTAAAAAATACTGACGTTGTATTAGATAGAAGTTTTTGGTCAACGCTTGCTGTTCATTGGGATAAGGGGGCTGATAATATTACTCAACTACTATCAATAGTTCAGCATGGTCAAAACTTTTTTCCAATACCAAATATTATTTTTATTTTAACTGCTCCTTATGATGAATGTAAAAAACGTATCGCTACTAAACAAAATTTAGAAGAAAAATTGTTAGATGAACTAGTTGATGAGCAATATTTTCAAAAAGAAGTTGAGTTTTATAACTGGTTAACTCATAATAATACATTTAATTCTAAAATTATTACTATTGATACTATGGATAAAAGCCCTACAGAAGTCGTTGAGCAATGTTATAAATATTACCAAGAAATATAGGAGAAGTAAAATGTTAATGACTCAAGAAAGTTTTGATAAACTAGAGAAGGAACTAGAATATTTGAAATCTCATAAGCGTGGAGAGATTGCTAAAAATTTAAAAAAAGCCGCAGATTTTGGAGATTTAAAGGAAAACGCTGAATTTGTAGCCGAAAGAGAACATCAAGCAGTTGTAGAAGCTAGAATTGCTACCATTGAACATACTTTACGAATTGCCACAATTGTATCTCAAAATAATATTGAAGGCTCGGATAAAGTTGTAACTTTAGGAAGCTTTATCACATTACTTGATATAGAAGAAAATGATGAAGAAGAATTTACACTAGTAGATAATATTCAAGCTGACCCCCTAGAAGGCAAAGTTTCCATAGACTCCCCCTTAGGAAAAGCAGTATTTAATCATAAAGTTAATGATGTTGTTGAACTAAATGTTCCTGCTGGAATTATTTCATACAAAATATTAAAGATAAATTAAACTTATACTACTTAGTATGAGTTTTTTTATGCATTTAAATAAGATAACCCCAAACCATTTAGATTTGAGGTTATTTTTTAGCCTAAGTATGCTTTTAACATCCAAAGAGTTTTTTCTAATTCGCTAATTTTACCACGGAATAAATCAGCAGTTTCATCATCACCATCTTCTTCAGCAATAGAAATAATTTCACGGCTACCTTTGATAATCGTTTGATAATCGTCAATAACATGTTGTACCATTTCTTTTGCTGGGTGAGTATTTGGACATTCTTTAATTTGTGAATGCTCCAAATACTCCTTCATTGTAGCTAATGGTTTTTCACCAATGGTCAAAATTCTTTCTGCAATTTCATCTGTAAATGCTGTTGCATCAGTGTAAAATTCCTCAAACTTTGTGTGTAGTGTAAAAAACGCTGGCCCTTCTACATACCAATGAAATTTGTGAAGTTTTACATAAAAAACTGACCAGTTAGCAAGTTGTACGTTTAGTGCTGATATTTTTGACATTGAGAACCCTCCATAAATGTAGTTTACCTTTATAGCTTGCCAAAAAATCATTAAATGTATTCTCTTTATTTATGCATAATTAAGGAAGAATTGGAAAATATATTTATGTTAGATAATATTTTAAGGAGCGATTTTATGAAAATGATAACACTTTTATTAACGATAGTAGCGCTATGCCCTGCTATTTTTGCAACCGAATTTTCTTATGATGAGCAGTTAGATCAGTTACTTGATGATTATAATTCTAAGGTAAGCGAATTAAATAATTCTTACAAAGCACAGCTTGAGCAAATTGAGATTGAATGGGAAACTGATAAGGCAATTTTGAAAAATAATAGAGATGAAATTTTGGCTGATTATGAGCTAAAGAAAGAAGAAATTATCAATAATCCCGAAGATTGCCATGCTGAGAAAAATGGAGAATTATATGGGCTAAAAGGTTATAGAAATCAACAACTTTTTGATTGGGGCCTAAACTATTTAGCTGAGCAAAAAGAAGCTATGTCTATAAAATATTCAACTTGGGCAAATTTAGATGAGAGTTACGAGGAGCAATATCAGCTAATTTATAGCGATTTTCAAGAGTCTCTTCAAAAACTTCAACAAGATATCATGGACGCTGGAGAAGAATATGAACTAGTAATTCCAACGCTTCGTATGCCATCTTTACACCAACGCCTAAAATAATTATTGCAAAAAGGACTATATTAATCTAAATAGTCCTTTTACTTTTTATATTTTATCATATTTTCCTCTTTCCAAAATCTTATCTATCTAAAAACTTTTTACATTAAGCTTAATAAAATTCGTCATATCATTAGTATACTCTGGAGTATAAATACCAACTTGTTCACAAATTTTTATTTGCAAATCATTTTTGTAGCTATGGGAATATAAACCTCTTGAAAAAATAATAATATGACTTAATAAAGTCGTTGCATCAGTTAAAGAAAGATGAGGAAAATTTTTGGTAATTTGATGATGAATTAAATCAATTTGGCTTGCCACTGTGTCCCAATGCTCAATAAGTTTTTCTTCAGAAATATTGTATTGGATAACTGCTAAATCTAGTGTTAGCAGATGCAAAAATAATTTCTGCTCGTCCAAAGTTTTAGCAAAAATATTTGCAAACTGGTCGAGATCGTTTATCCCTTGCAAATTATCAATTAAAATATTTGTAAATTTTATCAACTCATTATCTGAAATCTTCAAAAATATTTCTTCCTTAGATTTAAAATATTTGTATAAATTAACCCTAGTAAAACTTAAATCTTCAGAAATTTTAGATAAAGTAATATTCTCATAACCTATCTCGTGATATAATTTTGTAGTTACATCTAAAACTTCTTTTATTCTAATATCCTTTTGACTTTGCGTTCTAGCCCTCTCAAAAATCATAATGTCGCCTCCTATCTCAAAAATCATACCATAAATCTAATATCCTGACAAATATTCTTTACCAGACAAAATTGTAACATCTTCACGATTTTTGGATTTCAGAAATTCTCATATGCGATTTAGAAAGCTATTTCCAAAAATCATATTAAAAAAAATCCCCTATTATTTAGAGGATTATCAAATTTACAAATTGTTGCCAAGCTTTTATGAGGTCGATTTGCTCACCTTCATCTGAATAATACAAAATATTACTACTAATTCCCTCAACTACAATATCCAGCAAAACACTTAAAGTCTTTTCCTCTACATTATTATTAATTGCTCCTAACTCCTTACCTAAGCTAATAAACTCCAAAACTTCTTGGTTAGTTGCTTTAACATTTACACAAAAAAACTCACCTAACATTATTAGATGAGTTTAGTTAAATTTAGATTTTGAAATACTTCAGTAATTGTTTAAGGTGTTCAGCCTCTGCTTCCAACTGCTCACTAATTGAAGCACTCTCTTGTGAAGTTGCTGCATTATTTTGCACTACAGCTGAAATTTGGCTAGTCCCTTCCAACAGTTGGTTAACACTTGATTGTTGCTTTTTAGTACTCTCAACCAATTCTGTAAAGAAATCTGCTGTTAAATCAACGCTTTCAACAATATCTTTTAAGCTATTTTCTGTTTCAACAGCCATCTTTTGCCCTTCTTCAATATAAAGGAAACTTTGCTTAATAATCTCCTCAATTTCTTTTACAGTTTCTGAACTACGGTTTGCAAGCTCACGGATTTCTCCTGCAACTACTGCAAATCCTTTACCAGCCTCACCAGCTCTTGCCGACTCAATCGCCGCATTTAGAGCTAATAAATTTGTCTGATTTGCAATGTTATCAACAGTTTGTAAAACTTCTGCAATAACCAAACTTGATTTATTAATTTTGTCCATAGAAATAATCATATCATTCATAGATTTTGTTCCACGACTAGCTTTTTCTTTGGCATCATCAGAAAGTTTTGTAGTTTCTTCAACTTGTTCACGAGTTTGAGAAATCGCCTCACCAATGTTACCAGTACTTTTAATAAAGTTCTCGATAATTTCTGATTGTTCTGCTGAACCTTGTCATGAAGCAATAATTTTTATGTTAGCGGGGGGCGGCTTTCGTTTCAGGCAAGCTGGCCTATATAAGCTATAAAACATTCAGGAGACTATGCACAGAGTAATATTACAGTGTATCCTGTTGTGCATTGATAGAGCAGGTGTTGCATGGTTTGTTTTATGTTTTTGGGGTAATTTGTTACATGCTTGGCACCTTAAACTTCCTGGCCACCAGGAATCTCAAACCAGCTTATCTCAAAGAACCTTCATTTCTAAAGTCTTCACTTTACATTTAGTTGTTCAACAAGGCAGACAGGCTAACAAACCCTGTGAAAGTCATATTAAACGCCAAGCTAGCATTCCAGTCAAAAACATCCTTTGACAGAGAGAAACTGTCCTGACATCCTTCATGCACATGCTAAACACAATGCAATGATGACTCTGTGCAGAGGATTTGAAGAGGGAGCTTTTGAAGTGCAACTCAATGTGCAACTCATGGTTTGAAGTTCAGTGCTCTGTTCCGTCCAGTCCAATTTATTCCTGTTTCAGTCACTGAGGCATCAGTATCCCGACTCCAAACACTGTGCCTGTCAGAAGTGTTGTAGTGTTCAGTGGAGTGGTGTCACTCCTAACACAATCTGTCACAATCCACTGAAGGAAGCACAAAAGTACAAAACAATATTTCTTTATTCTCATACATGATTAAAACACGAGCCAAAAGGGCCACCGTGAGAGGCACAGACTATCTAAAATTCATAAATGCTGGGATCTTGGCTACAGATAAACGCTGTTTGAATGAATGAATAATGATTTTGAAAACACTTTGAAAGGTTTACAAACACGGGCACGTACGCAAACACAGACACAAGAGGGTAAAGAAAAAGTTCATCTCTGAGCAGATACACTGCACTTAAACAAATGTTATCACAAAACATACACAAGAATACTTAAAAATCTATGGTCACAAAAGCACAGACACAATTACACAAACAGTGTCAGAACTGAGATCAAGATCAGTGTCTTGGGTTTGATCATG
>MDSP01000191.1_pt1 | contig 13761 bp, 13 predicted proteins | sample 1005811 | NCBI WGS metagenome assembly MDSP01 (sample SAMN05526596, study PRJNA338239) | gut metagenome | isolation source: stomach gut content | host: Naso elegans | place: Saudi Arabia: Red Sea | collected 2011-04
GATTAGCTTCTGGTCAAGTTGACGTAGTTCTAGGATTTGCAGACGTTCGCCGTGATAATGAAGATAAATGGCAAACTGATTTTGGAAGAGAAGCAAGCATTTGGGAAGAAACTAACGTAATTGGTGTAACTGCTCCAATTTATAATGATACAGTAAGTGTAAGTTTATGGTCTGATAACATGAAAATTGCAGGGTTTAAACAAGCCGTAGAAAATGCATTTATTGATATTGGAAATTCTGCTGAGGGTAAAGAAGTTATTGCAATTTATAGTCACAACGGTTATCAACTTGCTGACCCAAGCGATTATGATGAAGAACGTAAAGCACAACAATTAATAAGACAACTTTCTCAATAACAGTTTAAAATTGAAAATTAGTATTGATATGATAACAAAAAGGGTGAGTTTCTCACCCTTTTTTTATAGAACAATATAAAAGGAGTTTAGACAGTATGATTAAATTTGATAATGTATCAAAAGTATATCCAAATGGGTATACAGGCTTAAAAAATGTATCTCTATCAATTGACCAAGGAGAATTTGTTGCAATTATTGGTCTCTCAGGAGCAGGAAAATCAACCCTAATCCGTACAATTAATAGAGTTCACGATATTTCAGAAGGCACACTAACAGTAAATAACATAGATGTAAGCACATTAAAAGGCGCATCTTTGCGAAAATTTAGAAGAAATATAGGAATGATTTTCCAATCTTATAACTTAGTAACACGAACAACTGTAATAAAAAATGTACTTACGTCAAATGTTCCAGATTTACCATTTTGGAGAGTAATTCTTGGAATTTATCCCCAAGAACAAAAAATTGTAGCTCTTCAGGCATTAGATAAAGTAGGAATTTTGGATAAAGCATTTGTAAGAGTTGACCAACTTTCTGGGGGACAACAACAAAGGGTATCATTAGCTAGAACTTTGGCTCAAAATCCAGAAATTATTTTGGCAGATGAACCAGTTGCAGCACTAGACCCAGTTACAGCACGCCAAGTTATGGACGATTTTAGAACGATTAACCAAGAACTTAACATTTCTATATTAATAAATATTCACCATGTAGATTTGGCATTAGAATATGCAGATAGAGTTATTGGAGTTAAGGCAGGGCAAGTTGTATACGATGGACCAAGTGGAAATGTAACGCCAGCAGTGTTAAGTACAATTTATGGTGACCAAGAAATCGGTAAAATGGAGGGGTAAACTATGGCAAAAACTATTACTTTACCAAACGGAAAACAAGTCCAAGAAAAACGCTCAAATATGCCAATAGTTGTAATTTTAATTTTGATTATGTCGTATATATCTATTGAAATTACAGGGTTTAACCTCACAACTCTACAAACAAGAGGAAGCCAATTTTTTGTAATACTAGAAAGAATGTATCCACCTAACACAAATTATTTAAGTTCTATTTGGAAGCCGTTATTTGACACTATTAAAATGTCGCTACTAGGTTCATTTATAGGTTCGGTGTTAGCAATACCATTTGCGTTTTTGGCATCAAGTAATATTGTTCATAACAAATTTATATTAGCATTAGTAAGATTTTTTCTAAGTTTAGTAAGAACATTTCCAACTTTAGTAATTGCCCTAATTGCAACATACATCTTTGGGCTTGGAACACTAGCAGGGACAACGGCTATAGCTGTTTTTACTTTTGCATATATCGGAAAATTATTATATGAACAAATTGAAACTGTAGATATGGGACCATATGAGGCGTTAGAGTCGTTTGGAGCTACAAAAATCAAGGCTTTTAGTGCTGGAATTGTGCCTCAAGTACTTCCAAGTTATATCGCCAATTGCCTTTTTTGTTTTGAAGGGAATGTTAGATATGCATCAATTTTGGGGTATGTAGGAGCAGGAGGATTGGGCCTAATTTTAAATGAAAAAGTAGGTTGGAAAGAATATGATAGCGTTGGAATGATACTACTTACATTGTTTGTAACAGTAATGATTATTGAAAGTATCAGTCACTATCTAAGAAAGAAATTAACATAGTGATTAAAATTCAAGGGGGAACTAATGTATAGTAGAGGATTGGAATTATTAAAATTAATGGTTGGAGTTAAAGATGAACACTTACATTTGTGGTCATAAATTAAAAGAGACAGGTGCAGGTAAGGTTTATCCATTTGCTTTAGCTTCCATATCAAAAGGATAGAAGAAAAAATTTGGATTATTTAACTCAAGATAGTTATTAAATTAGTTTAGAGGTGGTTTAGTGATTACATTACAAAATATTGCCGATAAATTGGGGGTCAGCCGAACGACTGTTTCAAATGTACTTCATGGCAAAACTAAACGTGTGTCAAAAGAAACACAAGATAAAATTTCTAAGATGTTAGAAGAAGAGGGTTATGTTCCAAATATGGGGTCGCTCATAATGACTAAAAATTCATCACGCCTTATAGGATTAACTTTAGGCTCACAAACTTTTCATCATATGCATGCTTTGCAAACACCTTTTATATCCGAATTTTTGAGCCATCTTCAGTTAGAAGCAGAAAAGCATGGGTATTATATGATGATAATTTCAGGCGAAAACACAAATTCCATAGTAGATATTGCTTCCAGATGGAATATTGATGGTCTTATATTATTTTCATTTAATGAAGAACGGTATAAAAGTTTAACTCAGAAACTTAATAAACCTATGGTATTAATAGACTATTATCCAGAAAAAGGTTCAACTTCTTTTTATAATATTGGGATTGAGGATTATGATGGTGGATTTCAAATCGGAAATTATCTTTATAAAAGAGGTTTGACAGAGGCACTTTTTATTGCTGAAACTAATAAAGATAGTGATTATGAAAGGTGGAAAGGTTTCAAAAAAGCTCAGGAGCAAGGTGGAAAAAAATGTTCTCAAGATAGATATATAGTTTTGAGTTCAAATATTGCTGATGTTGAAAGTTTTTATAAGCGAAATTTAGAACGATTTTTGACAGTTCAAGCACTAAGTTTTAGTTCAGATTTTAGAGCTATGGAGGCTATGCAAATCCTTACTCAACTTGGGTTAAATATCCCCAAAGATATTTCAATTACAGGCTTTGATGATAATTTATATTGTAAATTTGCAAATCCTCCTCTCACAACTATTCACCAAGATATAAAGTGTAAAGCAATTTTAGCCTTTGGTCAATTAATGAAAATAATTAATAATGAGCCTATAGAAAATCCAAATATTTATAGTCCAGTTAAACTAATAATTAGAAATTCTGTAAAATAATTATAAGCTGTACCCAAAAAAGAGGGTGCAGTTTTTTTGTGCAAAATATTATACTTTACACAAAAAATAAATTATAGTATATTAAAAAGGAGGTGATAAAATGAAGAAAAAATTATTTTTAGCTAGTCTTTGTATTTTAAGTTGTTTTGGAAATATAACTAATACTTATGCAACGGTTGGAAGTTATGACCCTGCAATACCAGAATATACTTTTAGCATTACAACGCCATATTCACAGGTTGAAAATATTGAAGAGTATCCTGTGGTAGAAGGTTTAAATTGTGAGTGTGGAGGTGAGGTACATCTATTAGATACAACTCCAACTCTATGGTTGTTTACTGGAGTTGAAAATTGTACTCATAATCGTTATGATAAATATCATCAAAATTATGAGAGACTAGTTGACCAACAGGTACAATGTGCAAGCTGTGGAGGTACAGGGCATAGTACACATTATGAAACTAAGTGGGAGTGCTATAACATAATTTATAGAAGAGAAACTTACCAATAAAGTTTAAAATATGTTAAGTTGTTTTGTTAGTACAAGCAGTATTTAGTTAATGAAATTGTTGTATGTTCAGAAGATATTTGTGTGGATTTGCAGGAACATCAAGGTCTACAGAAACTAAAGCTGAATGTTATAATGCATATTAAAGAGGAGAGTCCTAGACTCTCTTTTTTTGTGTTGCGAAATTAAATTTTAAATAAGTAACAATATTTAAAATCAAATTTATAGTCATTGTTTATAGATGTAGGGGCTGTTTGTTGTTGAAAACATATAAATTTAAGTAAAAATGCTAAATTAAACTATTTTGTGAGAAGTAAATATGTCTATTTAAAACCGTTTCCACTTGTAAAATTTATAGGTTTCGTTAGAAACTTATTGACGAAACTAAGATGATAGTTTAATATTATGTGTAACAAGAAATTTAGATAAAATAATTAATATAGCACATTGAATTTATTAAATGTAGGTGAAAATAGATAAAAATATCTACAGAAATGCTCTATAATTAATAAAAATTATAATTTTAGAGGATAATTAATAAATTCAATATACAAAGAGGAGGCATTTATATGAGTAAAAAGTTAGTTTTATCATTAGTTGTTTCATTATCATCAATGTTAGTAGGGTGTGGGGGTTCATCTTCAAACAATAATACACTTGAGTTATTTTCGAGCAAGGCAGAAAATGTGGCTATTTTAGAGAGCATTGTTTCAGAGTTTAATGCACAAAATCCAGAATACACAATTAAAGTTGTAGCTCCAGCAGACCATGCAACCGTTCTAAAAACTAGAATGGCAAAAAATGATATGCCAGATATTTTAGCAATGGGAGGTGACTCATATTTTACAGAAGTTCAAAGTGCAGGAATGTTAGTAGATTTAAGTAATGAAGCTTATATTATAACTTTACATGAAAGTTATTTAGACATGGTGTACAATAGAAATGAAAATAAAGAAGAAATTGTATACGGAGTGCCTTATGCAACTAATGCTTCTGGGGTAATTTATAACAAAGATTTATTTGAACAAGCTGGAGTTGATGTACCAAATACCTGGAATGAATTTATTAATGTTATTGAAACATTGGACTCAAAAGGAATTGAACCATTTGTATTTACATATAAGGACAGTTGGACGATTTTACCGCCATGGAATAGTATGGCGCCTGTAATTCAGCCTGCTAATTTTATGGACGATAGATTGCAAGATAAAACTACTTTTGTAGGGACTCATGAACAGGTGTTGGAAAACATTATTACATTAATGGATTATGCTCAACCAGATTTTATGGGAATGTCTTATGATGATGGAAACAAAGCATTTGCAATGGGTGAAGGTGCTATGATAATAAATGGAAACTGGGCAATTAATCAGGTTATAGCAGCAAATCCAGATATAAATTTAGGTATGTTTGCTTTCCCTACTTCAAACAACGCTATAGAAAATAAGTTGACTTCAGGTGTCGACGTATTATTTGCTGTTGTTAAGGGTAACTCCGAAAAAGAAGAGGTAGCCAAAAAGTTTGTAGAGTTTGCAACAACTCCAGAAATTGCAACGAAGTATATAAATGACCAATTTGCATTTTCTGCTATAAAAGGAGTTGAACAAACTAACCCAATGGTTTCAGATGCGAGTGCTGATATTATGGCAGGAAATGTAGAAAATTTCCCAGACCACTACTACCCAAATGGGCTTGATTTATCGGCAGTATTATCAGGTTTTGCAATGAATTATTCTTCGGGAATGGATAATGAAGCAAATATTTTAGCAACTTTAGCTGATTTAGATGCCAAATATGATGCAGTAAATATTAAATAATGAAGTTGTATAATTATAATTTGAAAGGGGGAACACAGATGAAAACTCAAAAAGTAAATCCTATTTACTATATAATAGTTGGAGCAATGACCGTGTGTTTTTTTCTGTTCCATACAATTCCGTTTATACAAGGGATTTTTTATAGTTTTACCGATTGGAAAGGTTATGGAAATTGGGAATGGGTTGGGCTTAGAAATTACTTGCAACTTTTTAAAGATCCAGATGTAATAAATGCATATAAATTCACCTTTACTTTTGCACTAATTACAACAGTTTTAGTAAATCTACTTAGTTTAGTGTTAGCGTGTGCCTTAAATGCAAATATTTATTGTGCAGGATTTTTAAAGGCAGCCTACTTTTTGCCATATATGCTTGGAAATCTTATGATAGGTTTTATTTTCAATTATATCTTTGCAAATATCATTCCACCAATTGGGCAAATGTTAGGAATAGAGATGTTAAGTGTCAATATTCTGGGGACAGACAAAGCTATGTGGGGAATTATATTTGTTACGGTTTGGGCTTCTAGTGCGTTTAATACTTTGGTTTATACTGCTGGGTTGAAGGCGATAAATACAGATATTTATGAAGCAGCAGCTATTGATGGAGCTACTGGATTTAGAAGATTTTGGTTAATTACATTTCCTCTTTTAGCAACGTCATTCACAATTAATATGGTATTATCTATAAAAGGATTTTTGATGGTATATGATCAGATTATGGCCATGACTAATGGGGGTCCTGGAATGACTACAACTTCTATCGCTGTATTAATTTATAAGCGTGGTTTATCAGGAGGTCAGTTTGCATATCAATCGGCAAATGCAGTAATTTTATTTATTGTAGTAGCTACAATTTCATTATTACAACTTAGATTTTTGGAAAAGAGGGAGGCGAAACTTAATGACTAATAAACGTAACTGGCTTGTTAGTGCATTATTAATGTTGGGTGTAATAATATTCATTTTAACTCCACTATATATGGTGTTTGTTATTGCGATAAAAGACCCCTCAGATATGGTAAATGTGCTATCGTTTCCAAAACAAATTCGGTTAGAAAATTTTGTTGATGCTTGGGTAAAAACTGATTTTCCAAGAAAATTTGCAAACACAGCAATTATTACGATTATAAATTTAATATTTACTCTTCCTCTAACTTCGTTTACAGCGTATGCAATTGTTAGAAATCGTGATAAAAGCAAATTTTTTAAGTACGTGTACTACTATTTTTTGAGTGCAATGTTTATTCCTTTTAGTGTCATTATGCTTCCACTTGTAATTCAAGCAAGTAGATTTAATTTGGATAATATTTGGGGAATTTCATTTCTTTATATAATATTTGGATTGCCGATGAATTGCTTTTTATACTCAGGTGCAATTAAAAGTTTACCAATTTCTTTAGAAGAAGCAGCAATGATTGACGGGGCAGGAGTATTACAAACATTTTGTATTGTAGTATATCCTTTACTAAAACCTATTACTGCAACAGTTGCAATTTTATCATTTATGTGGACGTGGAATGATTTCACGATGCCATTAATTTTACTAACTGATGAAAGTCAACAGACATTGCAACTTGCACAATATGTATTTAAGAGCCAATTTTCAGTAGATTATAACTTGGCATTTGCCTCATATACAATGGTTCTTGCACCAGTATTAATTGTTTATGTTTTTGCACAAAAATTTATTATGTCGGGTGTAGTTTCTGGTTCAGTAAAAGAATAATTATTAATTTTATAGGAGGATTGTTTTATGAAAAGACAATGGTGGAAAGAAGCAGTGGTATATCAAATTTACCCTCGTAGTTTTAATGATAGTAATGGAGATGGGATTGGAGATATTAACGGAATTATTGAAAAACTTGATTATTTAAAGGAACTTGGAATTAATGTAATTTGGATTTCACCTCTTCTTGAGTCGCCATTAGATGATAATGGATATGATATTTCTGATTATCAAAAAATATTATCGGATTATGGTACGATGCAAGATTATGAAAGATTACTTGAAAATGCGCATAAAAGAGGCATTAAGATTTTGATGGATTTGGTAGTAAATCATAGTTCAGATGAGCATAATTGGTTTGTGGAAAGTCGCAAATCTTTAGATAATCCATATCGAGATTATTATATTTGGAAAGATGGTAAAGATGGAAAAGCCCCAAATAACTGGGGGGCATTTTTTGGAGGTTCAACTTGGGAACACGACCCTCAAACGGATATGTATTACTTGCATTTATTTAGTAAAAAACAGCCAGATTTAAATTGGGAATGTGAAAAATTACGTAAAGAAATTTATGATATGATGAATTTTTGGTGTGAAAAAGGGGTAGATGGATTTAGAATGGACGTTATTAGTTTGATTTCTAAAGTTCAAACTTTCCCAGATGGAGAAGTTGGAAAGCTTTATGGTGATGGTGGAAAATATTTTGTGCATGGGCCAAAAATTCATGATTATCTTCAGGAAATGAATAGAGAAGTATTGTCAAAATACGACATAATGACTGTTGGAGAAACGGCAGGAGTAACTACTGAAGAAGCCGAAAAATATGCTGGAAATGATCAAAAGGAATTAAATATGGTGTTCCATTTTGAACATGTAGATGTAGGGAATGGACCTTTAGGAAAATGGACTACAGAGCGTTTTGATTTTGTAAAGTTTAAAGAAATTATTATTAAGTGGCAAGAAGAATTGTATAATAAAGCTTGGAATAGCTTGTATTTGGGTAATCATGACCAGCCAAGAAGTGTAACTAGATTTGGAAATGATAGTGATGAATTTAGAGAAGTTTCTGCAAAAATGCTTGTAACCTTTAATCATATGTTGCAGGGAACTCCATATATATACCAAGGTGAAGAAATTGGAATGACTAACGTTTACTTTGATAATTTGGAAGATTATAATGACATAGAAAGTCTAAGATATTTTGAAGAACTTACTTCAGAAGGGTTAATTTCTAAAGAAGAAATGATGGAATGTTTAAAACTTAGAGGTAGAGATAATTCAAGAACGCCAATGCATTGGGATAACACGCAAAATGCAGGCTTTAGCTCTGGAAAGACTTGGATAAAAATGGCGAGTAATTTTGATAAAATTAATGCTCAAGAACAACAATCAAGAGAGAATTCAGTATTAAATTACTACAAAAAAATTATCAAACTTAGAGGTAAGCATGAAGTAATTTATGATGGAAAATTTACTCCATATATGAAATCTTCAGAAGAAATTTTTGCATTTACACGAGAAACTAATGAGGAAACATTGTTTGTTATGTGCAATTTTACCGAAAATGAAATAAGTGTGGAAATTCCTGAAAAATATTTAGAGTTTAATTGTATAATCTCAAATTATGATGGCAACACTTTAGCAAATAGTTATATTTTAAAACCTTATGAGGCTTTTGTATTATCAAGTAAAAACTAATATTTTATACTTGAGGGGGTAGGGGTCAACTCTCTCAAGTTTTTAAGATTATATAAGGAGGATACTATGAAAAATTGGACAGCTCCAAAAATTGAAGGGGAAATTCCTTGTGGGGATATGCCAAAAGATAAAGTTACGATTTATCCAAATCATATTTCTAAGGCAAATGCTGTATTTCCAAGGCTTTTAGAGGAAATAGAGTTGGTTGGGCATGATAAAGTTGTAGTTGGAATTTGTGGTGGTTCAGGCGTTGGGAAGTCTGGTGTAGCGTCTGTAATTGCATATTATTTAAATGAAATGGGAATTGGAGCTTATACTTTGTCTGGTGATAATTATCCTCACAAAATTCCGTTATATAATGATGCAGAACGTATAAAAGTCTATAGAACATCAGGAATTGAGGCTATGTTAGCAGATGGAAATTTTAGCGAAGAGAACTTTAAAGTTTTACAAAAATTACAAATTGAAAATGATGATGCGAATACAAAATATATAAATGAGTTTGAGTGGTTTAAATCGTATTTTGACGGTGGCAAGCAAGGTCTTATAAATTATCTAGGAACTAATAATGAAATTGATTTTGATAAATTAAGTTTAATTATAGCTAATTATAAGGAAGATAGTCCAACAATTTGGCTAAAAAGAATGGGTCGAGAACTTCATGAATTGTGGTATGAACAGGTTGATTTTTCGCAGATTAAAGTATTGATAGTTGAATGGACTCATAGTAATAGTGATTTTTTGTGTGGGGTAGATATTCCGATTTTGTTAAATAGTACACCAGCCGAAACTTTAGCCCACCGAATAGCTAGAAATAGGGATAATCAAACGGACTCTCCATTTGCAACTTTAGTTTTAGGAATTGAGCAACAAAAGTTATTTAAGCAGTCTAAGAAAGCAAAAATTATTGTATCTAAAAATGATGTTTTATTAACTCATAATGAGTATTTAGAGATGATGGAAGGGATTGAGAATGATTAATAATAAACCAATGTTAAATGCTTACCCAGATAGCTTGGGAGGGTCTTTATCAGATATCATTGATTTTTTGAAAAATGAAAATTTGCAAGATGCATTTAGTTCATTTTATATTTTGCCGAGTGTTTTTAATACGGATTTGGATAGAGGATTTTCTGTGATTGATTACAATTTAAATGAGATGATGGCGACAGAAGATGACCTTGAACAAATTAAAAACTTGGGTATAGATTTGAAGTTGGATTTCATTTTAAATCACACGTCTGTATTATCGCCACAGTTTCAGGATTTGGTTAAAAATGGTGAGAACTCAAAATATAGTGATTTTTTTATTAATTGGAATAAGTTTTGGGAAGGTCATGGTCAGATGACTAGTGAAGGTTATATTGAGCCAGAGCCACATTTGATTAAAGATATGTTTTTTAGAAAAGCTGGGCTTCCGATTTTGATGGTAGCTATGCCAAACGGAAAAAAAGTACCTTATTGGAATACATTTTATCAAGAAGTTAGTTATTCTAAAATTAGTACTCAGCAACTTGTGAAAAATTTGGATATTCAATATGGAGTTGCCAAATATCTTTCGAGCTTTGTTAATGACCAGTTGGAAAAAGGGGTTACTCCAGAGGAAATAAATTTTGGTCGATTTGAAAAATATAAATCGGATACAATAAATTTGTTAGAGTGTAATTATATGGGGCAGATGGACGTGAATATAAAATCTCCTTTAGTGTGGGAATTTTATGATGACACTTTGCAAAAATTATCTTCTTATGGAAGCAAAATTGTAAGATTAGATGCGTTTGCCTATGCTCCAAAAGAAGTTGGCGCTAAAAATTTCTTAAATGATGAAGGCACTTGGGATTTATTGCAGAAAGTGCAAACGTTAGCTGATAAATACAATTTGTTATTGTTGCCAGAAATACATTCTACTTATGAGGAAAAAATTCATGAGCTTCTTTCTGAGAAGGGGTATATGACATATGATTTCTTTTTACCAGGGTTAATTATTGATACAATTGAAAATAATGATGGCACAAATTTATTGAGATGGGCTAATGAAATTGTAGAGAAAGATTTAAAAGTTGTAAATATGCTTGGTTGCCATGATGGAATTCCTTTGCTTGATTTAAAAGGTATGCTTGATGAGCAAAAAATTCAGCAACTTATTGATATAGTTGTAAATAGAGGGGGTTATGTAAAAAATCTTCATGGTCAAGAGGGTATGTACTACCAAGTAAATGCTACATATTATAGCGCTCTTGGTGAAGATGATAAAAAGATGTTATTAGCTCGAGCGTTACAATTGTTTATGCCAGCTAAGCCTCAAATTTGGTATTTGGATTTATTTTGTGGAAAAAATGATTATGATGCAGTGAAGTTAGCTGGAGAAGGTGGTCATAAAGAAATTAATAGAACGAATTTATCTGTTGATTATATTAAACAAAGTCTTGAAAATCCTGTAGTTAAGGAGCAACTGGAGTTAATTAAATTTAGAAATACTAATGAAGAATTTTTTGCAGGAGCAACTTTTAGTTCAAAAAGTGATGGGGAAAATGTGGAATTAAGCTGGTCTAATAATGAAAAAATTATTACACTTAAGGCTAACCTTACTACCTATCAATATAAAATTATATAGAATTATTCGTCATAACGTAAATGTTATGGCGTTTTTTTTGAGCAATTTCTAAAAATAAAATGGTTTGCTGGAGTCAAACGAAAATCCTATTTTCAAAAATCGTGATGATCTACCTTTTTTGTCCTAATTTTTGTGAATTGGATAGTATAATTGGAATGTGGAGCTGATTTTTGGGTAAATTAATAGGGTAAAATAGAAATATCTTTGAAATAAGTTAGGATTTTTAATTTTTATCATGGATTTAATTTATAAAGACTTGACAATTGATAATATATGTATTACTTTCAACTTAGATTGTATTTTTGTGAAAAGGAGAAAACTCATGACACGAGGAACACTTAACATAATTTTAGGAAATGAGATTTATTCTAGCGTAGAGTTTAACGGAAATATGAACCCGAATTCTGATATGTATGGCGGGGTAGGAATAAATTATTTATTAAAGTATACTAAAGATAAAAAAAGTTTTCATAATGCTATAAAAAAGTTTTTGCAAGATACTTTTGGGGTGGGGGCCGAAGATGTAACAAATTTTGATGGAGTTGAGGAGGATACTCTTGAAAATAGTGAGGATTTAAAAAACTTTTGTGATAGTATAACTTCTGATTATACGTACATTTTAAATAAGACCAAGAAAATTTTTAAGTTCCAAGATAATGAGGGAACATCAGTAATTTTTCCTCCAAATACAGTTTTAGTATGGGAATTTGAAGGGTATTATGGGATTTTTGACCAACCAATTTAAAGTTAGATAAGGAGAATTATATGATTTATGAAATGCCAACAAAAATAATTTTTGGTAAAGGTTGTATCGGTGAGCAAAAAGAAGAGTTTAAAAACTTAGGCTCAAAAGCGTGTATAGTTACTGGAAAATCATCGGCTAAGCGAAATGGTTCTTATGCTGATGTAGTAAAAGCGCTTGATAGTTTGGGGATTGAACACATTTTATTTGATGAGGTGGAGGAAAATCCATCTCTTGAAACTTTGGAAAAAGCGAAAATTAAAGCATTGGAACATGGTTCAAATTTTGTTATTGGTATAGGGGGTGGCTCTCCTATGGACGCAGCAAAAGGTATTGCTATTATGATAAAAAATCCTGAAATTGGTGCAGATAACTTAATTGGTAATCATATTTTAGATGGTGTTCCTGTTGTGGCAATTCCAACAACTGCAGGAACAGGTAGTGAAGTTACTCAATATGCTATTTTTACAGATTTTAAACGTGGTACAAAGTTAAATTATGGGCATAAAATATTTCCCACTATAGCATTTTTAGATGCTTCATATATGAACGATATGCCTCTTCCTCTTACACGATATACAGCTTTAGATGCACTTAGTCATTTGATGGAAAGTTACTTGAATGTTAGGAGCAATCTAATTAGTGAAACTTTTGTGCAACAAGGTTTGGGGTATTTTGCAAAGTGTATTAATGCGTTAGTTAGTGGTGAGATTACCGAACAAAATAGGGAAGAGTTATTGTTGGCATCAACTTATGGAGGCATTGCAATTGCTCAAACAAGAACTTCTTTGCCTCATGCAATGGGTTATAGTTTAACTTATTATCACAATATGCCTCATGGTGTTGCAAATGCTATTTTATATGAAGCTTATTTGAAGTCTTTTGAGGATAAAACTAGAATTTCAAAAATTATAGAATGGTTATGCCTTGATAGTTTAGAGCAACTTTTTGATATAATAAATAAATTGTTAGAAGGTGTAAATTTTGTATGCAGTGATGAGGAATTACATAAATATGTAAATTCTATTATATCTGATAAAATGAAAACTTCCTCTCACCCAGAAAAAGTTGATGCACAATTGTTGTTTGATATTTACAAAAATTCACTTACTATAGGAGATAGCTTTTATGAATGAAAAAATTAATAGACAGCTCGAGAATGAGCCAAACACTTGGATTTTCCAAATTAGTTCGCTAATTACACTATTTGCATTGTTAATCTGGTCAAGTAGCGCCTTGGAATATAGGGGGAGTTCTGGGGGAATGACGATTGTAACGAATATCGTAACAGGAATTTTTACTCCAGATATGGATTTACTTTTTAACTTTACAGAACAAGGCGTACCATATTTATTGTTAGAAACAATTTGTATTGCATTTTTGGGGACAGTTGTTGGTGCAATTTTGGCAAT
>MDSP01000192.1_pt1 | contig 13757 bp, 12 predicted proteins | sample 1005811 | NCBI WGS metagenome assembly MDSP01 (sample SAMN05526596, study PRJNA338239) | gut metagenome | isolation source: stomach gut content | host: Naso elegans | place: Saudi Arabia: Red Sea | collected 2011-04
TCCAAAACAAACAACAACAAAACAACTGATACAACGAAAAGGTTATGATGTCAAAAGGATATAAACACACATTAAAAGTAGCGTTGTAACTTGCGATTTTGCGAGTTTATACGGTAGAGGCGAACTGAACACGCCGATAAGAAAAAGGGTAGCATAAGCTATCAAACTTCTTAAATAAAGTTTTTATTAACTTTTAGAACCCCACTGCTTTAGCTGTGGGAGGTTCAGTGAGATGGAAGTTAAATCATTATGCAAACAATTTAATATGAACTATGAAACTATTGCATACTGGTATAATGGTTATAAATCAGAAAATGGGGTACAAATATTCAATCCTAGAAGTGTAAATATGGCTATAAAAAAACGTAAATGCAGAAGTTATTGGCTAAATACAGGAAATTTGAATGAGGTATTAGAGTATCTTGAAATAGATCCAGTAGGGGTAAGAGATGATATAATCCGAATGGTAAATTATGAGGAGGTAGAAATATCGCAAATAGAAGATTTTAGAGCAGGTGGAGAACTTCCACAAACCAAAGAAGAAATTTATTCGCTTATGATAACATTAGGGTTTTTGACATATTTTAATGAATTATTAAGTATCCCAAATAAAGAGTTGATGCAAGAATTTGAAAAAGCTTTAAAAGATAAATGTTTTGGAAAAACTATAGAACTATTTAAACAATCTAAAGAAATGTTACAAGCAACTTTGTTAAGAGACACAGATACTATGGCTAAAATATTGCATAATATTCATAACCAAGAAATAACGCTATATGACTATAACCATGAAAATGGATTAAGTAGCGTTGTAAGTTTGGCGTATTTGTCGGCACGAGATAAATATATAATAAAGAAAGAGGAGCACACAGGAAAAGGACGTGCTGATTTTATTTTTCATCCGATATCAACTAGAGAGATACCAATAATTATAGAATTAAAACGCAATAAAGGTACACAAACAGCAATAAATCAAATAATTGACCTAGAATATGCGGTATCTTTATTTGAGAGATACAGGAGAAATATTTTGATAGTTGGGATAGATTATACCGAGGGAAAAGACCATACGTGTCAAGTGATGGAGCTTGAATATAAAAGCTAGATATCTAGCTTCAACAAAAAAACTAAAAAAAATTTAAAAAAGTACTTTACAAATGTCAGCCACTATGCTATACTATGAAAGAAGTTAAGCAAGGAACACTTTTGGAGAGGTGTCCGAGTGGTTTAAGGAGCTAGTCTTGAAAACTAGTGATTCCGAAAGGGACCGTGGGTTCGAATCCCACCTTCTCCGTTATAAGAATAAAGAAAGGGCTGTTAATTACAACAGTCCTTTTTTTGTTGTATAAAAAACAAATTAATTTTATGAGGTGATTTAATGAGTATTGTGTACCAAGGAGCAATTATCCACATTTTAGATTTACAAGTGGGACAACCTATCCTATCAAAAGGACACCTTGATATGGACGACGGCAACGAAAAATTTATTACAAAGCATATGATGACACTTTTTGAAAATGCAAGTGTTGCACCCGCACAATTTAAGGAAAATTCCGAGATGTTAGACTTAATTGCAAACTTCAAGGACGACAAATTTATAGAAACATCAAAGCGAATTGCAAGCAGATTTTACAATTATATGTCTACATATGGAGAAATTGATAGCGGTGATTTATTAATTACTCAATTTATTAAAGAGGAAATCAATTATTTGGGTATACTAAAACTGAATTACAAGGAAGAATATACTCATTATGTTAACGACAACAACGGGCTGGGGGGCGTTACGGAAATGGTAAAATGTAAGGCAATTTTCCCGTCAAGCAAGCAACGCATTACAGAGTCTATTCTTATCAACCTAGACACGAGACAACTTAGAGTGTTGGACAAAACAAAAGGAATGTATTTAACGGATTTATTTGAAATCGAAAAAGAGTTGTCTATAAGAGAAACTCTAAAACTTGTTGAAGAAGTAACTTATGAAGTTATAGAAGAACACTTTGAAAATCCAACGAAAGCTCTAACAACTTTCAAACAAAATGTTGCTGATAGCATTTTTGAAACTAGCGAAATTCCTATAGACAAAGTACTTGAGGATACATTTGCTGAACATGAGGAAGTTAAGGAGGCATACAAAACACGTCTGGAGGAGTATGGCGTGGCAAGTGATAGTATAGAAATAGGCAGTCAGCGAGAGGCAAAAAAATATGTGTCGCACAAAATAATGACAAATACGGGGATAGAAATTAAGTTACCAACCGAAGTGGCGCAAGATGATAGTGTTATAGAGTTTATAGATAATCCTGATGGGACAATTTCTATTATGCTTAAAAATATAGCTAAAATAATAAGTAGATAAAAATTTTTGATTGCCTTTCAAGCTAAATATAGGTGAAATAGTGCTTAAAAATATATTTAAGATAATAAGTAGACAAAAGTTTTTCTTGTCTTTCTGATTAAATATAGGGTAAAATATAACTATTAAAACTATATTAGGGGGAGATAATATGGCAATTTTATACTTAATTATTGGGTTTGTGGCGTCAACAATCGGTGCAATCTCGGGACTTGGCGGAGGTGTAATGATTAAGCCTATACTTGATGCGTTTGGACATTTTGACCTATCTACAATCGGGGTTTTGTCGTCATGCTCGGTGTTTGCGATGTCAATTGCATCTCTAGCAAAAAAGTTTATTGCAAAAGCTACATTTGAATATAGCAAGTTGTTACCACTGTCGCTTGGGTCAGTAATAGGAGGGGTATTAGGAAAATACTTTTTCCAAATATTTTTGGCCGCTTTTGAAAATCAAGACACCGCACAAATGATACAATCTATATGTTTGGCTGCACTAATGATAATAATATTAGTAATGAGAGTGCTAAAAGATAAAATTAGAACTTATAATGTAACAAATCCGTTGATTTGTGTGCTTGCGGGAACTTTTATGGGAACGATATCGGCATTTTTGGGCATAGGTGGCGGGCCTGTAAATGTTATTGTAATAACGTTGCTGTTTTCGTGCAATGCTAAAGATGCAGCTATATATTCAATTTTTGCGATATTCTTTTCGCAAATGTCAACATTAACAAGTGTTGTTTTACTTGAAGGACTTGAGGGATATGACCTAAGTATGGTTGGATACATGATAGTTGGGGGGATTTCAGGAGGATTTTTAGGTGATTATTTGAGTACAAAAATGGACGATGTAGCAGTAGAAAAACTATTTAATATTGTAATGGTTGTAATAATTGGAATAAATATATTTAATATTATTACCGTTTTAATTTAACTATCAAAGGAGACACGAATGAATATTAAGAGTTTGCAAGAGTACAAAAATTCAAAAAATATGAAGAAGATAGCCCAAGTACTTGGATTAGTTGTGATGCTTGGCTGTGTTATAGCAGGTGCGTTGATTATGTATGAACGTAGTTTGCCGATTATAAAACCGCCTCAAAATATAGAGGATACAGCATCAATGACGTTTGATGTTATAGTTATTGGAACTGACCCAGAAGGTATTAGTGCAGCTTTAAGCAGTGCAAGAAACGGCATGACCACGCTGCTAATAGATAGCCGTGAAAGAATAGGTGGGTTATTCACATTAGCGGGGCTAAACAGTTTGGATATGAACTATTATGAGGCTAGAGCAGGCGGGACAGCAACGCTACTAACACAAGGAATATTTAAAGAATTTCTTGAAGACACAGGCTCGCGCCCGACCATAATAAACAAAAAATATAGCCGTGATTCATTTGATGTTACTGAGGTTGAGGCTGTATTTAATAAGATGATAGCAAGAGAAGATGATATTACGTTGCAACTTGGAATGGACTCGGTTCACCCTATTGTTGAAAATAATGTTGTTGTTGGTGTAACAGCTGTAACAAATGGGCAAGAGTATGACATATATGGAACAGTTTTGATTGATGCAACACAAGATGCAGATATCGCAGCTGAAGCGGGTGTACCGTTTACTATTGGGCTTGAAACGCTAAATTTGCCAGACCAAATGCAAGCGATTACGCCTATATTTAAAGTTGAAGGCATAGAATGGGACAAAATGAAAAGTGCAATTAAAGCAAATGAGTCACTTTATGATGCATATTATAACAACTATTCGATATGGGGATTTGCACCTCAAATGAAAGGGTATGAACCTATTTCAGTAAACACAAAAGTTAGAGGGCCAAACATAGGTAGACAAAATGATGACTCGGCGTTACTAAACATGATACAAATGGTTAGTTATGATCCTCTTGATGATGACGATATTGCAAAAATATTTGACCAAGCAGAGGCAGAAGTTAGAAACCTTATAGAGTATATGCGTCATGAAATTCCAGGGTTTGAAAATGCTGAATTTGCAGGTGTTATGGAAGAACTTTATATAAGAGAGTCGCGCCATATTGAGGGTGAATATACATTAAGTATTGTTGACGTTATGCAAAATAAAAACTTTGAAGACAAAATTGCATGGGGAAGTTACCCTGTTGACGTTCAAACGACAAATATGGATAACACGGGGTATGTACTTGGTGACCCAGCTGCTTATAGTATACCGTTTAGATGTCTTGTTCCAAAAGAAATTGACAACTTGCTAGTTGTGGGAAGAAGTGCGAGTTTTGACCCGCTGGCGTTTGGTAGTGCAAGAGTTGTGCCTATCGGTATGGCGACAGCTGAGGCAGCAGGAGTTGCGGCTGCATATTCTATCAACAATGATGTTACGTTTAGAGAAATATCTTATGACCACAATATGGTTGGAGATATCCAAAAGACTCTTGTAAAGCAAGGTGCATATCTTGAAGATTTGCATATTCCATACAACTATGATGGACTTAAAGCAGAAGAAGCGATTAACTTCTTATATTCATTTGGATTTATGAGTGGTGGGTATGAAAATGACCTAAGACTTGATGATATTGCAACAGAAGTTATGTTTTACAATGCGTTAAATATGATGGTTGTGCGTACAGATGCAACGTTCCCGTTCACTGATTATATTTATAAAAATATGTCTACGCCAATTCCACCACGTGATATTATAAGTGTGTTGTGGCAAATGCTAGATAGAGATACGATGATTGATTTTGATACAAAAGTTGAAGCTATGAAAAAAGAAAATATTTTATCTGAAGAAAGCATATATGAGCTAACACATTATGACATGATTACAAATGAAACGTTGTATATGGTGTTGTACGAGTTTTATTTGTTTAATAGATAACGACAAAGTCCCCTATTTGATTATTTTAGGGGACTTTTGTTTGTTTGTGTGTTATAATGTAGCCAATTCGATAGTGAGACTAGGGGGACAGAAAATGAGGTCTAGTGAGATAAAGATTGGGCATATTTATTTTGTGAATTTTGATCCAGTGGAAGAATTTGAATTTAATAATAAGCATTTAGCAGTAGTATTAAAAAAGAATGTGGATAAACGAACTTTTATAGTTATGCCGTTAACTAGTAGTGATAGAGGAGAGGGGATAAATAAAATTAGATTGGATAACGTAATAGGTTTACCAAGCAATTTAAGAAATAAAAAAACTTATGCTGTATATAATCAAGTACGAACTTTAAATGCTAATAGATTTTCAAATTTAAAGGAAAAAGATAAGACTGTTAAGGCGAAAATAGATGATAAAGATAGAGTGATACTATATGAAATGAGTATAAAGGAATTATTGGCAGGGGTCGATATAGATTTTCGAATTAAAATAATGAAAAATCTATATCAACAAGAAGTAGTAAACAAATCTATTCAATTGGCATATAATATATTAAGGTGTCAAAAAGCTAATGAGCCTTATGTATCATATGAGAAAGAAATCAAACTTTTATTGAAAGATATATCCTATACATTATCCCAAAAAGATATTGATAATGGGGTAGATAAAATTTTAATAGATGCTTTGCAAAATTAGGAAGTTGATTGATTTTTGTTGACTTTGGAATGTAAAGGTTGTAAAATATAGATATAAAGATGGAGATGACTACTCCGACAAATAATTATAGGGTATGAATTCCCGACTAATATGAAGTGGTGTGTGCTTATGTACGCACCACTTTTTTGTATGAAAATATATGTTTGTGTGTTATAATGTAGCCAATTAAATTATTGGAAGGTGGACAAAAGATGTCACAAAATACTAGAGAGCAAGAAAGAGCAGAACTGCATAGAGCTATTTGGACGATAGCAAACAACTTGAGAGGAAGTGTTGACGGATGGGACTTCAAACATTATGTGTTGGGGATACTGTTTTATAGATACATTTCGGAGAATTTCGCAAACTATATCAACAAAGGAGAGCATGAGGCAGGGGACTTGGAATTTGAGTATGCCAACTTAGATGATGAAATAGCGGAAGAAGCTAGAGAAGATATGGTTGAAACAAAAGGATTTTTTATTTTGCCAAGCGAATTGTTTTGGAATGTGAAAAATAGAGCGTCACAAGACGAAAACTTGAACGAAACTTTGGAAAAAATCTTTAAAAATATAGAGTCTTCAGCAGTGGGCAGCGAAAGCGAATACAACTTTAAAGGTTTGTTTGATGATATAGACGTTAATAGCAACAAGCTAGGTGGGACGGTTGCAAAACGTAATGAGCAACTTGTTAAACTAATAGATGGTATCGCAGACATGAATTTAGGTGAATTTAAGGACAATTCGATTGATGCGTTTGGTGATGCGTATGAATTTTTGATGACAATGTATGCGTCAAGTGCTGGCAAAAGTGGGGGTGAATTTTTTACGCCACAAGAAGTGTCGGAACTATTAACTAAAATTACGCTAATAGGTAAAACGCAAGTTAACAAAGTGTATGACCCTTGTTGTGGAAGTGGGTCGCTGTTATTAAATTTTGCAAAGATATTAGGTAAAGAAAATGTGAGAAATGGATTTTATGGGCAAGAAATTAACATCACAACGTACAACCTTTGTCGTATAAATATGTTTTTGCATGATATCGGGTTTGATATGTTTGACATAACGCATGGGGACACGCTAACTGACCCGATGCACCTAGATGATGAGCCGTTTGAGGCGATAGTGTCTAATCCGCCATACTCGATAAAATGGGAGGGCAACGACAATTCGCTGTTGATTAATGACCCACGTTTTGCACCAGCTGGTGTTTTAGCTCCAAAGTCAAAGGCTGACTTGGCGTTTGTTTTACATTCGTTGTCTTGGCTTGCTGAAGGGGCAAGAGGGGCGATTGTTTGTTTCCCAGGGGTTATGTATCGTGGGGGTGCAGAACAAAAAATTAGAAAATATTTGGTTGATAACAACTATATCGAAAGTATAATTCAGCTACCCGATAATTTGTTTTTTGGGACGAGCATTGCAACTTGCATAATGGTGATTAGAAAAGGAAAAGAAGATAACAAAGTGTTGTTTATAGACGGTTCTAAAGAGTGCAAAAAAGTTACTAACAACAATAAACTTGAGGCTAGCAACATAAAAAATATATTGAATGCTCTTGTGGATTGGAAAGACGTACAGTATTTTGCACAGTTGGCAGAGCTTGCAGAAATAGAAAGCAATGAATACAATTTGTCAGTGTCAACGTATGTTGAGCAGGAGGACACTAGGGAAGTTGTTGATATTGAGGTGCTTAACAAAAATATTTCTGATATAGTGGCAAAACAAGAGGTGCTACGTGGTGAGATAGAAAAAATAATTTTGGAAATATAGGAGGGTTAAATATGAGAGGTATTAGAATTAGTAGAATAAAAGAAGTTGTTCAACAAGTGGTGAGAGAGTATGACATAAAAAGGGTTGTGCTTGCAGGGAATTTTCAACGTGGAATTTTGACACGTGAGGACAGAGCGTGTATTATAGTTGATTTTAATGAGGGCAGTAGAGATGCAGGGGATACGATGGTGATTGACCAGAGGATTAACGAGCTGTTGGGGCTAGATGATGCGAATTCGATTGTGGTAGACCTAGATATAGATAAGGCGATTAAGAGAAACTCTTATATGGAGAGGATGGCTATTTTGTATGGAGCTTAAAACTATAAGTGACTTGATAATATTAACTAAGAGAGAAATAGAGTTAATAAAAGTTGTTAAAACTGCACAATTAGAAGAAGACGTTAAGACTGATTTATTGGTTAGGATTTTTCCTTATATAGTAGAGAATTTGATGTTGCTTAATAAAAATGGTTTGAGGTATGATAAAATAGAAAAATTGCAATCTCAATATAGAATGAGAAATAAAATTATTCACCGTCACCCATATAGTGATGATGTAGTATTAGAGCGTTTAGACGATATGATTAATATTATTGAGCCTAAGCTAAATATGCCGTTATCTGAGCAGATTTTGAGTATGCCTATTAGAAATACTGATAAAATGAAGAAACAGCATAAGCAAAAGAAGTGAGGTGGTATAGTTGAGCAAATTAGAAGAACTAATACAAGAGTTATGCCCTGATGGGGTGGAGTATAAGGCGTTAGGGGAAGTTTGCACTAGACACAAAGGAACAGCTATTACGGCTACAAAAATGAAAGAATTGGATAAACCTAATGCCCCCATTAAGGTTTTTGCTGGTGGAAATACAATAGCATATGTTAATTATGGGGATATACCAGATAAAGATATTATAAATGAAGTTAGTATTATCGTTAAATCAAGAGGAAATATTGGCTTTGAATATTATGAACAACCGTTTTCACATAAAAATGAAATGTGGTCTTATTCTGTTAAAATTTCTGATACAAGTTTAAAATATCTGTATTACTACCTACAAAATAATATACTATATTTTCAGCAGAAAGCCAAAAGTGGAAAGTTACCTCAAATATCCATTGGAGATACAGAAAAATATCTAATACCAGTCCCGCCATTAGCTGTACAAGACGAAATTGTACGTATTTTGGATAATTTCACCGAGGCTACAACAGAGCTTGTAACATTACTAGAAGAAGAAGTTATCGCACGAAAAAAGCAGTATGAATATTATCGGGAAAATTTGATTCATCAATCTACCTTTAAACAAGTTGAATTATCAGATATTGGAACATTTGTTAGGGGTAAGAGGTTTGTAAGAACTGATATTGTTGATAAAGGTGTTTATTGCATGCATTATGGAGATATTTATACGAAATATGGTTTATCAACTACAGAAACAGATACCTTTTTAACAGATGAAAAAGCTCTAAATATGAGATTTGCCTCCAAAAATGACATAATAATTGTTCAAGCAGGTGAAAATGAATATGATTTAGGCGTAGGTGTTGTATGGGAATCTGATAGTAAAGTTGCGATACATGATGCATGTTATATTTACACAACAGACCAAAATCCTAGATATATAGCCTATTATCTTAGAACACATAAATATCATCAACAATTATTAAAATATGTATCTAGTGGAAAAATAAGTTCTGTAAATGCTAAAGGTATTGGAAAGTCTATTATACCACTTCCCTCAATGGAAGAACAGCAACGCATAGTCGACATACTAGACAAATTCGACACTCTGGTGAACGACCTAACAACGGGGATACCTGCTGAAATTAAGGCAAGACAACAACAGTATGAGTATTATAGGGATAAGTTATTAAATTTTAAGGAGGTGCAATAACCTATGATAGTAAAAATTAAGGTTAAAAACTTTTTATCTTTTAAAGACTTACAAGAAATAAGTTTTATACAAGGCGAAGACCAAAGTAACATGGATAGTGTTATAAATACAGAGCACATCAACTTACTAACATTTGGCGTTATATATGGAGCAAATGCGTCAGGTAAATCAAATTTTATCAAGGCAATAGAATTTGCAAAAAGAAAAATTGCTAACAAAGTTACATTTAAAGACAGAGAAAGTTACTTCAAGTTAGATAAAAAATGCAAGTTAGAGCCTAGTTATTTTGAATTTGAGCTATATTTGGACGGGAAATATTATGCTTATGGGTTTGAGATTATATTAAATAAAGATAGAATTATATCTGAGTGGCTTATAGAGCTTAGACAAACAGAAGAAATTATTATTTATAGTAAAGACATTAAAAAAGATGAATGGATTTTTGACACTGATAATATTGGTTCAAATGAATTTAAAGCGTTGCTAAAATATGCTTTTGATATATTCAAAAATAGTAATGGGCAAGAATTATTTCTTTATCACCTAAAATATTTTCCAATTGATGCAGAGAGTGTTGAGGACTATGATGTTTTTACTAAAATAGAAATATTTTTAAGATTTTCTGTAAATATAGGATTAGGTTCAGCAGGGATAACTCAATACCATAATTTTTTAAGCCAAGAAACACTAAGCAAAATGAGCAATCTAGTACAGTTTTTTGACACTGGAATAAAAAAAGTTGATTTGATAGAAATAGAGTTAGACGTGGTAGAATCACATGTTTCAGCAAATAGTCACACAGTATTTTATGACATGGTAAAAGAGGTGGAAACTTATGGACAGCCAAAAGTTATAAAAACATCAGCAGGCTATTTTGTATTATCTTATGTAAATGATGAAGTTGTATGCCAAACGTTAGTTTTTAAGCAAGCTAATGATGTAACTTTCAAATTTAGCGAGTTATCAGATGGAACTAAAAGGTTGATTGATATAATAGATATTTTATTAACTCATCATTGCGTTTATATTATTGATGAGATTGACAGATATCTTCATCCGCTATTAATGCACAAACTAATAGAGATATATTTGGAAGTTGCTAAAAGTAATAATGTACAACTTATATTGACGACACATGACACAGGGTTATTAGATAAAAACTTTATTTCGAGAGATCAAGTTTGGTTTATAGATAAAAATGATAACGGGGAATCAAAATTGTACGAACTTGAGCAATATCAAAATATATTTGATAATAAATTACAAACTGCCTATTTAGAAGGGCGGTATAGAGGAATCCCTAATTTTAATAGTTATTATTTGGGGGATTTGACATGAGGATAAAAACTAGTTCTTTTGGGGAACGAGCAGGACACCATAATAAGTTACAAGTTAAACCAAAATATTTTTTGGCGTTTGAAGGATACAAAACCGAGCCGATATATTTTGAGGCTATACAAGAAAATAGAACTTTATTAAATATTAATCCTCTAATTGAATTGCATCAAGTAGATAGAGAGCAAACGGGAGGAAACCACCCGTTAGATATAATTAAAAATGTGGATGAGTATATGCAAACAATTAATGATACAGATAATATCACTTATGATGCGAGAATAGACAAAGTCTGTATTATTGTGGATAGAGATAAAAAGAGTTTTATTATTAAACAATTAAGAAAAGCTATTAAAAAATGTGAAGAAAAATCATTTCGTTTATTTTTAAGCAACCCATGTTTTGAGTTTTGGCTATTGTTGCATTATGATGAGGTGCATGACATTAATAATGATGAATTATTAGAAAATAAAAAAGAAGATAATCAAACTTTTGCAGAAAGAGAACTAAAAAAGTTGTGTATAGGCTATCAAAAAGGCGAATTTCCTATTGAATGGTTTATAGAAAATATAAATAAGGCAATAGAAAATGAAAAGAGTTTTGCAGAAGATTTAGAGCAATTAAAAGAAAGTGTAGGTTCTAATATTGGGAAATTGATTGAAGAACTACGAGAAAACTAAAAATTTTAGGGGGACAAAAATGGACATTATCGCACAAAATACACAATCAACAGTGGTTGCCGAATATACACCCGAGCCACGAAACAGCACCGCATACCAGAGTGAAGCCGAACTTGAGAACGACTTTATAAACAGACTAGTAAACCAAGGGTACGAACGCATAAAAATAAAAACTTCGCTTGAGCTAGTACAAAACCTTAGAATCCAACTTGAAAAATTAAACAACTATAAGTTTTCAGACAAGGAGTGGAAAACTTTTTTTGTTGAGAAGCTATCTAACAACAAATATAGCATTTTAGAAAAAACTAGGTTAATACAAGAAGATAACGTTCAACTTCTCACAAGAGATGATAATACAACAAAAAATATTAAGCTAATAGACACCAAAAACATTCATAACAACAGCATTCAAGTGCTTAACCAATATGAAGAAAAGGAGGGGACACACAAAACCAGATATGATGTAACAATATTAGTTAACGGTTTTCCGATGGTGCACATCGAGCTGAAACGTCGTGCTGTGGCAATAAAGCAGGCATTTAACCAGATAAATAGAACAAAAGAGAAAGCACAGGGGGTAACGCATGATACCTGCAACTAAAACCACTCCCTCTCAAGAAACATTAGATTTACTGAAAACAGCGTAGAAAGCCCATTTCTTCAGATGTGCGATGAATACGCCACCCCTATACATATAAAATTTTTAAAAAATAGTGTATAAAATGACAAAAAGGTCTTGCTATTTTTTTTTTGATATATAATACGATTATCATTTAAAAACCGACATAAGCGGCAACTTATATGGTTTTTATCTGAAATATACTTTCGCCGAAGTATATTTCCATATGTGCCTCTTTATGTTTATGAGCAAAATAATAGAGGCACTTTTTAGCTTTTATGTTGAAAAATTAGGCAAAATATGGTATTATATTAATATAGATAACGAGAGAATAAAAATTAGATACTTCTCAAAAAAGGAACACAGGGTGACACGTGTGACACGTTTCCTATATAGGGTTAAGAAAAATTTCTAAATACTTTTTTTATATATAACATATATAACGTGTCACACGTGTCACCCCTATAATCTAAAACACAAAAAACTATCTTTACCCCTATACATATTAGAAAATAATGGTAAAATTATAACTCTAATATGTGTAGGGGCATTTTTATGCTCCAAAATAGATAGGAGGTGAAGCCAGATGATGCTAACAACAAAATGCGTTATACAACAACTTTCAAAGTCGGAATATAAACAACTAAAATATTTAACTAGATTATCTAAAAACTTAGTAAATCAAGCGATATACAGATGCAGACAACAATGGTTTGAAAACAAAACATTGCCAAGCCATACAACTTTATGTGCTGAACTTAAAACAAGCGAAAACTATATTATGCTAGGCTCTCATGTTGGACAACAAGTTTTATTCGTTGTAGTTGCTATGTTTGACTCCTATAAAGAGTTAAGAAACAAAGCACTGGCAGGCACGTACCCTTGGTCTAAAGTGAAATTACCTAACTATTTAGATAAAGACGGGTATTTCCTTATGTCGATGTGTGCATTTCCATTAAAAGATGGAGTGTTAACTATTCCACAATCAAGAAAATATAAAAAAACGCATCCAAAAATTTTTATTAAAATACCTAATATATTAAAAGATAAACATATTAATCAAGTTAGAATAATCCCTAAAAACGACGCTAGGAACTTCGAGATACATTATGTATATGAAGCAGAGGCGGTAGACCTCAACCTAAATAAAGACAATGCACTAGCGATAGATTTAGGCGTAAATAACTTAATGACATGTGTAACAAACAATGGAAAATCTTTCATTATAGACGGTAAAAAAATTAAATCAATAAACCAGTGGTATAACAAGCTTAATGCGAAACTACAAAGAATTAAAGACCTCCAAGGTAACAAAAAACATTATACGAAAACTCAATGTATCAATTTATCCAAACGAAATAACAAAGTAACAGACTATATGCATAAAGCAGTCAATATGGTAATCAAATATTGTATACAAAACGATATAGGAAATATTGTTATAGGATATAACGAAAACTTTAAGCATAAGGCAAATCTTGGTCCCAAAAACAATCAAGCATTTGTAAATATACCTTATGCAAAAATATTAA
>MDSP01000193.1_pt1 | contig 13718 bp, 12 predicted proteins | sample 1005811 | NCBI WGS metagenome assembly MDSP01 (sample SAMN05526596, study PRJNA338239) | gut metagenome | isolation source: stomach gut content | host: Naso elegans | place: Saudi Arabia: Red Sea | collected 2011-04
TTATAGCCGAGAGGGTTTTCTCCCTGCCTGTGTGTAACGTTACAAAGTCGGAGAGACACGAGTTGTGACCGCGGTGAAAATGTCTTTAAAAATATGCCCTGGAGCTGAATATTTCATTAGATAAAACATAAGTGATTACCTCCTTTGTTTTTGTCTCTCTTCTTTTTTGACTTTTGGGCTTTTTAATAATCTGGAGTAATGGAAATGTTTCACGTTCTCCATCAGCTGTGTCAGTGACATGGCGCTTTCAATACATGCAGAGTTTGCGGTTGTATTGATTTAGTTCGGGAAAGTCCGAGACCACGATGAAACATTAACGTCAGCTGCAGAGTTCACTCATCTGGGACTAGAAAATCATTTTGGTTGCTAGGTCGTTACTAAGGGTCGGATTATTTACTGTAATGGTGAACTAGCCCCATTCCGTCCTTATAGGTATATTTTGGAGATTGGGGTCGGCAGATGACAACCTTCCTGTAGCCGTAACGGTCTGCTTGAATGTGGTGTGTATTCTGCCGTTTACCGCTGATTTTGCAAGGGCGTCCGTGTAGGTGTTTTTGAATTTAGACATGGAGCGGTAAGCCAGCACCTCTTTAGGCAGAGGGTGGCTCAAAGCCAAAAATTCCAATGTTTCTTCGTCTGTGGAGTAGGATTTGGTTTTTGTTTTTTTGTAGGGTTTTAATCCCAAATCTTCAAAGAGCACTACACCCAGCTGTTTGGGCGAGAGTATGTTAAACTCTTTTCCCGCCAGATGGTATATAGCGGATTCCAAGGTGTTCAAGATTTCGCCCATAGATTTGGACAGGCTTTTAAGTATGGATAAATCCACCGCCACGCCCTCGTCTTCCATGCCGAACAAAACAGCGCGCAGAGGCATTTCTATGTTGTAGTATACTTTGCCTAGCCCCGAAGCCACCAGCTCCTTGCCCAAAGTCTGTTTGAGCTCGAAAAGCACTTTTGCCGTGTCCTCGTTTTTGCCGAGATATGCAAGGCTCAAATGCTCCACAGTATAATCGCTCCTTGAAGGGTCGAGCAGATAGGCCATTATCTTGACGTCGTCGCAGAGAGGCATTGTGATATTGCAAGGTTTCAGCTTGTGCATGAGAAGTTTTTGGTCGAATACCACCAAGCGTTTTTCGTCCTCAGCGAAGGACTCGAAAAACATATTTATCATAGACGAAAATTCTTCAGCTCTATCCAAATCCAATCTGTACACATCTTCCCCGCCCGCAAACTGCAGCGCGCCGTCGACAAACTGCAGAGCCGTATAGGGCTGTTTGCTGAGGGCGTCCAGAGTATTGAGAGAGAACTCCTGTATATGCACTACAGCTTTAGGCGCTGAGAATAAATTGGAGTCGTCTGTCTTGTAAGAGGACAATTCTTTAAGCAGAGAAAAGAGCTCCAAATCTTTGAGTTTTTGAATGAATGCGGGCAAAGCAAGGCGGTCCAGGGTCAGTATCTCACCGCCGTTATCGGGAATATCCACGTCCAGCCCCGTATTGAGCTGTACTAATGACAAACTCAAAAAAGCGTTCTCGCGGCTGTCTTCCAGTTTTTGGGCTGCGGAGCCTTTTATGGAGCCGAGATTGGCGTATATGTTTTCGAGGCTGCCGTATTCTTCTATAAGTTTTACGGCTCCCTTGTCTCCTATGCCTTTGACTCCGGGCACATTGTCTGACAAGTCGCCCGTGATGGCGAGATAGTCGCAGATTTCTTCGGGGTAGACGCCTTTGTGTTCTTTTACGCCTTCTCTGTCCAGTATTTTAACCCCGCCCGCTCTGTCGGGAAGGGCTACTTTGACATTGTCTGACACCAGCTGCAGCAAATCTTTATCGCCTGTGAAAAGCAATATATCGTATTCGTCTTTATATTTATGCCCCATGGAGGCAAGCACGTCGTCAGCCTCCTGACCCTCTACAGACACTGCGGGAATGCCCGCGTCCAGCAAACACTCCTTAGCGATGGGTATCTGGGAAATCAAATCGGGAGGGGTTTCCTTTCTGGTGGCTTTGTAATCGTTAAATTGTTTTGTGCGTTCGAGCGTTGTTCTGGGTACGTCGAAAGCTGCAGCCACAGCATTGCATGGGTGCGTCTTTATGAGATTGAATATCATTCTCAAAAACCCGTAAACGGCGCTGGTAGGCTGTCCGTCTTTAGTGCGGAGCTGGTTTTTGAGCATAGCGAAATAAGCTCTGAACAGCAATCCCGAAGCGTCTATCAAGACCATCTTTTTTTTCATAAAATCTCCTTATAGTAATTATAACACATTTTACGGCTTAAATACATTTTTGTGCAATTAAACATAAAAACGAAGCGAAAAAAAACGAGGCGGCTTGAGGAAGCCGGCCTCGATAACAAATCCACTACAGTGAATATTGTAGATTGGGAGGGGATATAACAATTATCGGTTTTTCAGGGCGATTTCTTTAATCTTATCGCATAAAAAAATCCCCCTCTGTACGAGGGGGAAGCTTTTACAGCCCTTGAAGGGAATTGTCTATGATTCTGGTGTTTTGCTCTCTGTCGTATTCTCTCTGCCTTTGAAGGCTGGCGTTTTTGCGTTTAGGGGTGTTGTCGAAACCAAAGGTCATATTGAAATAATACTGGTCGCTGGTGTATATGCCCCAATAATCATCTCTGTAATATGCGAAGTCCATTCTGAACCATTTCCAGCTCATGCCTACGCCCGCCGTGATAAAACTGTCGTATACGCCCATTCTCAAATCCAAGAATCCGAAGAGCTTTATGCCGGCGCCGGCGCGGGTCTTGTTTGCCCAAGTGATGAGGGAGCAGGTGGCGTTTTCGAATTCCAAATAGAATGCCGCCTCTTGTATCCATCTGTTGTTGAAATAAAATCTGTAGGACGCTCCGAAGTCAACAGACATAGGGAAGTACGAGTCGTTTATAGTGCCGTCGCTAGTCATGCTCTCCCAATGAAAAGTAGTGGACAGGGCGTCTCTCACAGCCGCGCCCAGCACGAAATTCTCCAGTCTGAGCGACATACCGAAATCCGAAGTGATGATACCCGCTTGATAGACATTTGCGAGTATATCTCCGTAGTCGTTGTATAAATTACTGAGGTTTATAAAACCTTTTGTACCGTTGCCAGTATCGGAAGTCATCTTGAAGCGCTGTACATATCTGACAGCCGCGCCTAAAGACAAGCCCGAAACATTGTCCATAGCGGCGAATGGGATTTTGTAGCCGTAAGCGACATTGGCGGTGATTTCCGCGATTAAATCCATTCTGGCTTGGGGGATGATGTTGTCTATTGCATCGTTTGTATCAAGTCCGGCTATAATTTTGTCAAAAACACATCTTATTTGTTCATCGGTTGCTGTAGCATCATATGAATCACCAATGAGTTCTATGACGGAAGAGCCGAACTTGCTGTTTTCCAGCAGTTCTGCCAGCTCGTCATTAGTCTTGCTGCCTTCTATTATGTCTTGAGCTATGGATACAAACTCGCTGAGGTCTGTGTCTATATTAGACTCTATATTAGTTTCAAATATGCCGTTTATAGCGCCACTTACAACGCCGTTGATATAGGTATCGGCGGCGGGATTGTCTCTGAAGGTGATGGTGTTTTTGGCGGAGGAGTGCAGCCACGCGCCGAAGCCTTTGCCCAGAAAGCCCACATTGAGAGGCCCGTTGACGTAGAGGGAAGGCCCTTTGTTGATGAGGGAGTTGAAATCCAATGTGGTGACGCTGTCTTTGCCTGAAGCGTAGGATTTGACCTCTTGCAGAACTTTTATCATCTCAGGATTGACAGAACCGCCAACAGAGGCGAAAGGGATAATATCATAATCTGCCATCAAACCCAATGCCGCAGGATTGCGGTAGGCAGAAAATTCATAGCCGAAGCTGGACACGCCGACCCCGCCCATACCTTGAGAGGCGGCGTTTTTGTATATGCGCGGTTCAATATCTTGAGAGTAGGTGCTGACTGCAGTCAATAAAAAAAATAGAATTATTTTCATGCTAAAATAACCTCCAGCAATTAGAAAAAAACATAGTCTCACTATATCATAGCATATTTGAGCATTTAAAGCAAGGTTAAAACCGCTAGAATGCTTTTTCTGAAAGATATTAAGTATATATCGGCAAAATACTGGAAATATATAAGACATTGTGGTATAATATGATAGTTGACGCTTATGCAAGGGTATTTTAATACCCGCACTTTAGCGCCATGTTTTTACAACCGCATTTTTACAATAAATATTTTTGCAACCGCATTTTAGCAAGGGCGCTTAACACTAGTGTTTTAACAGTAGTGTGTGTGCAATGCGCTTAACACTAGTGTGTGTGTAATGACGCTTAACAGTAACAGGAGAAAATTTTTATGCTTCAAGACAAGCCGCGTATTCATTTTATAGGCATAGGCGGGGTGGGTATGTCCGCCCTCGCAATCATAGCAAAACAGCAGGGCTGTCATGTCACAGGCTCTGACAAATCCCGCTCCCAAAATACAGACAGAATGGCTGATTTGGGGATAGGTATTTACGAGGGTCACAGCGACGTCAACGTAAACGAAGATATAGATTATGTCGTATATTCCAATGCCGTGCCTATGGACAATCCCGAGATATTGAAAGCCAAATCGCTCAACATACCCTTAATCGTAAGAGCTGAGATGCTCAACAACATAGGCGTGCATTACAACAGCATAGGCGTTTCCGGGACTCACGGCAAGACTACAACCACTTCTATGATTTCCAGAATATTTTTGTCGGCGGGTCTAGACCCCACTCTGGCTGTGGGCGGTTATCTACCACATATCAAAGGCGCTGGCTACAAAGGCGCGGGCGACATAATGATTTATGAGGCCTGCGAGGCTTACGGCTCGTTGAATTATTTATATCCCGATACAGCAGTTATCACCAATATAGATATGGACCATTTGGAGTTTTTTAAGAACAGGGAAGAGGTGGAGGCTTTGTTTTTGAATTATTTAAACAAGCACATAGCCCCGTCGTCGCTCCTGATATGGAACGCTGATGACGAGTGCCTCGCCAAAGTCGTAGCCGAAAGCGACGTCAAAAACAAAATCTCCGTATCCCTCAAGGTCAAGGGCGGGGATTTTTGGGTGAAGAATATCACTCTGCATGAGGATTGTTCGGAGTTTGATGTGTTCAGGGGGGAGGAGCTTGTGGGTCATTTTGCTTTGGGGATACCGGGAATCTACAATGTGTCAAACGCCCTGCTAGCCATAGCTGCAGCCAAGCACGCCGGTATCAGCAACGACGCCGTAAACAAGGCTTTGGCTCATTTCCGCAATGCAGACAGGAGATTCGAGATAAAGAGCAGCAGCGACAATCTCACCGTGATAGACGATTATGCGCATCATCCCAGAGCTGTGGCTTTGACTTTGGAGGCGGCAAAAAGAATAGCCGACAAGAAAAAGGCAAAACTGGTGGCTGTGTTCCAGCCTCATCTTTATTCGAGAACCGCTTATTTTTATAAAGAATTTTCCGATGCTTTATTAGCGGCGGACAGCGTTATTCTTACTGATATTTATGCCGCAAGAGAGAGCAATGACGGCAATATTTCGTCAAAAATGATTTACGACGAGATAATAAAACACAAAAAAATGGATAATTTGATTTTGGAGTCCGATTTTGAAAATGTATCGGACATAGTAAAAAAAATCACGGAAGGCTGCCCTTCTGTGGTAATTACATTGGGGGCCGGAGATGTTTGGAAAATATCCGAGCTGCTTTGCGGTTAGTTTGATTTTGTTTTTTGCGCCTTTGTACGCGCAGAACACCGTTCAATCCGTGAACGGCTATATAAACAGAGATGACAATCCTGAATTTAACAGAGCTTTGAGGCTGCAGGGCATAGGCGATTATTTTTTCAAGAAAAAAATGTACCCCCAAGCCGTGCCTTACTATGAGCAGGCTCTGGCTATAGTGCCCACAGAGGCGGATATTACTTTCAAGCTGGCGCAGATTTACCAGCACGAAAAGCTGTGGAGGCTTGCCGTGCTGTATTATGAGCAGACCATAGAATCTCTCAAACAGCAGGAGAATTTCGGGAAGAGCCAGCTTAACAGCTATATCTCGAGAATAAAAATGATAGACATAATGTATCTCCAAAACGAAGCCGACCAAGCCGCCGAAAAACTAGAAGATCTGCAAAAAGAAAAATCGCTTTTGGAGGCGTTGTATCCTGCAGCTTATGAAGAGCTGGCAAAACTGGAAAACAGGGCGGGAAGATGAACAGATTTGTATTGATAATGGCTGTGGTTTTGCTGTGTTTGTCCGTGACTTATTTGGTGCTGCAGAGATTTAATCTTTTGTCCAAGTCCAAAATACTAAACAAAAACAAAATCCCTCCCTTCCTCTCCGATGAAGAAGCTGTGAAGTTTATCTCGCAGAGGGTGGTGCTGACTGAGGACGAGAGAGTGCATCTGGAGACCTTGCTGTCTCTGGTGTCTGGCAGCAGACTGCATCAGGGTTTTGAGGATTTGGATGTGATAAAAAAATGGCTCGTCGTCGTCAGGCGCGCTATAGCCAATTCAAATCAGCTAGACCAGTCGGCGAAGGAAGATTTGGAGTATTACGCTTACGAGATATACAGAAAAATCAACAACGAAAGGATGATTTCGCATCCCAGCGTAAAACACCTTACAGACATAAATATAGGCCAGCCCATGACCATACAGATAGGCGACATGGAAATCAACGGCACTATGATAGACAGCAATTTTTATTCCTGCGCCGTAGAAATATCCAAGCAGGATTCGCAGACCATAAAAAATCTCCGCCTCGACAAAAAAAGGGTGAAGGTTTCTTTTTGGAAGATTATGGACGCCCAGTACAGTTTTGAAACTGTGGTCAGCGGGGTGGACAAAAAATCAGGGCTTGTGACTCTGGTGCTGTCGAATCCAAAAAGCATAGACTGTATGAAAATCAGGTCTTATCCCCGTCAAGAGGTGGAGATACCTGTGAAGTTCAGGATGGCGTCCATGTCTACAGACCCCGATACGGGGGCTTTGATGGAGAGCTACGGCGGGATTTTGTTCGGGATAACAAACAACATAGGCCCTTGGGGCTGCAGTATTTTATCCAATGCAGCCGTGCCTATTCACACAAGTTTGCTTGTAGATTTGCCTATATTTTCACAAATTTTGTATATTAAAGGTATAGTGAGGAATGTTAATAAAAAGGGGGACGTGTTTTTGTTGAATGTGGAGTTTGATGATAATACCAGAAAGTCCAATATCCTTAAAATCTATCACTATATTTTTGCTGAAGATACGTCAAAAAGTTAATTAGAGAGGCTCTTTATGAGGATAGTTAAGTTGATTATTTCGCTTGTGCTGCTGGGGATATTGCTGTTGTTTATTTTTCAAAACAGCGAGACTGTGGATTTTAAATTTTTCACGCTCCATGTAGAAAAAATGCCCATGTATGTTATTATGATTATAACATTCGTTCTGGGATTCTTGGTAGGGCGTCTTTCGGGGTGGATTTACGCCGCTTTCGAGAAAAGAGTAGACGACAACCGCAAAGCTAAAAAGCTCGCCAAAAAAATGATGGCGGATAAGATTAGAAACGACGCAAAAAGCGCTAAGGCAGGCAAAAACAAAAACAATATTGCCCCCGACAGCGCTGACAACAGCGACGCTCAAAAAAATTCAAAATCCCTTCATTGGGGAAAACCTAAAATCTAAGGAATCCATGTGGCTAAATCTAAATCTGCTTTCTGCTGCGACAACTGCGGTTATGAAACACCGAAATGGCTGGGCAAATGCCCGTCTTGTTCGGAATGGAATACGTTTAAAGAGGTGTCTCTGGGCAGGCACAGCAACAAAAAACTCGCTCCCGCAGGCGGTATTTCCGGACGCCCCGAAAAAATCACAGAGATTTCTTCAAGCAGCGACTCCAGAACAATGTGCGGAATCTCCGAGTGGGACAGGGTGCTTAACGGCACAGTACCCGGGCAGGCTATATTAATCTCCGGCGAACCCGGTATAGGCAAGTCCACCCTCCTCCTGCAGATAGCGCAAAAACTCGCCGAACAGGGCGACGTCTTATACATAAACGGCGAGGAATCCTCGTCTCAGGTGAAATTAAGAGCCGAGAGGCTGGATATCACAAATGAAAATCTCTATCTCTGTTCGGAAACTGAAATAGACCATATAAGCAATGTTATAGAAAATTCTTCTCCCAAGTTTTTGATAGTGGATTCTCTGCAGACTCTGCACTCCGGCAATCTAGATTCCGCGCCCGGCTCTCTGCCCCAGCTCAGGGAATGCACCCACAGTATAGTGCATCTCTGCAAATCCAAGCAAATCACTTCTCTTCTCGTGTCCCACGTCACCAAAGACGGCTCTATCGCCGGCCCTAAGGCTGTGGAACATCTCGTGGATACTGTTTTGTTTTTGGAGAGCGATACGCGGGGGATTTACAGAGTATTGAGGAGTTTTAAAAATCGTTTCGGCTCTACAGACGAAGCGGGATTTTTCGAAATGCACAGCAAGGGGCTGATGCCTGCCGACGACCTATCCGAAGCCTTCTTATCCGTACATGAAGAGCCTGTTTTCGGCTCTGCAGTTTATGCCAATGCCGAAGGGCAGAGGGTGTTTCCTTTGGAGATACAGGTTTTATGCCACCACACCAATCAAAATTACCCCAAAAGAACTTCCGAAGGCCTCGATTACAACAGGCTCGCCCTGCTATCCGCCGTCATAGAAAAGCAGCTCCGCATACCGCTTTCCAAGTTTGATATTTATGCAAATATCACAGGCGGTCTCGAAATCAAGGACAGGGCTGTAGACCTTGCCTTAGTGGCGGCTCTCTGTTCTTCCTTCAAAGAAAACGCTATCGATGACAGGAGCGTATTTATAGGCGAGATAGGGCTTACAGGCGAGATTAGACCCGTACGCGACATAGAAAGGCGGGTCAAGGAATTAAGCCGTCTCGGTATGAAGCATATTTATGTGCCTTATGCCAAAAGAAAGCATGATGATTTGAAATCCTATCCTATCAAACCTGTACGGCACATAAACGAACTTTATATATCGCTTTTCGGCAAATAAAAGCTCAAACAGGCTCATTATTTGCAATTATCTGCATTTAATATGGATTTTTATTTGATTTGTGTTGATTTAATGTTTTAAATGTTGTATAATATATAGATAAATTTTTATTTTTAATTAAAGAATTAAAGAGGGACAATGCGAAGAGGCGACAACTTTAAAAGACCGGAAAATAAAGACAACACAAGGCTGAACGACCAAATTACAGCACCCGAAGTCAGGGTATTGGGCCCGGAAGGCGAGGCTTTAGGAGTAATGTCTTCCAAAGAGGCTTTGGCAAAGGCTGTGGATTTGGATTTGGATTTGGTGGAGGTCTCCTCTACAGCCAATCCTCCTGTCGTGCGCATAGTCAATTACGGAAAGTTCTTGTATCAAAAAGGCAAGAAACTCAAAGAAGCCAAGAAAAATCAAAAAATTATCGAAACCAAAGAAATCAAGTTCGGCCCTCATATAGACAAGCACGATTTCGATTACCGCATTAAGCGTATTCAAGAATTCCTCGAGAAAGGCGATAAAGTCAAGGTCTCTATCAGGTTTAGAGGCAGGGAATTAGCCCACACCGAGATAGGTTTTGAATTAATCAAAAAAATTATCGAACAAATCGGCGACTCTTGTGTAGAGAAACCCGCCAAAATGGAAGGACGCCAGATATTGATGTTCTTAGCGCCTCCCAAATCCGCTAAAAAATAACCCCCCGCGCGGGGTCGGTGTTACTGGTGGATGTGCGCCGGCTGGTTAGTGGATACGGCGGAGGCTGGCTGGTAAAGTCCAGCGGATGCTGGGCAACGGTTGTTACGGAGCTGGTGGACAGCGGAGGCTGGTGGATACGGCGGTGGAAGTCCAGCGAACGCTGGGCAACGGTTGTGACAGCGAATGCTGGGTGGTGGTATAATATATATATATAAACATTTCACAAATCTTATTTTGGAGAATTTTCATGCCTAAAATGAAAACCAATCGTTCTGTTGCAAAACGTTACTCCATTTCCTCATCGGGAAAGGTCAGACGCGCTAAATGCGGCAGACGACACCTCTTAGAGGGAAAGAGCCCTAAGGTCAAAAGACAGAGCAAGGGTCTCGTAGAAGTCCGCAAAAAATTGGCGGACAAAATTAAATTGATGATGCCTTTCGCGTAGTCAATTTGATTTTTTCGGTATTTGTATGGGAACAAGGGTGTCCATACGGAGCCGCGCCCCTTAGTTAAATGCCTAAGGGAGCTATATTTAAGGAGGGTACTCAATGAGAGTTACCACATCTAAAACAACCCGCGCGCGCCATAAAAAAGTCTTACAGCGCGCTAAGGGATTCAAAGGCACTAGAAGTGTCCGCTTTAACGCAGCAAACGAAACCTTGCTGCACGCATTGCGTTATGAGTTCATTCACAGACGCACAAGACGCAGAGACATCAAAAGACTGTGGATTACGCGTATCAGCGCATTCGTAAGAGCGCAGGGAATCTCCTACTCGAGATTCATGGAAGGCCTCAAAAAAGCCGGCGTCGCCATAGACAGAAAAGTCTTGGCATGGGTCGCCGCAAATGACGCTCCCGCAATGAATAAGTATGTAGAACTTTCCAAAAAAGCTTTGGGATTATAAGTTTTATCGATATATCTTATATACAAAACCTCCTGTTTTCAGGGGGTTTTTTGTTTTTATGTTTTTTTTTGCACACGGGAACACAGTACAAGACACCGCTCACTTCGTTACTCTAAAGAGTGCCGGCTAGGGTGTTGCGTCGTTGGGAGCATATACACAAAACTGCGTTTTGTGTATATGTGAAATTTACTAGTCATTACATTCCTGTAAATTTCTAGCTACATTTTTGCAAGGTTTTTTTGGCGGTATTTTTTAAGTTGTTGCGTGGTAGTCAGTTAGGTGGAGTGGGATTGGTGAAAATAATTGTGTTTTTGCGCTATGTTTCAGCCCCTTTTTGGGGGATTTCGTGTTATAATATACTTACAGTTTTGAAAAGTTGATTTCTTTGTGTAGTTTCTGATTTTCTAACCCCGCTCACTTCGTGCTTCGCTAGGGATAAGAAAAGCCTAACGAAGTATTCCTGCGGTCGCGTTTTTCTAAAAACATTTTTGCAATATTCTGAATTTTGATAGTGAGGAGCTTGATAGATTAAAGGGGCTTTCGAGAGGTTTCCGAAGAGTGTTGTGGAAGGATTTTTTAGAAAAATAAGGAATTGCACCGTAGGTGCTATGACTATATTTTTCTTATACCTAGCGTAGCACGTAGTGAGAGGTATAGGAAAGTATCTGTATGCGAGAGATTTAGAAAACAGCGAGTGAACGGAGAGAGCGACACCCCCGCAGGGGCGCAAGCTGTGTTTTCTTATGCAGTTTTAAAATCGGAGATTTGGGGCTGTATTTCTGTGTTTTTGGTGGGTGCTGACTTCTCAAGAATATTTCAATTATTTTATGCTGATTTTTTGGTAAGCGGAAGTTCTCTACATAAATCTTTCGTTAGGGGGTGGGTTGCGTCTCACCCCCCTAACAACCCCCTTTTCGCTAGCACAAGGCAGACATCCCTGTCTGCATTTGTGCTGCTCGGACATCCTTGTCCTCGCTCGGAGGGAGAGGATTTTGGCGGCGGTGTACTCATGGCGGTGGTTTGCTAAAAAGAAAACCCCGATTGCTCGGGGTTTATAGAATTAGTTGTATTAACGAGATTTCTATGAAGTTTTATTTAGAGTGGTGCTCATTATCGAAATGGTTTGACCTTAAATATTGTGAAGTTTTTAAGTCAGCTCATAGCCTTAATGTCGCTGTATTCATATAGCTTTTTTGAGGGTAGCCTGCACCCTCAATTCCTTAGTACTTTTGCAAAAAGCTTTTGAGGGTAGGAACATGACAATGGTTATTGTCCTCAAATATCGTGAGTTTATAAAGCGTTTTTGAGGATAGCCTGCATCCTCAATTCCTTAGTACTTTTGTAAAAAGCTTTTGAGGGTAGGAACGCGGCAATAGTTATTGTCCTTAAAACGGATTTTTATAAAGCATTTTGAGGGTAGGAACATGACAATGGTTATTGTCCTCAAATATCGTGAGTTTATAAAGCGTTTTTGAGGGTAGCCTGCACCCTCAATTCCTTAGTACTTTTGTAAAAAGCTTTTGAGGGGAGGAACACAGCAATGGTTATTGTTCTCAAAATTCATTGAGCTTTTATAAAGCCTTTTGAGGGTCGCCTGCACCCTTAAAAAGGATTCACAGAGCTTTTTTGAGGGTAGTTTACACCCTCAAATACTGTAAAGTTTATAAAGCTTTTTTGAGGGCTTCGGTTTTGTTGGTGCGTTCCCAAGTCAAATCTATGTCTGTGCGCCCTATGTGTCCTCTTGCAGCCAAATCTTGGTATTTGAATTTGGGGTTGCGGAGGGACAGTTCCAGCTCTATGCCTCTAGGGCTTAGGTCGAAGACTTTGGCGACGGCTGCGGCGAGTTTTTGTTCGCTGTATGCGCCTGTGCCGAAAGTATCAACTTTGATAGAGGTCGGTTGGGCAATGCCTATCGCGTAGGAAAGCTGCACTTCGCATTTTTCGGCAAGACCTGCGGCGACTATGTTTTTGGCTATCCAGCGGGCTGCGTATGCCGCCGACCTGTCGACTTTGGATGGGTCTTTGCCTGAGAAAGCCCCGCCTCCGTGTTTGAAGTAGCCGCCGTAGGTGTCCACTATGATTTTTCTGCCTGTCAGCCCCGTATCTCCGTGAGGCCCGCCTATAACAAAGCGTCCTGTGGGATTGATATGGAAATGTTTGACGTCGGCGGGATTGAGTCCGTACTGCTCCAAAACAGGGAAGATTACTTTTTGTTTGATGTCGCTTGTAATCTGCTCTTGGGCGGTGTCTTCGTTGTGCTGGACGGATACCACTACTGTATCAACGTAGAGTATTTTGCCGTCTTCGTATGCCAAAGTCACTTGGGATTTGGCGTCGGGTCTCGCCCACGAAAGAACTCCGCTCTTTCTAAGATCGGTGATTCTGTTTGTGACAGCTCTTGCCAGAGTCAGCGCCATAGGCATAAGCTCGGGGGTTTCGTTTACGGCGCCTCCGAACATAATGCCTTGATCGCCCGCTCCGCCCGTATCAACGCCCATGGCGATATCGGGGGATTGGGAGTGGATGGCGTTTAGGACTCCGCAGTCCGCGTCGAATCCCATGCCGTGTTTGTAGCCTATTTCGTCGACTTTGTTTCTGACTATGTCTTGAATGTTTACGTAGGTGTCTGTGGTGATTTCACCGCCTACTATTACCTGCCCCGTCGTGCAGAACACTTCGCAGGCAACGCGGGCATTGGGATCGCTCTCAAGGCAGGCGTCCAAAACAGCGTCTGATATTTGATCGGCGATTTTGTCGGGATGCCCCGGCGAAACGCATTCTGAGGTGAAATATATTATGTTGTCCATATATGCTCCTTAGTCGGATAAAACAGTCTCCCAAGCTCGAAAGTAAACAGGGATAATATTAGTCGGATAAAATGGTTTCCCAAACGCGGGACCTGCACGATAAACCCTATCGCCAGCCCCACGATAACGCTGCTGAGCAGCACCATACCGTAATCGGCGATGCTGGGGACGGGCTGCAGGACATTCATAGCGACGACCATAGGAGTGCTTAACAGAGCCGTGAAAAAACTCAACCCCGCCCTAGCCATAACAGGAATCCCCGTAGAAAAT
>MDSP01000194.1_pt1 | contig 13716 bp, 10 predicted proteins | sample 1005811 | NCBI WGS metagenome assembly MDSP01 (sample SAMN05526596, study PRJNA338239) | gut metagenome | isolation source: stomach gut content | host: Naso elegans | place: Saudi Arabia: Red Sea | collected 2011-04
CCACCTGTTACAATAGCAACTTTGCCTTTTAATGAAAATAACTCGTCTAAATAACTCATTTATATAAACTCCTTTTACTATATCTTTATTATAGTAGATTTAACAATATTAACTTTATTATTATAACTTTTATCAATGCTATTTTATTAAATCCTTAGTTTTATGATAATGTGAACTTAAACCATATATTAAGACATTCTACTTTAACAATAACAAATCTTTTATGCTAGGCATATTCCTTATCAGTTACTTTAATTTTTTTAATATAAGTATTATAGCAACTTTAATTTTTAAATTTATAATGTTTTTGTAGAAACTTAAATAAAGCCTTAATAAAAGTTTTTACACATATAATATAGCATATTCAAAAATTTCCAGTTGTCAAATTTTTTTCTTATTTTTTATTATATATTGCTTTTTAGGTGGAATATATAACTCTATATTTTTCTATGTGTAACTTTTTATTTAATTTTTTTAAAAAAATTAAATTTATATGTTGCATTATATTTATTTTTGTAGTATAATGTAATACAGTAGGATAAGATATGTGTACTATGTATTTATGGAGTATAGATAGATATAGGGCTTGATAAGTAGTTGTTATATATTACCAAATGTATTCGTTAGGATACGTGGAGGGTTATATGCTGCTAGTAAATCAATTATCTAATATCATTAGAGAAATTCAAAGCTGTCTTTTGTTTCTTAGCAATAATACAGATGATTGCAAATTAAAAACGTATTTCTTGTTTGTTAGTCATCAAATCCCCGAATCTATATACATAGACATAGATAATAAGTTTTGTTGTAATTGGGAATGCGATGTGCATATATATCCTGTAGACCGTTGCATAAAAATTGGTGGCAAAGAAGTTTTTTTTGAAGTTGTTGTGCATAAATGCATAGACCATGTTCTAATAAAATATAATAATCCTACAGAAGATGCAGATATACCAGAAGATAAATTTTATTCTCCCGACAAGACTATTTCTTTTGATGAAAAGACTTTATCTCCAAAATAATATAATATTTTCTGAAATAATACTTAGATATTTTCTGTCTATAATACTGATACTCTTAGTTTATATAAAAAAATAATAATAAAAATGTATTAAAATATATCGATAAAAATATTAAGGTTATGTTTTAAAATTATTCTTTAATTATTAGAGCATTTTTAGATATTTCCTCAAATATAATTTTTATTAGGTATATAAATGGGCGATACAAAAATAATATTAGCGGCAAGGTATAATTCTAGCCGACTTCCTAAAAAAGCATTGAAAGAAATACTTGGGCTTTGTATTTTAGAAATAGCAATAAAAAGACTTCGAAAAACTAAAAACTCTACTGCTGTAATAGTGGCAACAACAGAGCATAGCTTTCCATACTTTAAAGACATTATAAAAAAAACAAATGCCCTCTATTTTATAGGCAGCGAAACAGATGTGCTACAGCGTTATACTAAAGCAGCAGAGGCTTATAATGTGTCTACAGTAGTGCGAGCAACAGGCGATAATCCACTTGTAGCAATAGAAGCATTGGACGCTATTGTTGAGTATCATAAAAATAAAAAAGCAGATTTATCACATTTTGTAAATTTGCCTTATGGAAGCGGCGTCGAAGTTATAGAATATGATGCATTAAAAAAAGCCTGCGACAGTAGCGATGATAGCCATTGCCACGAACATATAACACAGTATCATTATCAAAATGAAAATATGTTTAATATACATAGACCGCTTGCCCCAGAGAAATGGAGCATGAAGGATTTGCATATCACAGTAGACACTATAGAAGAATATGAATATGTGAAATCTATATTTGAAATGTATAATGATATAGTAGTAGGAATTGATGAAAATGATGTAAATAATTTTAGCGAATTTGATAAAAAAAGAATGAAAAAGGGGGTAATGACAATGAAAAAGATGACACTGAAAAAGAATAATATAAAGGTATCAATGGAAAATAAATACAAAAAATTAGTGGTGACTGCGGCGGGGATAGGGATAGCAATTATAGGAGGAACGCCTATTGTTGCCTCTCATATGTTTGGTAATTTGGCTGACGAACTTAACGTTTCACAGCAACTTGCAAACTACACAACAGTTGTTGGGCAAAGCGTTACACACGATGGCGTTAGTATCACGCTTGACGAAGTGATTTTGGACGGCAATACACTAACTGTTTTAACAACAATCCAATCTAGCGAACCAATTGACAACTATAGCACAAGTTATAACGCAGGTGTTTATATAAACGGAACACATTGTCCAAGTGGTGGTGGATACACAGAACCTATTAATGACTATACAAATAGAATGATTATAGATTATAGACTTGACGACAGTGTTATTGGCTTAGATGATGACGTTGATATCGAAATAAAATATGGCAAATCATATGCCAACTCAGACATCGTAGACCCTACAACTTGGGATTTTGCCTTTACTACAGTTGCCGATAGTTTGCTTGAAGATACTGAGTTTTATCCTTTGGATTTGGAATTTGTTTTGGACGATAACGCAGTTGTAACTATTACTCATATGACATCTAACGTTGCTGGAACAAAAATATATTATAGCACACCTGAGCTTACTCATAGACTTGATATTGACGGTGTGGATAACTTTGGCAATAGCATTCTAACTGGCTCTGGTTCTTATAGTAACGAACCAGGCGTTGGACACACAAAATTAAAAACAGTTGTTGATGGAACGTTTGTTGGTAACTTGCTTGAAGACGCAACAAGTTTAACTTTAAATGTGTCTTTTGCACCAATTCCTGCTGAAAGTGGCAGAATGCCAGAGCCTACTTTTGTTAGTGATGATATTGTGATTGAACTTAAATAGCACAAAAAAAGAAGATAGTTTATTACCAGTCTATCTTCTTTTCTATTAGCTTAAATTATCTGCTCCAAATTTTTTTATAACCATATTTAGTTATAGCTTTAAATCCTGTTACTATAATAGCCATCACCCACAACTCTTTCACAATTTCACAAATAGCAACCATAATTTTTAAAGTGCTATCACCAACAACGGATGCTAAAAAACTACCAGAACTAAACACTGTATCTTCTTTATTAAGTACTACTACCACCATATAAAAAAGAAATCCTGATAATAAAATCAGTCTTATTATTAGACACCCTAGCTCGGCTATATCTTTTACTGATGCTTCATCTCCATTTCTCATACACTCACCCCCTTTAAATATTATACTTTAAAGTAGCTTAACATACTAGTAAGTTGCTCTGCTTGGTCTGTCAACTGCTTGCTTATTTGTTCGCTCTCTTTTGAGGTTGTTGCATTAAGTTCAACTATATCTGCGATTTTCTTCGTTCCATCAACAAGATTTTTCACTCCATCTCGTTGTTTTTCCGTCACAACAATTAAATTATCAGATATTCCAGCCGTCTGGTCAATCGTAACTGCAATTTCTCGCAAGCTTTTCGCTGTTGTATTTGCAATTTCTTTCCCCTCAACAACGTTTGATATACTAACTTTAATAATCTGCTCAACCTCTTTAACAGTTTCGCTACTTCTATTTGCAAGTTCACGTATTTCAGCAGCAACAACTGCAAACCCTTTACCAGCATCGCCTGCTCTCGCCGCCTCAATCGCTGCATTAAGTGCAAGTAAATTTGTTTGAGATGCAATTTCTTCAATTGTTTTTAAAACTGACGATATCGTATTGCTTGAGTGATTTATCGTTTCCATAGCCTCAAGCATTTTTTGCATATCCGTATTTCCCTCGTTTGCCTTTTGCTTAGCCATGCTTGAGATTTTCGTATTTTCTTCAACTTGAGCTACTGTATTGTTAATGTTTTGCACTATTTCTTGTGTTATTTCTCTAAACTCATCAATAATATCAACTTGACTCGTTGTCCCTCTTGAAATTTCTGTTGCACCTACCAAAATTTCAGACGCTCCACCATTAACTTGTTTTGCTGTCACACTAATATTATGCAATGTATCTTCTAATTTATGGCTTATTTGGTCAAGCGATACTTTTATCGGTGCAAAATTTCCAACATAATTTGCATTACTATTATGCGTCGCACTAAAATCACCATCTGCCATATGTCTTAAAACATCTTCAATATCGTTTACTATGTTTTTCAAGGTGTTAGCCATAACGCTAAATCTATTTCCAAGTTGTCCAATTTCATCGTCATACGGCAAATTAACTTGGATATCCAAATCACCTTGCACCATTTTATCAGCTGCCCCAAGAAGTTGTTCTAACGGTTTTAAGCTATTTCTTAATACAACACCTGTCGCCATAATCAATATAGCTAATGCAACTATTGTGAACATTAATATTTCAAATAATAACAATGTTATAGTTTCATACAGTTCATCTTCCTCTATTACAATTTGTGTCCACCACGTCATATCAACAACATCTATCGGGTGTCCAAAAGCCATTTTTGTCATTCCTCCAAAATCATCATTATGTGCAATTTCAATCTGATACGGCAATCCTTTACTTGTTGTTTGAACCCAATAATCAATACTTTCTTGCGTAAATAATACTGCAAGATTTAGCCCCTCACTTTCTGGCTCAACCACATCATACACGATTTTTTCTTGATTGTTTAAAACAGATGGTATTAACGTTGTGTAATCCTCAGCGATATTGTTAATTCCTGAAAAACTAGAACTTAACAATCCTGTAACAACAACACCTCTAAACTCATTTTGATACACAATTGGAAATGATATATACACGACTAACTCGTCCTTATCATTTCGCATAGGGTCTGTAACATACGGCTCAAGCGTCTGCTTTGGTACTGAATAATAGTCGTAATTTGAATAACTACTATAGTCTGTCCTAAACCCAACAATATTTTCTCCATATATATCAAATGCATAATTTTGACGTGCTGTATCAAATTTATATTGCTCAAAATATATACTAACCCCTGCTAAAGTATCATTATGGATAAGTGTCGAAAACGCTGTACTTAAAATAAAATCTTCCATATCCTGATATTCTTTAGTCATTGGTTTATTATCTATCCTACTTATTTCATCTCTTTGCGCATTAGCATCTAAATCCTGATAATTTGTTTCAATGTAATCTCTTAAATTGACAGATAAAGTTGTTGCCCCATCAAATAGGTTTTGTACAAACTGGGCATTTGCCTCTGCCTTTGTTATAAATATTTTTTCCATTGAACCACGCATTTCTGTTGCTACTGTTACGGTAACCATACTTACTAGCAAAAGTATCGCCACACAAAATAATCCCCCTGTTGTAATTGATAGTTTTGTCGCTAATTTTAGTTTTTTAAACTTCTCGTACATAAAGTTCCCCTTTCAAAAAAAATAAATATGCATACAAAAATAGGCTGTATTATAAAATATTATAACACAACCTATCGAAATTTACACCTTTATTCTATTTTGAGTTCTTTTTCATCAAGCTTTTTGTATGTCGCTTCTCTAATCAACTTATACATAGCTGCCGCACTTGGCACTCCAAGTATAATCCCCGGAAGCCCAAGCAAGTTTCCACCTATTGTAATCGCAAACATAACCCAAAACCCTGGCAGTCCAAGCGACCCACCAACAACTCTTGGATATATAAGATTACTTTCAAGTTGTTGTAATACTACTATAAATAATACAAACCATAACGCCTGCATAGGATTTGTTATATCGGCAACAAGTATAATAAATGCAGCTGGTATCGTCCCAATTAATGGACCAACCATCGGTACAACGTTTGATGTCCCAATAATTACACTAACAAGCATCATATATGGGAAGTTAAATACCATCATACCTATAAAACATAATACCCCTACTATAAATGACTCCAAAAGTTGACCTGTAATAAAGCTTGAAAACGCTTTATCAAACGCTCTCTTTACATGAACTAAATACGCTGCAGTTGGTTCTTTAAATAACGCATATACAATTTGTTTCGTTTGTCTGCTAAGCATTTCTTTGCTTAACAAGAAATATACTGAGAACACTAATGCGATAACCATATTAATAACACTTGACGTAACACCTAATAACCAATTCATAAATCCTGGAATTAAGCTTGACAGCCAACCTGTCACAAATCCTAACACTTGTTGCCAGCCTTCTTCAATTTGAACCCAAATATCTGGCATAGTTACGTTAAGTTCAACCCAAACTTCTTCTATATATTGTTCCAAAATAAAATATTGTTTTTGGATTTCTGGTACTAGTGTGTTGATACTTTCCCAAAGTTGCGGAACAACTATCATAAGCAACATGCTTACAATTCCAACAAACATCGTGTATGATAACAACAATGCAAATACTGGTTTTGCATTATCTAACCTTGAGCCATCACCTTTGTATAGCAATGCTTTGTCCCTAATAAAGTTGAACGGACCTCGAAGTATATACGCTATAATAAATCCATATGTTACAGGTACAAATACGCCTGCGATAAACGCTAACATCCCCTGCATTGTTTCTATATTTGTTAGTATAAGCAGTACGAGTATACCAACTATTACGACTATAATATTTTCTTTAACTCTATTTTTGTTCACAGTATAATCCCTCCGCCTCTATTTTGTCGAAAATCCTAGTAAATCAAGTACGTTTCCTGCAATATTTCTTTCTTTTCCTTGATATGGATAACAATGCATGTGAATAGCTGGGTTAAAGTTTAGCTCAATAGTGGCAAATGGCGAACTTGGGTCGGTAACATCTTCTATAATCATATCAACACCACATATATTTGCCCCTGCACATCTTGCTGCTTTAATCGCTATTTCTTTAAATTTTTCTGCGATTTTGTCTGTAAAATCTACGCTATCGCCACCCGTACTTATGTTTGAGTTTTCACGCAAATATACAACTTCATCTTTTTGTGGAACATACTCAAAATCAAGTCCACTTTGTTTTAAAAATAATGCCGAGTTATCATCAAGCTTAATTTTTTCTAGTGGCAACTTGTGCCCTGTCCCTCTTGCTGGATCCATGTTTTTTATGTCAACCAATTTACGTATGTTTGATTTTCCATCGCCTATAACATTTGCTGGCACTCGGTGCAACACAGCCGCAACTTCATTACCAATAACTAAAATACGATATTCTTTACCTTGAATAAATTCTTCAACTAGTATTGTTTTGTCATGTCTAAACGCAATTTCTGCCGCATTTAGTATATCTTCTTTTGATGTGCCATTTGCAAATATACTGATACCTAGTCCATAGTTTGTAGATTTTGGTTTAACTACAATAGCCTTATCAACAAAAGGCTCAACACCTTGCACGACATCATCAAAACTAACAAACTCTACACCTTTAGGCGTCGGAATTCCATTGTCATCTAACACTTGCTTAGTTACCGCTTTGTTTTCCATAATCAACACACTAACATAAGTGTCAAGCGAAGTTTTTGTCGCTTGTTTTACATATTGCACAATGTCACCTTTAGAAAGCTTAACAAAGTTTTCTTGTCTATCCATAATTTTAAAGTCTATACCACGTTTAATACTTTCTTTAATAACTTGTTGTGTTGATAACTCCAAATCTTCATAACCTTGCAACTGATAGCGTTTTTCATATGCTTGTTGTTTGTATGCTTTAGCTAAGTTCATGTGGGCTGTTATATACCCTTCGTTTTCCGTTGCTGTCATTATTTTGTATGCATGAGTAAGCTTATAATCTTTTACTTTGTTTAGCATGTTAAAGATTATATAGTCTTGATCAAGCCCCAGTTGATTGCTCACATTTCTAACATCGTCTAGTATCTCAATTGCCCAATCAATTTTGCTTGTTTTTTCACCATTTCGTAGCAACTGGATATTTTTTTGCCCGTATATCGCAACGTTATATTGATTTTGTTGTGCTTCTTCTTGCCATCTAGTGTAAGGAATTTCTTCCTTAAATAATAGATATAAGTTAAATATATGCATGAAGTATAAATCAACTTTTGATACACCTGCTTTATCGAAAGGATTTATGTCTATACTCCTATATTCCAAATAACTTATCCCCTCATGTTTTAACGAGCTTAACAAGTTTGTATTGTCGTTTGCTTTTAGGCGGATTTGGCTATATAGCTCTTTTGGGCTGTCGATACACCCATCTCGCACAAAACCAATAATACTTTTAATATAATTGTCAATGTTCGTATAGTTTGGATAAAGTTCAACATCATTCACATATCCAAACACACTATTTCTATATGACAAAGCGTCATTATACGTTTCATCTTCATATGTCGAGTGAATTACGCTCGCTCCACCAAGCAAATATATAATAAGCCATCTATAACGTAAGTAATTTCTTGTAACTTTTAGATACATGTCGTCTTTAAAATCTTTGTAATCACCTTCATAATGCATTTCTTCATACAAAAACTTCAGCAAGTCCTCATTAAAAGAAAAATTGTAATGAATTCCTGATACAAGTTGCTTTTTACCACCGTATTTTTTTAGCAAGTGTCGTCTATAGTCATATGCTTCTTGCCCTTTTTCCGAATCATCAAAAGTTGCAATTGGAATTTTATCCTCATTTGGCAAGTTGCATGGCATAGACTGTGGCCATATATACTCGCTACCAATTTCTAACACTGCGATGTTGTATATATTTTCTAGGCATTTATAACAACTGTCAATTGTATTTCTAACAGGTGTAATTAGTTCAAGCTGACTTTCTGAAAAGTCTGTTGTAATGTATTGATTTGCAAGCTTTTCTCCAAACACATGCGGGTGCTCTGTATGCGACAAAAGTCCTCTATCATCACAGCGTAACCCTTCACGCTCAATACCAAAGTTACCACTCATCAACTGCTCTTTACTAAATTTTTCCTTAATTTTGTGTAGCATAAATCTCACTCCTTCTTACTTTAAATATATAATAACTCATAGCTGCCACTCCTTTTAATGCACTTGTTATAGCTATGCTTATCCACACACCATATACATCAAAACTTCCAATTAATAGCATAGCTAGAGGTATTCGCATTAGTGTAAAACATATACTTATAGTTGCAGAAACTTTTGGAAGCCCCAGCCCCGAAAAGAAACCGTTGCTAATCATCTCAGTAGCTGCAAACATTAGTGTACACCCTATAACCCGTAAATATCCAGCTGTAATCGAAATTGTTAGTAAATCATCTACAAAAAGCCCTGCCAATTGATTAGGTATTAACCAGAACAGTCCCCCCATACAAATAGCATACGCTACCCCCATAGTTATTGCAACTTTGTACCCTTTATGCATTCGGTCTAATTGTTTTGCTCCAAAATTTTGACCTGTAAAACTTGTCATTGCACCATTTAAACCACCTACAATCATAAGCATTACAGACTCTATTTGTAAGCCTATTTTTTGTGCCGCAATTGCCTCAGACCCAAACATTGCAATTATTCTAGCAAGTAATATGTTTATTAGTGTAAACAATACACGTTGAAATGCCATGGGAAAGCCCAGTCGACAAATTTCCATAATATGCTCTTTTTTTACTGCTACTGATTTATTGTACCCAACAAGTGCCCAACCATTTATTAAATAGATTATAAATACAATTACATTTGCTATAAGTGTTGCTATCGCTGCACCTGATACCCCCATATTTAATGTATATATTAATATCGGGTCAAGTATAATATTTAAAATTGCACCTACAGCACTTATTCTAAAAACTGCCCTTGTGTTACCATAACTTGACAAAATTCTAGCAAACAATGTGTTATAAAATATAAAAAACATTGACCCTGCACTCCACCTCAAAAAAACAGATGATGCATTTGCTACTTCTATATTATCAAGATTTAAAAAACCTATCAAGCTTTTATTAAATATAAACACAAATAAAAAATACAAAGTTGCTAAAACTGTATTTAATATTAGGCTCGCATTTGTATACGCCTTTGCCTCTTGTTCATCTCCACTACCTATTTTATGTGATATTTTTATGCCACCACCCACAACAACTAATGCATTTATGGCATAACCTAACCCTATAAAAAAGCTTGATGAACCAACACTTGCAACCGCATCTGTTCCAAGTCCTCCTACCCACAACATGTCTATTAAGCTGTATCCAAATTGAAGCAACGACCCCCCTATTACAGGCAAGGCAAGTGCCACCAAAACAGATAATACATTTCCTTGTGTCAAATCTACCTTTTGCATTTTCCCTGCCCCAATCTCTAAGTAGTTACAAAAAAAGGTTAATTTAGTATTTTCGCATACCAAATTAACCCCCTTGTATATTATAAGTGCAATCGGGGGGACTCGAACCCCCAAGGTCTAGGACCACTAGATCCTTAGTCTAGCGCGTATGCCAATTCCGCCACGATTGCGTATATTCGTATTATACTATCATCACATAACAAAGTCAATTTATTTTGCCAAACTTGTCAATACAATTTACAAAAAACATTTTGATTTTCTTTCCATTCATGGTATACTTATGAAAAAAACAGGAGGACTAGTTTTATGAGAAAATATATTGATGCAAAATATTTAAAAATAGCACTTTACGCCAGTTTAGTTGTAGTGATCTCTATTTTAGCATATAGATTATCATCTAGCACAGACAATTTCATGCCGAAAATCTACGCTCAAATTGGTTGGTTTATAGATATGTTGTTACCAGTTATTATAGGGTTTGTCATCGCTTACCTTATGAATCCATCTATGAACTTTTTTGAACGCCATTTAGTCAGCAGAATGAACCCACGTGTACCTGCTGATTATAAACGTATTAGAAAAATGTCAATAGCAATCGTTTATTTTATATTTTTTGGAGCTATCATATTATTTATTAGATTTCTAATACCACAATTAGCAGACAATGTATTGTTTTTTACGGATAATGCCCAAAAATACATTACAAATATCACTATTGCCCTTGCAAACTTAGAAACATATATATACGACAACTTAACGGCAATTCCACCAGACGCTGTTGACCAAGCTTTTGACATGGTCACTCAAGCATTTGAGAGTATAAACTTCAATGCTATTTTGGATATGGCATTTGGTTCACTAAACACAATTGTTACAACAGTAATATCAAGCACAGTTAGCGTTATCGGAGTAGTGTTTGATGGAATTATATCTCTTATCGTTTCTATTTATGTTCTTGGACAAAAAGAAACATTTGCAAACGGTAGCAAACGTCTAATTTATGCAATATTTAAAATTGATAGAGCCGAAAAAATTATTGGTATCTGCAAAGAGTCACATACAATGATGATAAAATTCTTCGTTGGTAAATCTATCGACTCACTAATTATCGGTATATTATGTTTTATCGGTCTATGGCTGATGAACAACCCTTACGCACTATTGCTTTCACTTATGATGGGTGTATGTAACATGATACCGTACTTTGGACCATTTATTGGGGGTGTTCCAGCAGTTATAATTACACTGTTTGAGGGGATTATGCCTGCTGTATTTGTTGCAATATTTATTATCGTATTACAACAATTTGACGGACTATATCTAGGACCAAAAATTCTTGGTGACTCACTTGGGATTACGCCATTTTGGATCATCTCAAGCGTTACTATTGGTGGTGGTATAGCAGGAGCATTCGGAATGTTTGTTGCTTGTCCAATCGCTGCAGTTATAATTATCGTTACTAACAGATGGATAGATCGCAAACTCACCACGCATGGGGTTGACCTTCCAAAGCTCGAAGTCGCCGATATAGAAATCAAACCCCAACCACCATTTAACAAACTCTAATTAAAAAAGGGAACGCCCATCAAGGCATTCCCTTTTTTCTGTTATACTAATTCTGCTAATTTTTCTTCAAGTTTTTTCTTAGGCACAGCACCCATAATCGTATCAACAATTTCACCATTTTTCATGCATAAAATAGTTGGGATAGATAGTATGTTATACTTTTCTGCGATATCTCTATTTTCGTCTGTATTAATTTTTCCAACTTTAACTTTTCCGTCATATTCTTCTGCCAGTTGGTCAACAATTGGGCTTAACATTTTGCAAGGTCCACACCATGTTGCATAAAAATCTACTAATACAGGCATGTCTGATTTTAGTACTTGTTCTTCAAAATTTTGGCTAGTAAATTCCATAGCTTTCATCTTTGTTACCTCCAGATTATCGGTTATTATATAGATTGTACTATATTAACTTGTTTATTTCAAGCATATTTGTACTATTTTTTATTAGGGATTGCCTCAAGTCTATTTATAGTAAACCCTAACTCAGAAAATTTCTTCTCATATTCTGTCATTATGTTGTCCGAAATACGACTGTCATTGTGCAAATCTAGAGTTACATTTTTAAGCAACCATTGCTCACTTGAAAATTGCTCAAGCGATGATGCAAACAGGCCTTTATTGTCTGTTTTAAAGTGCACTTCACAGATGATTTTCTGGGAAGGAAATAATAAAATCTGACTGCATACTTGATATGTTATATTTAAGATTAGCAATTATATATTAGCAATTATATTTTAGCATAAGATTTTGGATAATCATTTTATTTTTTACACCTCAGCACTGCATTCTCCTGTGAATCAAAAATTCTAACAAAAGTTTGCTGTAATATTTATGAAATGTTTCCTAATGCAATTTCAAGTGTTTAAGATCAAAAAATCTTCGACAAATTTTCCTGAAAACTCCTTTATGCTAACCTTTTTAAAAACACTAACAAAATCAGCTCATTGAGAACTTTCTGTACATTTCTGGCGCCCTCTGTTGGTACTACTGGGAATGACAGATTGTCAGACCTCGGTGAACGCTGATAAACATTATGAAGCCGTAACAAAATCCACTCTCTGAGCTGTGAACATGAAGGTGTTCCGTTTCCATCCTGAGGATTTTGACCTTAAGTGTGTCACAGGATCGTTTTGCTGAGCTAAAAAAACAAATAAAAGGAAAAATAATTTTATTTTGAGTACTTGAATTTTTTTAGGGTTAAAATGTTTTTGTTTACAATCTTTCTTAAGCATTGAAACCCCATTTTATGATCCAAGGAAATCACCACTGTCGATGCAAATTTATTTGTCATAACTACACTATAAAAAATAAATCTGTAATATTTTCACTTTAAAATGTCTAAAATCAACTCAGTCTTGTTGGATATGTTGTGAGTTAAGTTCACTAACATCGTTTTTGCGCCAGATCGCCGCGGTTGAAACTCGGGCCAGTGTAATTAGCCCGGTTACTTATTGCGCTCTTGTTATTGTCAGCAAAGATTTCAATCTGAGGGACTTCTAATGGCTCCATTGTTGGGTTGAAACGCAGATAAGAAACACATGGAAGCTATTTCTGCCTATCTCTCTGCATGAGCCTGGTTCCTGTATCTAGATTGGGTGGCGTGTTGTTCATTTTCAGCGCCACACAGGAGTGCAGAACAAACATGCAGTTAAGAACAAGCAGTGGTGTAGTGGTGCCTGGAGAAGTGGGTATACTCTTAATTTATGCCCCCAACTTTTTTTAAGCTGCTCATCCAGCAAAGAATAAGCGCCCTTTTTAAACAGTGGCATGTTATAAAAAGTGGCATGCATGGCTTGCATATTTCGTTCATCCAAAAATGGGACAGTAGTGCCTATTTGCACAATGTCACTTAACTTCTGCTGCTTGACTTCAGGGAGAAAGGAGGACTGTTTAACATTAGCCACAACAGATTTGTGCAGATTTTGCAACCAATACTGGTCCACAATGAGACTATAGGGTGAGACAACTACATAAGGAGGTATTTTGAGTGAACTATT
>MDSP01000196.1_pt1 | contig 13685 bp, 10 predicted proteins | sample 1005811 | NCBI WGS metagenome assembly MDSP01 (sample SAMN05526596, study PRJNA338239) | gut metagenome | isolation source: stomach gut content | host: Naso elegans | place: Saudi Arabia: Red Sea | collected 2011-04
AACCTGCATTTTGGTCTAATCAACTGATTTGGTCTGAAGATAGCCTTAGGCTGCTATCACTCAAAGCAGCCGTACCATTAATTATGTATCACAGTAAGCCATAATATAACTAAAGAAAGTGAGTTATATTAAAAAAAATTACATTTGTAATGAATGGAAATGATAGCTGTAGAGACTAAATCCATTTTTTATACCACATAAATATGTTTATTTCTATAAAGTTGGGCTTTTTAATATGGGGCTCTGTGAGCATTGATATAGTATTAAATTGCCATTGTGCTAGCAGGGCTAATAAAGAGCACTGCACGGACTTTTCAACTGAGTACAAACACAATTAGAAGCTTCATGAGGAAGTTGTTTAAATGGCCAGCATGCTTCACACTGAAATGATTAAAACGACTTTTGACTGGGATTTGGCCCAAAATCTTTAAAAACAGCTCTAGTTGGTGGCAATCAATCTCCTTTGAGTCTTCACCGTAAACACATGAGACTAACTGTGACCTTCTCACCTCTCTGACTCCCACATATTCCTGAACAAAAGGGACTTTTGTATGTATGTTTGAGTAAGTGTTGCTTAGCAAATGAAAATAAAACCTTGCGCTGATTTAACCAGAGCGCATCTGTTCTTGCTGTCACTGTGGTCACTTTCGATCACTGGCTTGCTGCTCAGCACGAGACTGATGAAGTCTTTGAAATGTTCCCACGGCACCGGCCTGTCTAATGTGATCCTCTCAGTCAAAATCAGCTTTCTGGCAGGGTCTTCGCACTTTGCGGTGCTAAAAGCAGGAGGGCACTGCTGCGTCACGTTTAACAAGCGCCAGCAACAATACACCTCCTGACAACCCCGAGTCTGAGTTAATGAGCAGGACATAGATATAATGTAGTTCTTATGTTTTTAGTTTTTGTAATGTATTTATGATTGTGGTGAAGTTGCAAGATCCTGACAAAACATGACAAGGATGCCGTTAACTGATTATCAGTGGGGGTGGCTAATAATCTTTTAGTCAATGCAATGTCAAAAAAATTGTTAAAAAAAAAAAAAAGGGAAAAAAGTTGCTTCTTAGTCCAGCCAACAGTTAAAAGCCCCCAAACTCTCCACTTACTGTCATAAATGATAAAGAAAGTCAATGATTTCTCACATTGAAGATGCTGGAACTAGCCAAAATTACACACTTTTCCTTGAAACTAAATTTTCAAAAAATGTTATTATTCATGTTCATCAATAAATGTTAGACAAAAGAAAATAAATTATTTGAGCACAAAGTTCATAATAGATTTAACGGCTTAGATTTAGATAGGCTAAATTGGGGAAATTATGATTTGATAGTCATAGATGAGTCACACAATTTTAGAAATGGGGGCGATACCTCAAATACCAAAGAAAATAGATACCAAAAATTAATGAATAAAGTAATCTGCGCAGGCGTAAAAACTAAGGTACTTATGCTCTCGGCAACACCTGTAAATACTAAGTTTTTGGATTTAAAACACCAGTTGGCACTTGCATATGAAGATAATCCCGAGAATATTAACCCATTACTAAATACCAAGGCTTCTATAAACACAATTTTTCGTCAAGCACAAATGGCTTTTAATGATTGGGCAAAGCTAGAAGACAAAGATAAAACTACAGACCAACTATTAAAAATGCTACACTTTGATTTCTTTGAAGTGCTAGACAATGTTACAATAGCACGCTCCAGAAAACATATACAGAAGTATTACGACACAAACCAAATAGGTAATTTTCCAGAAAGGTTAAAGCCTATTTCAGTACGCCCAAAACTCACAGAACTTGATACTAACTACAACCAAATATATGAGAAATTGGCATTATTATCACTGTGCATATACACACCATCAGACTATATTTTTTCTACTAAAATAAACAAGTACAAAAACAACAACAAAGGGGCGGGGCTAACCCAACAAGGGCGTGAAACAGGTATTAGGCGGTTGATGAGCGTAAACCTTTTAAAGCGATTAGAAAGTTCTGTACAATCATTTAAGTTAACATTAGACCGAATAAAAAAATATATTAAATCAACGTTAGATACGATTAATGAATTTGAAAAAAGTGGCAAAAAAGACATAGAAATTATGGATATTAATGATAGCGAATTTGATGCTGACGATGCAAATACAGATTATTTTGTTGGTAAAAAAGTACGCATCAGCCTAGCTGACATGGACTACAAGACGTGGCAAAAAGGATTGGTCAAGGACTATGAAATATTAGAAGAACTAACAAAAATGGTTGCCGGTATCACTCCAACACACGATGCAAAATTGCAAGACTTATTGCGTTATTTATCACAAAAAATTGAACACCCAATTAATCCAGATAACAAAAAGGTGATTGTATTTACTGCCTTTTCTGATACAGCAGAATATTTATATGCTAATGTCAGCACCTATATCAAGGATAAGTATGGGCTAAATACAGCCGTAATTACAGGAAGTATTGACGGCAAAACAACCCTAAAGAAAATACGCCCTAATCTTAACAATGTACTGACGTGCTTTTCTCCAATATCAAAAGACAAACACGCTCTAATGCCAGATGAGCCAGGAGAAATAGATATTTTAATAGCAACAGATTGTATATCTGAGGGGCAAAATTTACAAGATTGTGACTACTTGATTAACTATGACATTCATTGGAATCCTGTACGAATAATCCAACGATTTGGAAGAATTGACCGTATTGGTAGCAAAAATAAATATATACAATTGGTAAACTTCTGGCTAGATATAACCCTAGATGAATATATCGACCTAAAAAGTAGGGTTGAAACGAGAATGAAGGTATCAATTATGGCTTCCACTGGTGATGACAACCTAATAAGCCCTGAAGAAAAAGGAGACCTAGAATATAGAAAGCAACAGTTGCAACGCCTACAAGAAGAAGTTGTTAATGTCGAGGACATGTCAGGTGGAATATCAATTATGGACTTAGGATTAAATGAATTTAGGCTAGATTTATTGGAGTATGTGAAACACAATAATGCAATAGAAACCAAACCAAAAGGCCTACATGCTGTTGTGCCTGCCACAGGTGAGCTAAAAAAGGGAGTAATATTTGTACTAAAAAACATTAATAGCAAGGTGAACATCAACAATAAAAATAGGCTACACCCTTTCTATTTAGTATATATAGGTATTGACGGGGACATAATATGTGACTACTTAAACCCAAAAAAGTTGCTTGATTATATGAGGTTGCTATGTCGTGGCCAATCTGAACCCTACACCGAGTTGTGTAACGCTTTCAATAAAGAAACAAAAGATGGTAAGAACATGGATGAGATTTCTGCGTTGCTTAGCGAAGCGATAACTTCCATAATTGATGTAAAAGCAGACACGGACATTGATAGCTTGTTTACGGCTGGAGGAACAACGACGTTGATGTCTGAGATAAAAGGGATTGATGACTTTGAATTAATTTGTTTTCTAGTAGCCAAATAATAGGGGGGCTTATGTTAGGATTGCCAAAAAGCACTGAATTTGACAAGCGAATACCAAAGCAAAAGTTTTACGAACGTGTAGACTTACCACCAAAATTAAAGAAAGCTTTTCAAGACCAGATAAAAATTATTTATTGGAGAAATAAAATATCAGCTACCACGATGAATTTAGAAAAAAGTAACGATGTTTTGGAGATACAAGTAATAGAAATCAAATTATTAACTCCAGACATTGACGAAAATATACTAAAGAGGCTAGATAAAGATATACCCTACCACATAGTCTTTGTGCTAACTTATGAGAATAATCATAAACTGTGTATTGGCTATAAAGCAATATCAGCCAAAGGAACAACTAGCAACATCAAAAAATATTATTATACTGACTGGGACGTAAAAGAAAATTTTAGCTTTAAATTAGATGGGCTAAGTGTAAATTCTGTATATAAGGGAATATTCTTGCAAGTGGCAGGTAAAAATCTAAGAAGTATAGAACATTGTAACTTAAAAGAATTGATAGAGAAAAATATAGAAATTGACAAAATAGAAAAAAAAATAAAGCAGCTAGAAACTAAACGAAATAGAGAGCAACAGCTTAATAAACAGTTTAAAATTAATGATGAGATAAAAAGGCTAGCAAATGAGTTACTTAGCTATACAAGCGAATAAGAAAGGAATGTAATTATGTTATTAGAATTCAGTATGAAAAATTTCAAAAACTTTTTAGAGGAAACTAATTTTTCAATGTTAGTAAAATCAAAACAACACGGCTTAAGGTATAGCATACTAACAAAAGATGTAAAAAATAAGCCCGTGAAAGCATTGTGTTCCTCAGTGATATATGGGCAAAACTCAGCAGGCAAAACTAATATAATTGGTGCTATAGAAGTGCTAAAAGCTATTGTGGGACGTGGCCACATCAAAAATTGTGATTTTATAACCAATCCTAATTTGGGTACGGCAAAATTAGAGTTGTTACCAAATAATACACTCTCACAGGCTGAACCAGTAGAATTTACTATAAAGTTTATAGAAGATTCTATGTTAATCTCATACAAGCTAAAGCTAGATTTAGGAGAATTTTTGGATATAGATTATAATAGAAAGGTCTTATCTGAAGAATTAGAAGTTAATAATAAGCTAATATTTAGCAGGTCAGCAGACCAGCAAAGTTTAATTGTATCTAACTTACCCACAATAATGGATTATTTGCCCAACGTAGTCCCCCCATTAGAAAATTTATTGCCAATAATGAGAGGAACTCTAATAGCACAAGAATTATTTTTATGCAATGGGTTTAAATTAATTATCTCTCCACAGTTTGTAGACTTAATACTCAAATGGTTTAAAGAAAAAATGACAGTAATATATAGAGCTGATACACTTAAAACGCACTTTCAACTTGAAGGAAATAACAAGAAAGAAATCCTTACAAACACCTATATAAATGATGCTCTTAAAGCATTTGGAGTAACTGCTAATGAAATTGGATTTTTCTATAATGAAGAAACAGCCGAAACACAAGCATTGTCGGTGCTAAAATTAGTTAAAAACAATTTATCTGTGCCAGCTGAATTGTTTGAATCTTATGGAACAATAAGATTGCTTAATATTTTTCCAGTAATAATGGAGACCTTGCAACGTGGAGGGGTGTTATTAATTGATGAGTTTGATGCCTCTATTCATCCTATGGCACTTATGAATATAGTGGGTGTTTTTCATAATGATGACATAAATATCAACAAAGCACAGCTAATCTTTAATACTCATAATCCTATATTTTTAAACTCCAACATTTTTAGGAGAGATGAAATAAAGTTTGTAGAAAGAGATGAAGAAACACATTCTAGTGAAATATACTCTTTATCAGATTTTAGTACTAAGGGTGAGGGTAAACGAAATACTGGAGATTACATGAGAAATTATTTTGTAAGTCAATATGGGGCAATAAAAGATGTTGACTTCTCCTCAGTTGTTGAAAAAGTAGTAAAGGGGGAAGCTCATGACTAAACGAAAAGTTACAAAAAAATATTATTTTAGTGTTGAGGGTGAAACCGAACAATGGTATCTCCAGTGGTTAGAAAAGTTAATCAATAGCACCCCACATTCTAAAGATAGGGTAAGTTTTAATTGTATGGTAGAAAAAAATCCTTTAATAGCGGCTAAAAAATTAACGATTAGAGAAAAAACTGAAATATGGCATATATCAGACTATGAAAGTGATGAAGATGTGCATAAGAAAGAGTTTATGGAAACTATAGATAACATGGCCAAAGCCAAAAGTTGTGGAAAGAATATAGAATACAAATTTGGATATACTAATTTAACATTTGATTTATGGATTATATTGCATAAGATGGATTGTGGATTGCTACCAAAGAGTAGTCAAAAGAGAATATAACAATTTGGAGAAATATAAATGGAAAAATTAAAAATGGAAACGACCAACCTAACTGACAAAAACATAGAAAAGATAGCACAACTATTCCCCAGTTGCATAAGTGAAATGGTGGACAAGGCAAACAGTACCGAGGAACACACAGCATATAAAAAGGGAATTAATTTTGAAATATTAAAGCAACTACTATCAGAAGATGTGATTGAGGGTGACGAAGCGTACGAATTTACGTGGGTAGGGAAAAAGGCAGCAATGGTGGAAGCCAACACCCCTATTAGAAAGACGTTACGCCCTTGCAAGGAAGAAAGCGTAAATTGGGATAATACACAGAATTTATATATAGAGGGCGATAATTTAGAGGTGCTAAAACTTTTGCAGGAAAACTACCTTGAGAAGGTGAAGATGATATATATTGACCCGCCGTATAATACGGGGAATGACTTCATTTATGAGGATGATTTTAAGCAGACTAAAGAGGAATATGAAGAAGACATTGACTTACATGATGAATATAGTAATAGAATGTTTAAGAATACAGATACTAATGGACGCTTTCATTCGGATTGGTGTAGTATGATGTATTCTAGGTTGAGTGTGGCAAAAAATTTACTTAGAGATGATGGTGTTATATTTATTAGTATTGATGATAATGAACAAGGTAATCTAAAAAAATTATGTGATGAAATTTTTGGCATTCAAAACTTTTTTGCTATTCTAACAAGGCGGTGTATGCACACTGTACGAAACTCAAGCAAAGATTTCAATAAAAACTCTGATTTTATCTTAGTCTATGCTACTAAAAAAGAGTGGTATTCATTAAATAAAGAAAATTATATAAGGGCAAAAATTGATAAAGGCGATAATTATAGATTAAATGATGAAGATGGTAGAGGATATTATAAATTAGACCCAATATATGCACGTAATTATGCTAAGCCCTATAGTTATACTTTCAAAAATGGCATTATATGGAAAGCACCACAGGGTTCATTTCCACGATATTCAATAGAAACTTTAAAATATAAGGAGAATAATAATGAATTAGATTTTAATGGCAGTGAACCTAGAGCCAAAAGATATTTGAACGAAGTTCAAGTTGGACAACCACCTGATACTTTTATGCGAGAAGGAGATGTTGGGTTTAATAGTGACGGGACAAAAGAATTAGCTATTTTATTAGAACATGACAAGGTTTTTAGCCAACCAAAGCCATCAAAACTAATTTCATATTTAATTAATTTATTACCAAGTAGAAGTGACGATATTATCCTTGACTTCTTCTCAGGTTCAGCAACAACAGCTCACGCAGTTATGCAACTTAACGCTAAAGACGGTGGCAACCGTAAATTCATCATGGTGCAGATACCAGAAGAATGCGACCCAAAAAGTGAGGCATACAAAGCAGGTTATAAAAACATATGCGAGATAGGCAAAGAACGTATACGCCGTGCAGCCAAGAAAATATCCGAAGATAATCCAAATGCTACTTTTGACGGTGGGTTTCGTGTATTCAAAACAGACACTACCAACATGAAAGACGTTTACTACACCCCTAGTGACTACTCCCAAAACTTCCTAGACCAATTAGAATCAAATATAAAAGATGACCGAACAGACATAGACTTGCTATTTAGTTGTGTGTTAGAATGGGGGCTACCTCTTGACCTGCCTTACACTTGTGAACAAATTGATAGCTACAATATCCACATCTACAACAATGGCGACCTTATAGCATGTTTTGATAAAGATATATCAGAAAGTGCAATTAAGCAAATAGCCAAACGCCACCCACTTAGAGTAGTTTTCCGTGATAGTAGCTTTATGGACAGCCCGTCTAAAATTAATGTGGAAGAACTATTTAAAGTCCTCTCCCCTAATACTAGAATAAAAGTGTTATAAGGAGGTACAAAGATGAAATTACAATTTAAAAACCAAGCGTTCCAAGAGGACGCAGCCAACGCCGTAGTAAATGTATTTAAGGGGCAACCTTATATAACGCCTACCTATATGATTGACAAAGGGATGGAAAAAGACAATCAACAAATGAAAATAGGTGAAGAGTTTACTGGCTGGTGTAATCAACCTATTGTACCCGAATTAAATGACAAAATAATATTAGACAACATCACTTCTATTCAGAGAAAACAATTTATTAAGCCATCTGATAAGCTAGAAGGAAGATTTAACCTTACCATAGAAATGGAAACAGGTGTAGGAAAAACTTACACATACATTAAGACTATGTACGAACTTAATAAACATTATGGGTGGAGTAAATTTATTGTGGTTGTGCCTAGCGTTGCTATTCGTGAGGGTGTTTATAAATCGTTTGAGATTACACAGGAGCATTTTGCAGAGGAATATGGCAAAAAGATACGATTTTTTATATACAACTCCACAAATCTGACAGAAATTGATAACTTTGCCTCCAGTAATGCTATTAATGTTATGATTATCAATTCTCAAGCATTTAACGCCAAAGATAAAGATGCAAGAAGAATTTATTTAGCGATTGATGACTTTAAATCTCGTAGACCTATTGACATTATAGCAAAAACGAACCCTATAATTATAATAGATGAGCCACAATCAGTGGAGGGAAAAAAAACTAAGGAACGCCTGATAGAATTTAACCCTCTTATGACACTGCGTTATTCGGCAACACATAAAAAAGATAGCATTTATAACATGGTGTATCGCCTAGATGCAATGGACGCCTACAACCAGAAATTAGTTAAAAAGATAGTGGTTAAGGGAATTAGTGAATCGGGTAGCACAAATACCGAGGGGTATGTCTACCTAGAGGAAATTAACCTATCTAAGTCAGACCCTATGGCTACAATTCAGTTTGATGTAAAAGGTGCAAATGGTGTTAGAAAAGTAAGCCGTAAAGTTGGTGTGGGCTATAACTTATATGATAAATCAGGTGAACTAGAAGAATACAAGGATAACTTTATTGTTAAGACCATTGATGGGCGAGATAATTCTATTGAGTTTGTAAATGGCATTAAAATGCATGTAGGCGAAGTGATAGGAAAAGTTAGTGAAGAACAAATAAGGCGTATCCAAATTAGGGAAACAATATTGTCACATATTGAATTAGAACGCCAACTTTTTTATAGAGGTATTAAAGTTCTATCGTTATTTTTTATTGACAAAGTGGCGAAGTATAAGCAGTATGACGACACAGGCAACGCAATAAATGGCACTTATGCAGATATGTTTGAGGAAGAATACTTTAATATTACTAAGGAAATTCAACTTACACTTGATGATGAACCAGAATATTTTAAATACTTGGACGCTATTAGCCAAAATGAAACCCACGCAGGATATTTTTCAGTAGACAACAAAGGTAGGGTAACAAACAGCACTGTAAAGCGCGGAGAAACGTCTTCAAGCGATATTAGTGCGTATGACTTAATTATGAAAAATAAGGAATTGCTACTTGATATAAACCCCAGAAAATCTCCAGTGAGATTTATATTTTCACATTCAGCACTAAAGGAGGGATGGGACAACCCCAATGTATTCCAAATATGTACCCTAAAGCATAGTGGCAGTGATATTGGAAAACGTCAAGAAGTTGGGCGTGGGCTAAGAATTTGCGTTAATCAAGATGGTAAGCGTATGGACATCAATGAGCTAGGAAGTGATGTTCATAACATAAATATATTGACTGTTATCGCTAGTGAAAGTTATGAATCGTTTGCAACAGCACTGCAAAATGAAATTTCTGAAACTGTAATAGATAGACCAAAAAAAGTTGATGCTACACTATTTATAAATCATACAATTAAAAATAGTATAGAAACTGAAAAGGTTATAACCACTGATTTGGCCAACTCTATTTGTGATGATTTATTGATAAGTGGCTATATTGATAAAAAAGGTGTTTTGACTGATAAATATTATGAAGATAAAGCAAATGACAATATTAAGCTAGATGAAAAAATACAAGATTATGCTATAGATATTATAGAAATCATAGATAGTGTATATAACAGTGAGGTTTTAAAACCAGAGGACGGGATGAAATATAATGTTGAGTTAAGGATTGATAAGCGCAAGCTTGATATGCAAGAGTTCCAGAATTTATGGGAACTAATAAATAAAAAATCAGTTTATGTAGTGGATTTTAATCCAGATGAGCTTGTGAGCAATGCTATACATGTGTTAAACAATAAATTGATAGTACCAAAAGTATTCTTCACAGTGGAAACGGGTGAAATGAATACCATTAACACTAGGGAAGATTTAGTAAATTCCACTGCTTTTAACAGAACTAATTCACGCCAATATAAAGGTAGTGAAGTGACTAACCAAAATATTAAGTATGATTTGGTTGGTAAATTGGTTGATAATACAGGGCTTACAAGAAAAGACATTATCAAAATATTAAAAGGTATAAAAGTAGATGTGTTCGACCAATTTAAGTATAACCCAGAAGAATTTATTATTAAATGTTCCGGTTTGATTAATGAACAAAAGACTACATCAGTTATTGAACATATAGCGTACAATACTACTGATGAAACGTATAGTATTGATATATTTACCGATAGTGTTACCCGGGGTAATTTGAATAAAAATACAATCAAGGCTAACAAGCATTTATATGACCATGTACGCTATGATTCAGATGTGGAAAAACAATTTGCAAGTGATTTAGATGTTGCTGATGAAGTTGCAGTATATGTAAAGTTACCTTCTAGCTTTTATATTTCAACCCCTGTTGGCAAGTATAACCCAGATTGGGCAATAGCTTTTTATGAGAGAGAGATAAAACATATTTATTTTGTCGCAGAAACAAAAGGCACATTGTCCACTTTAGAATTAAGAGAAGTTGAAAAGACTAAAGAATACTGTGCAAAACAGCATTTTAAGGAAATTAGTAACGATAAGGTGCAATATGAGATTGTCCCTAGCTATGGACGTTTGTTAGAAATAATAACAAAATAATAAGATACTCTACCTCCATGCAAAAAATGCTTGCTAACTTTAGCCTCAAATAGGAACTAGCCGAAATTTATAAAAACTATATTATTTCGGGGAAATTTTTTGGTATGTAGAAATCCACTAGACTTTAGCCTAGTGGATTAGATTTAGTAACTAATTGCTTTTGCAGGACAATTAATATAACAATCGCCACACTCATCGCAGCGATATTTATAAATTTCTTTAATAGTCATGTTGCTGCTCCAAATTATTATGAGTATTTAATTTATCTCTTTAGGTTATCCTATATTAATAGAAAAAGAAAGGGTGCTCTATATGAATATGAGTTATTTTTTATATTTTTGTATAATGTTAATACTGATAGTGATAACCCCTAAAACAAAAGAAAACATAAAAAAACTACTGGTTATATTAATTGTATCATCAGTTTTCCTATTTTGTATGAATATGCGGGATTTGAGTTATCTTTATGGTTTTGGTATAATGTTAATACTGATATTGACAACACCTAAAACAAAAGAAGACATTAAAAACCTACTGGGTATATTAATTGTATTAACAGTTTCCACATTATATATAAATATGCCGGATTTGAGGTCTCTTTATGGTTTTGTTCTAATATTAATAATGATAGTGATGACACCTAAAACACACAAAGACTTCACAAAACTAATATTTCTATTAATTGTAGTAACAGTTTCCATATTAATATTAAAGCAAGTTCCTAGTTTATTTTCTCCTAATTAATATTAGTTATTAGGCATTCCACAAAGTTGGTGTGGGCTGTACTTATATGATAAATCGAAAGAATTAGAGGATACCTTATGACGATACTTATGAACCAGATTAGCAAATATTCTATATGTTCAAGATATAAAAAAAGTGCTAACCAAAACGGTCAGCACTTATTTTTCGTATTTCCAGTTATTCCACACAAAATGCGGTATATACATAGAGTTTGTTATAATTATTGGCCTTTAATTTTAGAAGAATAAAACGTTAATCCTAATTCTAAAACTGCAAGCATCGTTCCCACTATAAGCAATCCTTTAAACGGTAAGTAAACTTCTGGTGAAAATACATCAGCAAGCCATAATGGGATATAATTAGAAATAACACATAGTGAATATTTAACTATATTTACCCTAGCATTAATTGCGCCAGTGCGCCTTAAAGATGATACTATTACTGCCTGAACTACAGTAAACACAACTGAAATACCGATTGCGACAAATATAAAAGTCACAAGTGCACCGACTGAAGTATAAACTAGCCCTGTAAGTTCCATTAATGCAAAATATATAATTAATATTAATATAGCCGAAACAATACCAATAGCCATAAATCTTTTACCTTTACTTGAATTATCCATTGCGCCCCCTCCTTTTCATGTAATTATATCAAATCCAAAGTTTTATTACAATACGCTTGTTTTAAATTTGTTAACCTTTTTGTTGTTATATATTTCCTAAGCGTTATTACTGACATAATGATACATAATCTTTGTACAAATATATTAGTATTTATGTATTAAAACTATAGCATTATTATTACCTACATGATATAATTAAGTAACAATAAAGGGGGAATGTATTATGTTAGTTAAAAATATTATGATTTCAGTAGACAAACTTACAACACTAAACTTATCTGATACAGTAGAGCAAGCGATTTCAACTATAAATTCACACAATTTACTATCGCTGCCAGTAGTTAAAGATAAAAAATTTATCGGCATTATTTCCAAGCAGTGTCTTTACGCTGATTACTTCCAACAAGAGCAATCTAAAGAAGATTTTTTAAAGCGACCTATTTCTGAGTTTATGAAAACTAGTATTTCTACTGTTTATAAAGATGATTTAGTTGAAACTGCTGTGCATATGCTAAACGCAAAAAACTTACAGTTTATTCCTGTTCTTAACAATAAGGACGAGTTTGCTGGGATTATTACTCATAAAGCAGTATTTAGTACATTAACTAACGTATTTGGATTTGGACATACTAGGATGGTTGTTACTACACATGATATGAAGGGGCGACTTGCTAAACTTGCAGATATAATTTATAAGCAAGGCGGAAATATCATAAGTATAGTTGAACTAGACATAGAGGTTATGGACTTACGCCAAATTGTATTAAGGGTTGATGTGGAAAACGTTAAGAAGCTTTCTAAAAAGCTAGAAGAAAATGGTTTTAGAGTTAGACGTATTGATGAAATTTAAATACAAAATGTTTAAGAGCCACAAACTGTAAAAAGTCTGTGGCTCTTTTTTTTACCCAATTTGAGTCATTTGATAAATAATTCTATCTTCTACAAACTCACCTGTAGCTGCGCGGTATGCTTGAATATGCGCGCTATTATTATGCGCATGCCAATCTTCTTTAGTCTCCCAAGCTTCAACCCAAATGAATGCTCTAGAATCTTCATTATCTTGGTGCAGATTGTAGTATACACAACCTTTTTCTTGTGTAGTAGGAGTGATTAGTTTTAACATCTCCTCTTTTACGAAATCCGCGTGCTCCGGCATAACAATAATTTTTGCTACGATAGTTAAATTAGCCATAATGGCCTCCTTTAAAATTTTTTTTGGCTCTGTTAACATTAACAGCTCCTTTTTTTACTAGATTTTAATATATTAACTGCGTAAAATCAAGGTTCCCTATTAAATAAAAACATATAAAATGCTGCTGCAAATATTATTATATAACCCAAAATACTTATAAAATCAGGTAGTACTCCAAACACTACCCAACTAATTAACGCTGCAAAAACTACGTTGGTATAATCGAAGATTGAAATTTCCTTAGCTGGAGCAAATTTATAGGCTAGTGTTATACAAAATTGGCTTATTGTAGCACAC
>MDSP01000198.1_pt1 | contig 13614 bp, 12 predicted proteins | sample 1005811 | NCBI WGS metagenome assembly MDSP01 (sample SAMN05526596, study PRJNA338239) | gut metagenome | isolation source: stomach gut content | host: Naso elegans | place: Saudi Arabia: Red Sea | collected 2011-04
AGCAATGAGAAAGTTTTTTGGAGAAAGAAATATAGATGTAAACAAATTCGATGAAAATGTATTAGATAAAGTTGCAGATATTTTAACTTTAAATACTGAAACAGGTGGAATGATTACTGCATTTAACAAAATGAAAGCAGAGAATGACAAGGATATATTAAATTTATCGGATGAAGAAATAGAAGTATTCATAGATTTTAGAAGAAAGAATACTAAATATTTTGCTAATTGGAATAGTTTTTCGTATAGATTGATAAATCAAATAGTACTTGAAATGTTAGAAACAGGAGACGAACAACATACTTGTATTATTCGTATGGGAATAAAAAAATATGATTCGAGTGCAGATAGACTAGATTACAATGAGATAACTGATGAAATATATAATCCTGTTGTTAAACGTTACATAATACAAACAATAAAAATAATAAAAGCACTAGAAAAAAATTATGAATTTGAAACACTGCCTTCTCCCGATATGGAATCTGTAGAGCTTGGGCTAAGATATGCAAATCATGATATATGCTACCCTGCCACTGTTGTTATAGGCGATGTTATAAAAGCATTACAGACGGGCAAATATGATATAGATAATGTTGCTGCTGCTATTTCTCAGACGGGCGGGCAATGTAGGGCAAGTAATTATGCTTTCCTTATGAAACGGGCTTTGATAAATGCTGGCTTTGAAAATGTTCCTGTTGTTACTATTGGGCTAAGGACAAATAATAGTCAGCCCGGTTTTGAAGTTAGTAAATTGGGCTTAATTAAGCAAGGTTTAATAGGTGTTCCTTATGCTGATGCTATCTCTAGTATGTACTACTATACTGCTGTACGTGAAGTAAAAAAAGGCGAAGCAAAAGCATTAGCAATGAAATATATTGATATGCATCCAAGAAGCTTTAGACGTAAAGATATGGATAAAATGATTGCTAAGGCAGTAAAAGAATTTAACTTAATTGAAACAAATAATGGGGAGTACCCAAGGGCTGGTATAGTCGGTGAAATATATGTAAAGTATAATGATTTTGCAAATGCATATTCTGCCGATTGGCTTATGAGTAAGGGTATAGAAGTTAGTATTTCTCCACTGTTTGATTTCTTCATTCAAAAGACTATAAGTGGGCAAGTCAATTATGAAAATAATACACGTGATATAAATTATTTCAAATATCAATTATTCAAAATGGGAGAAAAATTTGTTGATAAAAGAGTCAATCAAATAAATAGTATATTAAGTGACTTTAAAGGATATAGACCTTTCCACCATATAGGGCAGATTGCTGAGAATGCCAAAAAAGTTGTTGCTATGACTAATCAATTTGGTGAAGCTTGGCTACTACCCGGTGAAATAGCGACATTTGCCGAAGAAGGTGTAGATAATGTACTTTGTTTACAGCCATTTGGTTGTATAGCAAATCATATTATAGCACGAGGTATTGAAACTAGGCTAAAAAAACAATATCCGAATCTCAATTTACTTTACCTTGATATGGATAGTGGTATCAGCGAAGTTAATACCGTCAACAGGCTTGAGTTTTTTGCAAGGAGTGCCAAGGATAGTTTGAAAGAATCTATGGTAGTTAAAGAAAATAAAGTTAAAGAAGTTGTTTTAGTTTAAAATAATAGCTTTATAGGGTATCGTTTTACATAGTAAATAAATATTAGTTTTATTTACTGTATGAAATGTGGTTATATAATATTAAATATGTGGGGTATTTAATTATGAAAGACAATAAACAAAATATTATAGATAATAATAAAATTATGAATATGCTTGAGCAAGAGGTAGACACAAGTAGTTGCCATATAGAAGATATACTTGCAAAGGGTAGAGAGCTTAATGGTATAACTAGTGCTGAAGTTTTATCGCTGCTGAAAACCGAAGATAAAGACCTTATAAATAAAATATATGACTGTGCTAGTTATATAAAGCAAGAGATTTATGGTAATAGGCTTGTTCTTTTTGCCCCCTTGTATATATCCAACCTCTGTCGTAATGAGTGTTTATACTGTGCTTTTAGGGTGAGCAATAAAGACTTGGTACGCAAGGCATTATCACAGAAAGAGATAGACATAGACACAACAGAGCTACTCAAACAAGGGCATAAAAGGGTGCTGGTAGATTAGGAAAAACTTTCAACCAGAGTAAAACTGCAGTGACTTCAAATGTGGAATTGGTAACTTGAGATTTTCATTGACTGGTCATATTTGATCTGAAAAACATCTTAGAACATCACACACACACACACACACACTGTGTGTCTTTTCGTGAAAGTCTGAGTCTCAGGCACCACAGTTGGTGAAGGCCTCTGACCTTGTGATGACTTATAGAGCATGTGCAGCGATTCTTTTTTTTAAACTTTGTCAGGTTTAAAGTTTGACTTGGAATACTTTCTCACACCTTCACTCACACACACAAACACACACACACACACACACAGTGACTTCTTCTATATGTATATAAGGCTGACATTTGTAATTTGTAGAAACACAATTTCATGTCTGTAAATAGGAATGTTATGTTATGGCCTCCACCAATAACACAAACCTCTGCTGCTCTGAGGTCCTGCAGCAGACGTGGGGGGTGGGATCATTAGCATGTGTTAAGTGTGGCAGCCAGAGTTTGACACAGAGCTGCTCTGTCCTGCTGACATCTTCTAAATGCATATAAAAAGGCCAATTTTAATCAAACAATTCTATCTCAAGTCACTGCTTGTCACCTTCTGTAATTTAATGTGCTAGATGTACAGAGATTGTATTCATAGCTTCGATTTGGAAGTGGAGGTCGGACCTGGATCCAGCGGCTCCGGGGTCTGCTTAGGTTTAGGCACAAGAGAGGAGATTTGGTTAAGTTGAGGTGTGTGTGTGTGTGTGTGTGTGTGTGTGTGTGTGGTTTACTTGCATCTTTCCTGAGTTTCAAAGAAGGTGAAATTAGTTGTATAAATAAAGTTGTATATACGTATTTGTATATGTTTGTAAATACACATATATGTATTCATCTATAAAATGAAAAACATGACAGACTGCACATCTACCTAGCTGCAGTTGATGGTGGTGGTGGAAGGTGCGGTTCCCTGTCCCACCAGAGGGTGGCGCGTGCGTTGTAACCGTTGTTCACTCTCTTCGGGTGAAGACGTTGCCCAGCAACCGCAGTACACAGTCAACCCTCTGAGAGCTCCCGATTGTTTTTTTATCCAGATGAGATTATTGGAGACCTGAACTGTTGTTCAGTGGCGAGCCAGTGGATCAGACTGTGGAGGAACCAGCAACGCGGTGTGGCCAGCCGTAGGATCCTTCTACAGAGGACAGGACCTTCAGATGTCAGTGTTTTTAGTCCAGTCCAGTTTATTGTCCAAGTACACCCCTAAGTACTTGTACTCCTCCACAATGTCCACACTGACCCCACTGATGGAAACAGGGGACACTGGAGCCCTATTTCTCCTCATGTCCACCACCAGTTCCTTGGTCTTTGCCACGTTGAGCTGCAGATGGTTCTGCTCACACCAAGTGACGAAGTTGTCCATCACACCCCTGTACTCAGTCTCCTCACCCTTGCTGATAGACGCGGTCGAACAGATAGATGATGGCTTGCCCTAACTTTAAAACAAATTTGTGCACCATTGAAATAGTTAAAGGAAGACGTTTATCGCAGCCCTGGGGACGCGCCTTTTGAGACCGTTGAGAAGCAGCTGGATGGAGGGGTTTCCGAGAAGACTGGGGGATGCAGGATCTCGACAGCGCATGTGAAACTGAATCCCTGCTAATGAGGCTTTGATACCGGCCACGGGAAGGTGGCGGGATTCAAATAAATGCACTATAAATGCACGGACATTTAATTGGAGGGCAAAGGTTGGACTCTTTGGTCTGGTCTCTCTCCTGGTTGGGCTCCAGGATCACTGAGACACGCAAGCCTGAGCGCCACGACAAGGCAGAGTCCATGCTCAGGAACACTCACACACACACACACACACACACACACACACACACACACACAGACACAACACACACAGACACAGACTATAATTATGGCCAGTTTACAGTGCTTTTAGGCTGTTACAGTGGAACTGGGGGGTGTGAGGATGGTGGAGCAGTTGGACAGGGTTAGGGTGAGGTGGACAGGGAGAGTCAGACTCTTTATTTGACCTGGAGCCTCTCCACTATCTTCCTACCTACCAGAACATACTCGTGCTGGCAGACAGGAGTATGTCTGGTAGGTTAGGAAGATTGTGAAGAGCCTCCAGGTCAAAGGTCGAGTTAAAAGAGTCTGACTGTCCCTGCACACTTCACCCTCCCTGTCCAATTGCTCCACCAGCTTTCAACCCCCCCAGTCCCACAGAAATAGCCTAAAATCAGTGCAGGGAACCATAATCACGTACAGAGACATGGACACCACAGACATGCGTAAACAGACCAGCCGTCTCTTCTGTCCATCATTTTCAGTCGTCAAAGGTAGAGAGACAGTGGTGCTCTGACTCCCAAAGTCAAAAGGCTCCTCAGAGGAGAAGGCCTCGCCGAGGATCATCACAGCGTCCACGTGGGCGTTCTCCATCGCCTTGGACTCGTATCCTGTGAGGAACCATGTGTCTCTGGATCTCTGTAGGACTCCTTCTCTGTTCTGGTTTGCAGCTGCATTAATAATCTCAATGTAGGTGTCAGTGAAACTCTTATCAAATCCTCGTGTTGCTCCAACATCGACACGACAAGGCAGAGTCCATGCTCAGGAACACACACACACACACACACACACACACACACACACATAAGATGCAGGAGAAAACAAAAATCACAAATCATACAACAAAGGATCAGACGAGGACATACAAAGAAGAAAAGAGAAAAAATAATAATAATAAAATTAAATTAAATAAATGAAACAAAGTCCAGACAAATAATGAAATAAGGAGATGCATGGTAATGCATATTGAGTCATCAGTCTTTATAATATTTGTCCAAAACAGATGCAGTTTTCAGAGCTTTCTTGCTGTTAAGTCCGTTGATAGTATTGGAGGAATTGTCCAGTTCGTTTAGAAAATGATTAAAGCTGGGTTTGGAGTCAGTCCATTTTTTCTTGTGTATGTGAAATTTACCTAGAAAAAGAAGCGGCTGTACAAAAAAGATGAAGTCTTTTTCTTTCTGTTTCTCTTCAAAGCAAATAAAAATATCTTTTCCTTCTAAGTGGATCGTTTGTCCAGTTTTCCTATTGATATAATGTTGCACATCCCTCCAGAATATTCTAACATATGTACAATCATAAAACAGATGGCAAATTGTTTCTTCCTCAGATCCACAGAAAGCACAAGAATATTCAATATCAACGTTAAATCTTTCTAGAGTTTTCTTTGCTGGATGTATTTTATGCATTATTTTAAACGACACCTCTTTAATTTTATTATTCAAACAAAATTTATCCCCAACCAGCCAAGTTTTCCTCCAGTCAATATCCCCATTCAATGCAGACCAAAATAGTTTTGCTGAGGGTACAGTTACCTTCAGCAGGAGGCTCCTAATGAATTTATTCGAGCATTTATTCTTCATTATATCATTCCCTCCGAGGAACAAAGTATTAGTGAGTGGATCTGTTGTAAAAACAGATGATCCTCTAATCAGCCGCACTACACTCCTCGGTATGGCGTCAAAGACCACTGAATATTCTTTAGGGGTAATTGGCGACCTAAATTTATTAAGGAATTCCTCATACCTCAGCAACTGTCCCTCAGCATTCACCAGTTGTTGAACTGAAACAATACCGTTCTCAACCCATTTTTCATAGTACAATGATTTGTTTTTATAATGAATATTCTTGTTATTCCAGATGTAGTATCTTGTTGGAGAGAAGTTATGTTTCCATGCCAGCAGCGCTTCTTTGTGAAAACTGGCTAATTTAACAGGTAATTTATCAATCTTATAGTCACACTTTAACAGAAATTTTAGACCACCAATAGAGTTAAAAATGTGTTTTAGGAAAGTATTCCATGTGTTATCTTTTTCTTTGATCAAATTAGTTAACCATCCCGTCTTACGTTACACAGAATATCTTTCTTTAAATAATGCGATCTAGTCCTCCAAATAAAATTGAACAAAGTGTTATCTAATTTTTTGTATATTGCAGCAGGTATTTCCAATGACAAGGACACATATACAGCTCGGGATATCCCCTCCGCTTTGGACAATAAAATCTCCAATTTTCAATACTCAATGTATCTTTTTTTGGTTTAGGAATCAGTTTAATGAGACCTTGACGAAGAGTTGGCGGAAGTTGTTCTTTTTCTATGGCTTCTTTAAAAACCGCAACTAAAAATGGGGAAAATTTTAAATTAAATTCTTTATAGAATTCACATGTTAACCAAAACTGTTAAGTGAGTTTGCTTGCCTCCAATATTTTTCAATTATTTTTTGGGGCTTCATTTTTAAATTGCTTATTCTGGATTAATGTTCTATTCAGTTTCCAGTAATCCCCATTAGAGGTGAATCTAGTTGCCACCATATTGACCTTAATAGTGACGGCCTGATGATCTGTTAAGACTGCAGGTTCAGTTATTACTGACTCCACCTTATCGTCTATATCTGATGAGATCAACCAGAAATCTATGCGGGATTGCTGAGATCTATCTTTATTACTCCAAGTATATATGTTTTGGTTTGGGTTTCTATGCCTCCAGATGTCAATAAGGCCCATTCTGTCACAAACATTCCCTAATTCGTCCATTACTCTGTCCTTAGGAGGCCATCTGTCCAAACTTTCATCCGTAACTGTATTAAAGTCTCCTCCCCATAATACCTCGGCTGTAGGGAATGTTAATGACAGCTGATTAATTTTGTTTTCTATTGTTGAGAATATAACTGCATTGTTTTCTTTACTATTGGAGGCATATATATTTATAATAATAAAATGAAAATGATCAACTTCTACAAGGATTATCCATCCACCATTAGCACCTGAGAAGTGATCGATAATGTTCCCTTTAAACTGTAATACAGCGACCCCTGCTGATCTGTTGCTACCAGAGGAAAACCACACATTTCTCCCCCACTGACTCCTCCACATTAACACATCTGTTTCTATAGCGTGAGTTTCTTGGATAAAGTAAAAATCTGCTCCTTTATTCTGGCAATATAAAAATAACCTTTTTCTCTTTAAGTGATTTCTAACACCCCTGGCATTAACAGATAAAACAGAAATCGACATTCAACACCACACTGAACCCAAACAAAACACACAAAACAAAAACCCAAATAAAAAGCACTCGAAATCCTCTCTTAGGATATGAGCTGCTATTGTGTCTGCGACAGATAAGTGAATAGCTCTTGAAGGGCTTATTTAATTAACTTCCCAGACTATAACCTATATTCACTTGACTACCCAAGTTAAGGACAAAAACATAGAAGACGTTGAATTCCAATTTGATTAAAGCCCCAAGATAATAAAGGAGAGAGAGAGAAAAAAAGAAGGATGGGCTAATATTGGGAGAATAAAGCAAATATATGTACATATTTCAATTCTATCAATTATAATCCCTTCTGCGAAAAAAAAAAATCTCAACAGTTAAAGCAAAAAAAAAGAAAAGGCTATCTTTAACCACCATCCAGCGATGCTGTGTAGAAACAGCTAAACAACATTTAGATGTCCTTCACTGTCACTTTTTGACCGTCAATGAGCGCTGATGCACCCCTGAAGCCTGCTCTCCTCCCCTCCTTTCTCGCCTGCTCCACCAGCGGCCACAACTTGTTCCTTGCGTCTTTAACTTCTTGTGTCAGGTCCTCCAGTATTTTAATCTTCCTCTCTTTGAGTAATCCAGAGGTTCTGGCGTCCCTCCAGATCTTATCTCTGTGGAACCGTGACAGGAACTGGACGACGATCCGGCGGCTGAAGCGATCTTCCCCAGAGCGGGGACCCAGGCGGTGCGCGATGTCCACGGAGAGGGGCAGCTGGTCACTGATGTCGGGGGAGATCTGGCTGAAGAGGTCGGTGATGATCTTCTTGGCGTTTTCTCCGGACCGCTCAGGGATCCCTGCGACCCGGAGATTCCACCTTCTCTTGTAGGCGTCCAGGTCGTTGCATTTTTCACGCAGCACTGTGTTTTCTTTCTCCAGAGTTTCAGCTCTGGTCTGGAGATTGTCAGCTTTCTTGGTCACATCCTCCACTTGTTTCCCCCAAAATTCAAGGGAGTCTGTGACGCTTTTCAAGGTGTCTGTGTTGGTTTTGACAGTTGCTTCTAGGGACCGTGGCCGTCTGAGGGATTCTTCTTGCATCCTCTCAACTCTTTCCATGACTGATAGCAAGCGAGAGGTGGGCACAGGCTGCTCATCCTCCTCACTATTCATTGTCTTAGATTTCTTAGCCGGTGGCTTTGAAGGTGGAATTTCAGGAGAGGGCTCTGACTGTGCCCCCTCCGGGTTCAGAAGCTCATCCATGATTTGCATCTGGTCCTCCAGTGCTTGTTGTGCATATGAATGCGTGTTTTCAAGAAGTAAGTTCTTATTCATGTCCAAAACGGCGTTAAATAGTCCAGCCAACAGACGCGGTGCAGAGGTCCGATGCCAGGTGAAAAGTTTGGTCAGGCCTCGTGTTCAATCAGCTGTTTAATTAGCTGCTGCTGGATTCAATTCAACAGGTGGAGTGGTGAAATCTCGTCTCTCCTTCCTCAGTTTTCGCTTTCAAACAGTTCAGGTAGGCATATCAGGCCCTTAGGTGAGAATAAGTATTCAGAAAGTTAAGTTCCACTCATCATATCGCAGAGTAACTCCTGTGCACTCTCACAGAGACCCCGTCATCCTCAGCCAGGTCTCACTTTGGTGGGGCCGCCGTTCATTTCAATGGAAGTTGAGTGGATCTGCATGGTGCGCACCAGTCCGCACGCATGAACGCGTCACGTAGTTGTTCATTTCATTTTATTGAATTCTAGTTGACCAGGGCGAGGCAGCACTGAGCCGTACGCAGCCTGCCGGAAATTCAAGAGAAGAAGAAGCTGATGAAGCTGATGAAGATAGCTCACTGGGAAAGATGATTAATGTAAGGGATAATGCCCGACGAGGTGTCCGTTCATTTCTGATTAAGTCCACCTCGAAGGGCATTATCCCGCTTATACCATGGTCACTTACGAAAGAAATCAATATTAAATCAATTATTAATACGTTAATGTTGTTTTTTACCGTTAAAATCGTAAGTTTTTCACAAGAAGCGGCTGAGTGGACTATTTAATATCTCTCGTTGTGACGCGTTGCCAAGGTAACCGGCTCTGGCCACAGAACCTGCAGCTCGGTCGGCCGCAGCTGTTATATGAGGCCTAATCAGTGGAGGGAAGTGGGACGATTGCTTAACGTTATGTTACGTGATACAAAGTATCATTTCAGAGGGCAAGCGCACTTGTGTGTGTCCAGAGGATGATGGGAAATTTAGTTTCAAAGAATCAAAGTCCACAGATCAATTCCTCCGGTGTCACCTCCTTGCGTCGCGTCTCCTTCTTCTTATATTCTCTTCTCTCTTCCTCTTCTGCTGCATCCCAGTCTTCAAAATGATCAAATTCACCAAATAGGTTCAAGGAAACTATAAAATCACTCATGTTTTGTCTACTGTCTTGCCGTTGTGATAAATAAATTGTGAAATAACGTATGTTAACGTATGTTGTGAGTTTCTGTTGCCATGGTTACCAACTAGCGTTTGAGCCAGCGCAATAATTTAGAACAATCAGGCTATTTGACCGGAACGTTTTTATAGGTGTCCTATAACAGTTTTGAACGGACACCCTGCAGCCAATCAGAATCGAGTATTCACCCAGACCATGGTATAAATATATATATAAGAGAGAGAGAGAGAGAGAGAGATGTAGTTCTATAAAGGACCTTCTCCTATAATGGCACTTGAACTCTGGTTTTATTTAATTTATAATAGGACTGCAATGATGATGGTTAATACATGAAATGCTGAATAGCTGTATAACATGAACAGCTGTACCTGATTTAGTGAATCACTAAATCACTAGAGTCTGTATAGAGCGCCATCTCCTGGATAAAAATGGAACACAGAACAACTACGTGACGCGTTCATGTGTGCGGACTGGTGCGCACCATGCAGATCCACTTCCGGTGGCGTAGCGTCAGAAATTGCGAACGCACGTGTGTGTGAACGCTTAACAACATTTGTCAAACAGTGGCAGACAGACGAGGACACGCTGTAAGTGTAGTGCGCAGCTTCTTGTTACGTGTGATGTAGCATGCGTACGTCATTTCCGCGTGCAGTGAGCCGTGATAAAAATGTTCAGTTATCTTCATGCGTGCGTTCATGCGTGCGTTTGCAAAAAAACGCATAAATGTCATGTGTAGACACAGCGCGTCGTGTGATTACCGGCGTGCAGCAGTCATCACACGTGAACGTGCGCATGAACGGGACACCATTATAAGTCAATGGGAACACTCACACACACACTCACACACTTGTTTTCATGAACGATGTAGTCAAAACACGGAAGTCAGCGGGAGGTGGGCTACCAACTACACGGTGAGGGAGACAGAGTGCTGCAAACACTATGAAATACTGACTGTGTCCTTCAGACCATTTTATCTACCCAGTGAATTCTCACAGATCACTGTTATTTCAGTGTATGTCCCAGGTCCTGATTTTAATTTAGCGGCTGAGCGCATAGCTGAAACTTATAACAGAGCTGTCACTAAGACTGGAGAGCAGCCAGTATTCATACTGGGTGATTTTAACAGGTGTGATATCTCCACATATCTTCCCAGTCTGGAGCAATATGTCACAACTCCAACAAGGAAACATAACATGCTTGACTTGTGCTTTGGGAATATACCTGGAGCATACATTTCAAAACCACGCCCTCCTCTGGGTCTGTCTGACCACAATGTCATCCTGCTGCTACCAAAATACAGGTCACAATTAAAGACAGGGGAAATTATAACAAAAACCATCAGCACCTGGAATGAGGATGCATCAGAGACATTAAAGGGCTGTTTCGAGCTGACAGATTGGGATGTATTCTTTGATGACTGTGGAGATGATATTAACATGCTTTCCAATGTACTTACTGCATACATTTTATTCTGTGAAGAAACTGTCACTCCCACTAAACTTGCAACTATTTATCCAAAGAACAAAAAGTGGATTACCAAGGACATGAGAGCCTGTTTAGTCAAGAAGAAAAAGGCCTTTCAACAGGGTGCACAGTCAGAGTGAGGGAGCTGCAGACGGAATTCAGGAGGAAGGCCAGTCTGGCTAAAATTAAGCTTAAAGACAACGTGGAGAAGAGATTAACATCAGGAAATGCGAAAAAGGCATGGCAGGGATTAAATATCATGATGAGCAGAGCATCCAAATCTGCAGTGGTCGCCTGTTCAGACCCCGCCTCCCTCGCCGAACAGCTAAACTGCTTCTTCACCCGTTTCAACAACAACAGTACACCAATAACCTGGACTCCTGAAACCCTCAGCTCCCCCCTCCAAGCTCCCACCATTGATGAGCAGCTGGTAACCTCCATCCTGCACAGAGTAAACCCTGACAAAACCGCTGGCCCTGACAGGCTCAGAGGCAGGGTGCTCAAGGAATGCTCAACCCAGCTGGGTGGGGTGTTAACCAGGCTGTTTCAGCACCTCCTGGACACTAGCACCGTCCCCAACCAGCGGAAGGAATCCACCATCATTCCGATTCCAAAAAAGACACGATCAAAGGATCTGAAGGACTACAGGCCAGTGGCCCTGACATCGATCCTGTGCAAGTGTATGGAAAGAGCAGTGTGTACATTACTGTTAGGTGAGCTGTCAGACAAACTGGATCCACTCCAGTTTGCTTACAAGGCAAAACGAGGCACTGAGGATGCAAGCCTCATGCTTCTAGACACAGTCACCAAACAACTGGACTCTACACACCCACACACAAGGATTTTATTTATGGACTTCTCATCTGCTTTTAATACTGTTAACACTAACACTCTGCTGCACTGCCTCTCTGATCTCCTGGTCGACCCTGCATTGATTTTATGGATAAAGGACTTTTGAAAAGACAGACCACAGCATGTGTTTTTAAACGGTTTTAAATCCAGCACAATGGTTTTAAAGACAGGGCTGCCCCAGGGCTGTGTTGTTCCAACCGCTCAGCATTCACGGTCAGCTGGTGGAGCAGGTGCAGACTTTTAAGTGTCTCGGGACAGAGATCGACACCCGTCTGTCCTTTTCACAACATGCCGACTCTGTCTACAAAAAGGCACAACAGCGTCTCTACCTGCTGAGGAAATTGAGGACTTTTGATGTCAGCAAAGACAATTTAACACTTGTTTATAGATCACTCATCGAATCCACTCTAATCTACAATATTTCATCCTGGTTCAACTTCCTCACTACCACCACCAAAACAAAACTCTCCCACAGAATAAAGCAGGCCAGTAAAAATAACCAGAACAACCCAACTACCTCTGACCGAACTGTACAGGCGCTCAGTGATGTGGAAAGCCACCCTCATCACTGAAGACCCCTCCCGCCCCCTGCACCACTCCTTCATGCTGCTGCCATCTGGCAGACGATACCGAACCCCACTGGCCCGGAAAAACATCTGCAAGAAATCATTCATCCCCTCTGCAATAACTGTACTAAACAGCACAAAATAGGTTGCACTGTTTGTTGTTGTGTGTGAATGTGTTTGTTTTGTGTGTTTTTCATCTCTGTGGAAGCTGTGTCAAAGACAAATTTCTGTTTTTTACTGAAGAGCAGACAATAAAGTTTCTTTCTTTCTTTCTTTCTAGTACAAATGTATATTTTAAAAAGCAATAAATCAGTTAATAAAGCCTATTATAAATATTCATAAAGTTTAAAAATTCAAAAGGAGATATCTGTTTTTGCAAATAAAGTTTTGTATTTATTTTTCATTCTAGTGGGATAGGCTACCCGTTTGGGTCTTCTTCATTTGATTTTGACCACTTTATCTGGTTTTGGGACTGATGTGAAAATCTGATCAGATTTCATATCACATTTACTCTGAAGAGGAGAACACGGACTCTGACGCTGCAGCTCTCTGCTCCTGAGCAGCAGCAGGAGCTGCGCCCATCCCCCACCACACTAATTAATGGCCCATTCCACTCGGCCAATCAGAGCGCTTCACTGTCAAGGTGACGCTCTGGTCAGAAGCGGGGACATGGAGCGTTTCAGGCAGAGGCTACTGAGACTGCGCAGCCACCACCGAAAATGTGAGCTTGCTCACACCAAAGCCAAGGTGAGTTATCTCACTTTGTCTAACTGTTCGCTGGCGCATGAATCTGTGAAATTAAAGGAACGTTCGTGGAAGGGAGGTAGCTGTTTGTTTTGCAGCTAGCCAGGTTAGCTTAGCTAAAGCGGCCTGAGAGCAGGCTCAGCCTCACTGTTGCTAGGCAACAGCCAAGCCGACTGTCACACCGGACAGTCGAATAAAAGGGAGCGGAGGAGAAAGAGTTTGTTCGCTTTGTTTTTAAGTTTGTCTCAAAAGAGGGCTCGTGCACTCGCCACGCTATTTATACAATGGAAACGAAAACGATTCGACCGTAACGAGTTTGTGTGCATGAAATTTTATTACGTCACTACGAAAACGGAGAGTTAAACCTGACCAGAGAGTTGTGGATTTATTTCCCGGTTTTTCCA
>MDSP01000199.1_pt1 | contig 13557 bp, 13 predicted proteins | sample 1005811 | NCBI WGS metagenome assembly MDSP01 (sample SAMN05526596, study PRJNA338239) | gut metagenome | isolation source: stomach gut content | host: Naso elegans | place: Saudi Arabia: Red Sea | collected 2011-04
CAGCAGTTGGCCGGGCGATGACCCCACTGTGTTTATTTTTCTATCAGCCGGCAGAAGCCCAATATAAGTCAACAAGCCAGCCAGAGCTCAGCAAACAGCAAACTGTGTCTGCTGGAAGCTGCTGAGTGGCCCATTTAGTTCATGTTGTTCTTCTATTATGGTCATTAAGGCCATGTAGCATTCACATAAAACTCTGTTTTCATTATTTTTCTAGCTTATGCCGAGGCCTAGTTAGACTGAAATAAAAATAGAGAAATGCTTTTTTTTTGTCTCTAAAAGCTGCCTGAAACCTATTTTGTGCTAACGTAACTGCAGTTTTGTACTTTGAGAAGATAAAAAATGAAATAAATCACTCTTAAAAACCAATTTACAGAGGAATTAGCGAAAGGAAAGCTCTACATTTAAGGAAATAAACTGATATGCTGTCTTTCCAAGATTGATACTGCTCTCATGTTGTTGCTAAACTTAGAGGGAAACAATTAACCTGGATCCATGAAAAGTTCAAAATAGCCTACATTTTGTCGTTTTTACATTTCTCTTATGCCTACACTAAAGGACTTTGGCAAAACTTCAATAAGACTGGTGAAGGACTAACGTCTGACACCCTCTCACATCCCTCAAAGACGATGTGTCAGCAGGTCACTGAGTTTTCAGTCACAGACTAAGATTTTGGAACGACTGGGAAACTTGCATGGCCACAATTTGCAAGATTATAGCTAGATTTTTTTTTAAAGAGCATGAGTCGAAAAAAAGACCAAGTCCAGAGCTCCGGAGAAGAGAGGGGGCTCGGACAGAAGAGTAAGGACAAAAAGAAGCACTCTTCCCTGGGCAGGGAGCCCCAGAAACCTCCCTGGAAGTCCGGCTGACCACCAGTTACACAAGCTTTCTTAGTTGCTGACAGTGTTCACATCATTAAACAGCTCAGTTTGCTTAAGACAAGAATGAAGGGTTGTGATAATATTAAACATGTTAGATTTTATCGTAACGCCAAAACGAGAAAAAGGCTTCCTGAAAACAGTCGAGATGGACTTTTATGAACACCTTACAGCAAATGACCGAGATCACAGAGCGCGCCACATCTCTAGCAAAACTCCCGCCAAGTGGCATATACGCCGTAACTACGATACCTCTTTCTTGACAATAGTCGATAAGTTCTTGATTTGCAAGATACGGGTGCGACTCAATTTGGTTAACAGCTGGCGTAATCGTGCTGTTTCTTTCGATTTCTTGTAGGTGATGAATTTGGAAGTTTGACACTCCGATAGCACCAACTTTTTTTGCATCGTAAAGCTTTTCAAGTTCAAGCCACGCTTCTTGATAACCTTCTGCTGCCCAGTGGATAAGATACAAGTCAACGCTATCAAGCCCTAGCAAGTCTAAACTTGTTTGGTAAGCTTGTGCAACCGTTCTATTTCTAACGTCCTCATTCCAAAGTTTTGTTGTAACAAATATGTCATCTCTATTTACGTCCGATTGTGCAATTCCTTGACCAACTTCTGCCTCGTTGCGATAAATCATAGCCGTGTCAATGTGGCGGTATCCTGCTCTAAGTGCAGATTTAACAGCCTCAACAGTTTCTTCTCCTTTAGCAGTTTGCCAAACGCCAAGCCCCACAGCAGGCATTTTTTTACCAGTGTTTAAAGTAAATTCCATAGTTATCATCTCCAAGATTGAATTTTTCCAATATTTTACTACGATTTTTGACGTTTGGCAAGGGGTATTTTATTATTTTGTAATTTCAAACATTAAACAGTATGGCGACCCAAACGGACTATTGTAATAATATCCGATATAATTGTTGCCAGTTTGTTTAAGTTTTTCGTTCGCCATTTGTGCATTTATCTGATAAAAAACTTCGCTTTGTTGTGTCTGGGAAAGCCCCATTTCATCAAAAATCGCCTCAAGCATATTCACCTGAATGTCATCAAGTTCAGGCTCATGAATAGTAAGTATACCAACAACTGACACGACTGCCTCATCTTGAATTTCAACTTGCAATTGTGAGGTAATATTTTTCTCCTCGTGAGAACTTTCAAGTTCAAATATATCCGTATAATAAAGATATTGTCTGTCGTCCAAAATTTTAGCCAGATTTACGCCATACCCATTTTGGATAATTCGTCTGTTTATATGCTCAACTTCAGACACATTAATTTCTTTTTGTAATCCCCGTATTTCCACCGAATAATCGTTTTTAGAATTAATATTAACTCGTTGTACTCTAATGCTACATTCATTTTCCGTATCTAAAATAGATCTACCCCAAAACCCATCTGGTGACATCTCGTCTTCAACATAATTTTCTAATTGCGTTTTCATTTCTGCAATCGAGGTAGAAATAAAATCATTTCCAACTATGCTATCAATATCCAATAATATATTTGCGTCAATGTTTCCATCAAAATTAAAATTGTAAAAATAACTGTTTGAATTTGAGCTACCAGTATAATAATTCATATAATACATAATTCTTTCGCCGCTCACATACGGAGTTTTATCTACAAATTTCTCCAACTCATCTATAAAATGTGTATAATTAGCAGTTTCATTTCTTATAACATTAATAGACTCCGTATTTTCTATCACTGGGTTGTTACTAATTTTTTGTGCATAAAGTGTACCCACCAAAATTATAAAGCTTAATAAAATTTTTATCATACGTGCACCTCCTTAATCAACTATAAATTTTTTGCAAAAAACGTACATAAATAAAGCACACACTAATCCAATTGCACCACTTACAACGCCACTGTATATTCCTGAAACCCCTGATAGTATTGGACCTATCAAAAATCCACATACTACAACTCCAAGCAAAAACAACACTTTAAACGCTTTATTCACAAACTGTTCGCCTTCTGTATTCATTCCGTATTTGTTCTGCACATAGTTTATAACGCAGCCTAAAAATATCAAAGTTGCAACTATAACTAACAAATGTCCCCATATATTTGTGTCTGGTTGTGTCACAATATGCATATCTGTCGTCACCCAATAATACGTCCATTCTCTGTCCCTAAACTGCGTTGGTATCCACGGTTTTAAAGTTAAATAATACATTATAATACTGTTAGCCTGATTGCTACGTATAATATTATGAACAATTCCATTTGCTTGGTTAAACATTACTATATTGTTACCAAGTATTGCTAAAGTACATGATAGTCCCGTAATTAGATACGCAGGAACACCAAGCATTATGACCCCAACACTTGTCGCCACAACCGAGTTTTTAATTATATATTGAAAAATTATTAAGTATAAATAAAACAGTATATACACTAAATTAAAACACACCATAAGCCCCAAAATGGTTAACCAACTGTTTAAACCAGCAACATATTCTTTAGTTGCAAACGATGTATTTACTATTTCTATAAAATCGCTATATCTAATTCTAAATGCAGCAATATATAAAAAATTTATAAAATTTACTATTGTGATAGACATTACCCCAACCCCAATTTTTAACTTAATTAAATTTGCTTGGGTTATCGGCAACACTCGCAAAATTCCGCTTGTGTTATTTCCTTTTATATCTTTAAATTGCAACGCTACTAGCCCAAATACCATAATCGCAATCATAAAATTTAGCTCTATTGGCATTATATATGCGTATGAAAATTGACTAAAATACATCCCTATATTTCTTAGGTTAAAACGCCAATACGTTGGCACAAGCGTCAATAACCCCATCACAACTACATACATAAATATATTTTTGATTTCATATTTAATTAACGTTTTCATTTGATTTCCTCTCTTTCTCTGCAATGTAAACGAAAGCTTCTTCAAGTGCAAGCGGTATATTTTCGGCAAGCTTCACACCAACGCAGTCCAGTTGTTCACGAAGAAACTTTTCGTTGTCGCTCGTGATGTAATGAACGCTACCCATTTTTTCGACACCAAGCACGCTAACCCAACTGCTTATATCCGTTGGTGCGTCCCCCTCAAACACAACTTGCAGCTTAACGACGCTACGTTTTATGCTGCTTGCGTCAGCTTGTTTAATTATTTTGCCGTTAGAAATGATAGACACTATGTCGCATATTTTTTCAAGCTCATCTATATGGTGCGACGAAATAAACACCGTCATTTCACGTTCCGCAACTTCTTCAACTATCCATTGTAGCACTTTCTTCTTTACTATAGCGTCAAGCCCAGACGTTGGCTCATCGAGAATTAGCACGTCAGGATTTATCGACAAGTTAAGCATAATGCTAATTTGCATTTGCATACCTTTAGACATTTTGCGGACTTTTCGGTTCATCGGCAAATTTAGCTCGCTGTTATATTTCTCAAATTGGTTGTACGAAAATTTGTCATAAAGCCCGCTATACAGCCACACCAAGTCTTTAAGCGTGTAGTCAGGAAAAAAATGTACGGCAGTATCGGCAACGTATCCAACACGTTGTTTTACGTCTGGGTTGTCATACACAGGCTTATCATCTATAGTAATTGTGCCAGTTGTTTCCTTATAAATACCAACTAGCGTCTTAATTATCGTGCTTTTTCCCGCACCGTTTGGTCCTATCAAGCCGTGAATTGTGCCTTTTTTAACGACAATATTTATATCGTGCACAGCGTCTTCATTTTTCGAGTAACTTTTTGAGAAATTAGTAATTTTAATCATCAGTTTTCCTCCTCAACATACAGTTTGTCAATCATCTCAATTAGCGTTTCTTTCGTTTGTCCTGTGTATTGCCATTCTATGCAAAGTTTTTGTAACACTTTTGTAAGTTCTTCCATTTTCTTTTCCCCCTTATCGCCAATAGGTGTGTCGCTAATAAAATTGCCTTTACCTCTAACCGTTATAAGAACTCCCTCTCGCTCAAGCTCTGTATATGCCTTGCTCACTGTGTTTGGCGTAATTTCAAGCGTTGATGCAAGCTGTCTAATTGATGGCATTTTGTCATTTGGTTTCAACAAGCCGTGAATAATTTGTTCTTTAATACTATCCATAATTTGTTCATAAATAGGACGTTTGTCACGAATGTTTATAGTAATCATCTGTCACCTCCTCAGTGCGTCATATCTGTATCACTCATACTAATACAGTTTTGTTGCTTTGTCAATACTTTTTTTGTGCCTAGTATAAAAACTATTTGCATGATATAATGAAATCAAAATTTTGACGAGGTGAACCGATGGAACAACAAAAGGAAAAACTGATTTTATTTGTAGCGTACAAAAAACATATGGGGGGCGAATTAGCACCAATTGAAGAAAGCATGGAGGAGCTTGAAGAACTTATCGACACGGCTGGTGGCGAAGTTTGCACCAAATTTATACAAAAAGTTGACGCAATCCACCCCGCACATTATTTAGGCAAAGGCAAAATTGAAGAACTTCGCCTAATGATTGAACAGCTTGGGGCAACGGGCGTCGTGTGTGACGAGGAGTTGTCGCCTGTGCAAATGAAAAACTTGGCTGAAATGCTAGACACAAAAGTTTTAGATAGAACTATAATTATTTTGCATATTTTTGCCGAAAGAGCAAACTCAAGCGAAGGTAAAGTTCAAGTTGAAATGGCACAACTTAAATATCAATATTCACGACTTGCAGGAACGGGTGCGATGCTTTCGAGGCAAGGCGGGGGTATCGGTGCAAAAGGGCCAGGTGAGAAAAAACTTGAAACGGACAAACGCCACATCAGAGAGCGAATGGACATTTTGAAGCAAGAAATTAAAGAGATGGAAAAACACCGAGATTTATTGCGAAAAAAACGTGCGAAAGACAACATTCCTATCGTATCAATCGTTGGATACACAAACTCGGGCAAGTCAACGCTACTAAACACTCTTAGCGGTAGCGACGTTTACGCCAAAGATCAGCTTTTTGCAACGCTTGACCCGACGACTAGAAAAGTTGTGTTGCCAGAAGGCACGGAAATTCGCCTAGTTGACACCGTTGGATTTATTCGCAAGTTGCCACACCATCTGATTAAGGCGTTTCACTCAACTTTGGAAGAAGCAAAATACGCCGATATTATTTTAAATGTCGTTGATGCAAGCTCCCCAAACATAGACACACACAACGATGTCGTACTGTCGACGCTTGAAAAACTTGGCGTTAAAGATATCCCGATAATTGAAGTGTTCAACAAAGTTGATAAAATCGACTACAAACCTGCTGGCATCGGAATTTCCGCAAAAAATTCGATTAATTTAGGTGAGTTGCTAACTGCAATTGAAGATATTTTGTACGATGAAATGAAAAAATTTGTTGCCAACATACCATACACCGACCCAAAAACTTTGGCGTATTGTAAAGCAAATGCAGAAAAACTTGAAGAAAGCTATGAAGAAGATGGCGTAAAAATTCAAGGTTATATTCATGCAACTAAATATCACAAAATAGAACCTTATGTCATAGTGTAAAAAAATTGTTAACAATGTGTAAAAAACTTATCAGACTTTACGACAATTAGTTTGGTATTTATATAAATATTTAACTAAAAAACACTTTTTATTCCATATTTTTCCTTTTATCTGTCGTTTAGACAGCAATATATAAATATTATGCGATAAATTTTTGTATATTTTTTTAAATAATTATTGTATAATGTTGATAGTTGAGAAAAGCTCAAAACATACTGAAAGATTATAGGGGTGGAAAATATGGAACACACTAGAAATTTGATAGGGGAAACAGAAGACTTTAAATATTTTACATTGCAACGTCAAGGTAGTGAGGGGAACACTATTTTTGGGGTTGGTATTTTGGAAAACGAGAAATCGTTTGAAGGTTATTATTTTACAGAAGATGAACAGTTTGCTACATCACTATGTAAACAAATGTTTGATGGTGGTGTAACAATTACGACTTTGCCATACATTATAGACGATGCAGTTGCATAAAAAGAGGACGCTTGCGAGCGTCCTTTTTGTTATCTTGGTTGGATATTTGATATAATCGTAATTTCTTTTGTAGCACTATTGTAATCAACTGTACAATTGAACAACGTTGCGATATCTCTAAGCCCTAAATAGTTTGTATCGCTAATGTTGTACACTTCAAGTTGTTCAGCTCTATTATCAATTAAAATGTTTAGCATATTTGAAACTGCCAACTTTGATACTACTGTATAATTTGCAGTGCTTACAGACTCAACAAAAGACGAACCTGTTCCGCTTGTAATTGTAACGATTTTTGTAGTGTTGTCCCAATCAACTGTGCTGCTAAACAAATCCGCAACATTTCTAAGCCCGATATAGTTTGTGTCACTAATGTTGTACGCTTCAAGCTCTGCTTTGCTGCCGTTAACTATTACTGTAATAATGTTTGATTTTGCAGTTGCATCATGTGATTTGTAGTCTAAAGTGCTTGGCCAAGTGTGCACCTTGTCAGTCGTCGTATCGTCTTCATCGTCTGTACCGTCATCACCTGTGTAGTCAGAATCTCCCGTTCCAACAAGGTGGTCTGTCGTACTGTTGTCGATACCAGAATCGTCTGAACTGTCGTCACCAACTGGGTGAGATACTAGTTCTTGGTCAATTCCGTAGTTTGGGTTGTTGTTTGGCTTTAACCAATCTGGCATAGGCAAACTGTTGTCGATAAAGTCGTCCCAATTAAATTCCTCTTCTTCGAGTTCCTCAATCAACAAATCTCCAACTTCTTGGTCAATAAGGTCATCATAATCTACATCAATTCCCAAATCTTCAAGAGCGTCAACGAACCAATCTGTTACATCATTGTTAATTAAGTCGTCATAACTTACATTAATATTGATATCAACATCAATACCCAAGTTGCCAAGTTGCTCCAACAGCCAACCTAAAAGTGTGTCTTCTGTTGCGTCTTCAACGTCAACAATTTGGTCACTTTGTCTAACTACCGTTGTTGTTTCTGGAAATGCATTGTCCCCAACGCTAGTACTATCTGGAATAACAACTTCAACTAAGCTTACGCAGTTTTCAAAAGCGTTGTCACCGATAGTAGTTAGTGTGTCTGGAAATGTGATGCTTGTTATCGTTGTCACTGCTTCAAATGCGTTGTCGCCAATTGCAGTAACTGTAACGTCGTTAATTGTTTCTGGAATTACTAATTCAGTTTCTCCTGTGAAACAATATGTAATCGTACCTGTTGATGAGTCAAATTTGTACGCCAACGTGTCACCGTTGCTCACCCATTCGCCTGCAAAATCTGGTGCTGGGTCAACCCCTGCTGCTGTGTCGTCTGCGTCAATATTTCCTAGTATTTCGTCAACTAAATCAGCAAAACCAAAGCTTGATAATACATCTGCTGCGTCTAACGCAAGACTTGCTACAAAATCCGCATTTCCTGATAAGTCAAGCGACAAAAGCGACTGTTGTACCGAAACCTCAGTTGTTGAAGTTATCGTTTTTGGTGTGTTTGCAATAGCGATTGTTAATGGCACACAAGCCGCTAATGCGATAAATTTTTTATTCATTGCAATTTCTCCTTAATAGTTAAATTTATGTCATTAAGTATACTATAATTTGTCTTTTTTTGCAATACCTACCTTATAAATATCGTCACAAACATAGTCGAATATCAAATCATTTGATATAACTATAACTATTTTGTCTTTTTTTAGTGCGCCCACACATTCCACAAACTTTTGTTTTGCAACAGCGTCCAAATGTTCGGTCGGTTCTTCAAACACGTAGACGCTACCCCTCTGCACCAAACTTCTAATTAAGCAAACTTTTTTTCGGTCGCTTTCACATATATCTTCCAAGCTAGTTTCCAAATTTAAGCTTGATAAACTAAACTGTTCAGTGAGCGTTCTTGCCGTATGCATATTTAGCGGGTCAACGAAAAGATTGTCCATAAGCGACATATTAAAAATTTGACAGCTTCTGGAGCTTGCAACAACTTTCCCATCAATCGAAACACAATTGTAGTCATTTATACCCGCCAAAGTTTCAAAAACATGTTGCTTTTCAGCGTCGCTTTCACACTTTATAATATGTAATCCGTTGTTTTGTATTTCGATGTTATACTCACCACCAACTTCAACTTTTGGACAAATTACTTCTATTATAGTTTTAGGTGTGTTTGGTTTCTCAAGCGAATTAATTGTTTCTTGCGAAATCGGTTTTACCTTTAAATTTAAAAAGTAAACAATTTGTTTTATCGGGAAATAACTTGCAACTACAAACGGTAAATATTGCGTGTTCACGACTGCTATTATCGCTACAAATATAAAATTTTCCGCAATATCCCCAACACTTTTGTAACTTATAATTTCTTTTTCTTCATTATAATACGTTATTAAATCGTTTTTGAAATATGTCTCAAAACTTTGTTGTTGCCCAAATAAGTTAATAGTTTTAATGTTTTCGATTTTGTTTGTAACATTTTTGAAAAATGTGTTTGTGTAAATTTCAGCTTGTTTTTGCTCAAGTTCGGTCTTTTGCAAGTTAGCCGACACGACTATCCCCCAACACAACAACAGCCAAACTGCTATAAAATTGTGTTTCATCATAAATAGTATTGTTGGAATCAAAAAAACTACGTTATTTATATAACACAAACAATAACTGACTATATAATTGCTTATCGCCTGCTCCAATATATCCAAATTTTCAAATTTTTGAGGGTCATTCATTTTATTTTTAAATAGTTGTTCAGTTAAATTTATTGCTATGCGACGTTTCAACGTTTCTATTTGAAATGAATACACAAAATCTTTCAAAAAACAGGCAATTAACAATGAAAGCACAAATAAAATTTTTGTATCGCATATGAAAGTTTGAGCAACAGCGAAAATAGATATGTTATAAACTAGTGTTGCTATAAAAATAAGTAGAAAATCAATTTTATATTTTTTTACATACAGTTTAGTTAAATTTTGCATAAACACCCCTCCTAGTATGTCCAATTATAGCACACTAACAACTGTAAACCAAAATTTTCCAGTTGACCCAAAATTTCGGGTACAACTGGTTTGTTTTAGCTCAAAAACGCCAACGCCTCAGACACACTTGCAACTCCAACAATTTCAATTCCTTTTATAGGCGACATTTTTTTAACGTTTGTATCTGGCAAAATGCATTTTTTGAATCCTAATTTTTGTGCCTCAATGACACGTTTTTCTGGCATAGGAATAGCACGAACTTCGCCTGTCAGCCCAACTTCGCCAAACACAACTGTATGTTGGTCAACGCTTTTGTTTCTAAAGCTTGATGCAATAGCAGTTAAAATCGCCAGATCGAGTGACGGATCGTTAACTTTTATACCACCAGCTAAATTTACATACACGTCATAATTACCAAGGTCCATGCCAACACGTTTTTCAAGCACAGCGATTAGCAACACAACTCGGTTGTAGTCAATTCCCGCTGCCGTTCGCCTAGGCATACCAAAGCTTGTGTAGCTTGCAAGTGCCTGAACTTCGATAAGCATAGGGCGTGTCCCTTCAATGTTGCAAGTTACAACCGAGCCGGGGGCGTCTTCTGGTCTGCCTGCAAGCATTAATGCCGACGGATTGTTCACTTCAACTAGTCCGACGTCTACCATTTCAAAAACGCCAATTTCATTTGTAGACCCAAATCTATTTTTGACAGCACGCAAAATTCTAAACGATGCATGTCGCTCTCCTTCAAAATACAACACCGTGTCAACCATATGTTCAAGAACTCTAGGACCTGCAAGTGAGCCTTCTTTTGTAACGTGCCCAACGATTAAAATTGTTATGCCATCACCTTTTGCGATGTTCATCAACGTGTGGGTTGCTTCCCGAACTTGGCTGACACTCCCAGGGGCAGACGACACTTCTTCGCAATACACCGTTTGGATTGAGTCCAAAATTATTAAATCGGGTTTATTACTTTTAATAGTTGCCGTAATATTTGACATATTTGTTTCAGAAAATAACGATAAATTTTCAGTTTGAACTTTTAGGCGTTCGCCCCTAAGTTTAATTTGTGCAACAGATTCTTCACCCGAAATGTATAAAACTTGTTTATTTTGTGTGCCAAGCGTTTCACATATTTGTAACAATAGCGTCGATTTACCGATACCGGGGTCACCCCCCACGAGCACGAGCGACCCCCGAACGATACCACCGCCAAGAACTCTGTCAAGCTCCCCCATACCCGTAGTCGTTCGGCTTTCTTCCAGTATTTGGACTTCTTTAAGTTTTATTGGCTTGCTCGTCAAATTTCTTTCGGTAGTTTTAACTTTTGTGTCAACAATTTCTTCAACTAGGGAGTCCCACTCGTTGCAAGATGGGCATTTGCCAAGCCATTTAACGGATTGATGCCCACAAAGTTGACATATATACATATTTTTCTTTTTAGCCATAATTTCCTCCAATAAAAAAAGGGGGTATTACTCCCCCAAAAATATTATTAACGTATCCGCCTGTTGTTCAACACCAGACACGTCCGAAATTTTGTAACATACTTCTTCACCGTTTATAGTATAAATAACGCCCTGCATTACGTCGTACGCAATATACAAACTTTGTTCGCTATTTACTACTTGTTCCCCCAGTCGCAATTGCAAAGTCATATTTGAAACGTATAAATTTTCAATATGGCTTTTTTCCAGTTCGTCAAAAGGAATTTCAACACGTTCGATATGCTCCATTATTTTTTCTATAGTAGCTAAATTTTCCATCATCATACCTCCCCTTGTCCAAAAAAATCCCCTTGCTACCATTTATTTTACCAGACAATGACAGGTTTTACAACTTAAATCTATATATTATGCTACCATTTTACATTCCACATATTTAAACACTTCCGTTATCTCGCCAACTGCAACTATTTCAAAGTCAACAACCGTCGAAACTTCGTCCGATACACCAACTATAAACAGCTCTTGCCTAATATCGGTAGGATTTGTTTTCATTTTGGCAAAAATTGCTTCACCAGGTTTTATAGTATAATTGCTTGCGGGCGATAAATTTTTATCCAATTCAAAATATACAGTTAAGTTTGATACGTAAATATCCGCTGATGTTTTTTGCACGTTAAGTGTAACATGGTAGTGGCACGGTTTGTCTGGGACTGGTGTGCATTTAACGTTTACGTAGTTTGGCACTGGTTTAACGCCCGAAACGTTGTAAAGACTGATATCCCCTAGAGTGCAAGTGTCTTTGCATACGTATATAGAAGACAAAATATTTGCATTGTCCAGCTGTTCTACACCTTTATAACGCACGTCAAATTTGATGCCATAATTTTGCAACATAGTCGGCTCAACTAAAAACGATTGATCGCCACCTTTTTCAATGTTTGTAAGCATAGTAACGCCTTTGTCAACTTGTAGACCGCCGCTATATTCAAATAGGTTTTCGTCAATCGTAAAGTTTAGATATCCCGAGCTTTCAACGCTAAGCCAAATATGTACTGTGTAATAGCCAGCTATCGTGCTTGTGCTCACATATCCATCGTTATACATTATTTCCATCATTATTCCTCCATTTATTTTATAATAACTATTTTTTAACAATTTGTATTATAGCACATTTGTATCACACAATTCAACCATTTTAATATAAAATTTACCAATTGTTGCTATTTTGTGAATTTTGCAACAAAAAAATGACTAGATTGTTACCTCTCTAGTCATTTCTGTTATCGTTACATCACCATTAAAAATTATATCTTCATAAACATTTATTTCGGCACGTACAGGACGTCTCTTTAAAAAATAATTTTTAGCCTGCTTATATCTATCGCTAACAAAATGTATCTGTTGATTTGTAGAACCTACTAAATTTCGCTCTGTATCAACAAGGCTAGACTCAAATTTGCCGTCTATAATAATATCGCAGTTAGTTACCAAGGATTGTGTCCAACTCCTGATTTTTTCACTCTAGAAATTTGCTGTGTGAGTGTATTTTGATGTTTTGCCTGTCTCAGGAAGTTTCTGGTTGGGGAGTGCGTGTGTTTTCTTCAGCCAATTACAGCGTGTAGGATTATTTGTTTATTCTAGATCCCCATTAGTCACTGCCTCAGCAGCGACTGTTCTTCCTGGGGTCAAGCAGTTCAGTAAAGCATTACAGTACAATTTTTTTTAAAAAGAAGCAATTATCCTAAATTAGAAAAAGTTACAAATAAAGCAGATTACATGCAGAGTCAGGCAAAAATAGAGCAAAGATAATCAGAGACATTGCCCCAAACTGATATTGAACAAAAATTAAATAAATAAAGCAGACATAACTCATAACAGAATACAGTAAACAGAAATTAGACATAATGTAAAACAATCTCTCTTTGCATTACATCTTTTCTCAGCCTCTTCTTGAAACTGTAAGTATATGATCCACCTTAGTATGCTTTGCAGACATATGCAATTGTTTTAACCTGTTTTATATATGCAATTGTTTTATTAACCTGTTTTATATTACAAAGTGTGGCTTTAATCACTTATTATAATAGAATGACTAACAGAGTGTGCAGAGGAGACAGATACAGAGACAACTGTCTGACAGTGCAGGACGTGCAGAATGCAGCAGTAACCTTGACAGAGGAACAGGAGGCACCGAGTGTCTAACAAATATCTTTCTTCTCATTAAATATCTCCTTTTTTGGTCAAATGTTCCGATTATTAAGGAAACACAGTTGCACTTGCAAG
>MDSP01000200.1_pt1 | contig 13540 bp, 17 predicted proteins | sample 1005811 | NCBI WGS metagenome assembly MDSP01 (sample SAMN05526596, study PRJNA338239) | gut metagenome | isolation source: stomach gut content | host: Naso elegans | place: Saudi Arabia: Red Sea | collected 2011-04
TAAGAATTAACCCAGGGAATATCGGAAACGAAGCAAAAGTAATAGAGGTTGTAAAAAAGGCACAAGAATATAATATTCCTATTAGAATAGGAGTGAATTCTGGTTCAATCGAAAAAGATATTTTGCAAAAAGTTGGGGTGTGTGCAGAAGGTATGGTTGAAAGTGCAAAAAGACATATTGATATATTAGAAAAGCTTGGGTTTGATAATATAGTAGTGTCTTTGAAAGCATCAAATGTGCCTTTGGCTATAGATGCATATAGTTTGTTTTCGTCAAAGTATAATTATCCGCTTCATGTTGGAATTACGGAAGCAGGAACATTTTATAAAGGAACAATCAAGTCATCAGTAGGGCTTGGTGCTATACTTTCACGTGGCATAGGTGATACAATAAGAGTATCTCTTTCAGATGACCCAACAAAAGAGATTGATTGCGCAAAGTATGTTTTGCAGTCTTTAGGGCTTAGAAATTTTGGAGCAGAAATTATTTCTTGTCCCACTTGTGGAAGAACTAATACCGACCTTATAAACCTTGCAAACAAAGTAGAAACATTTGCTGAAACTATACCTCACAACATAAAAATTGCCGTTATGGGGTGTGCCGTAAATGGTCCTGGAGAAGCTAGAGAAGCTGATATTGGCATAGCTTGTGGCAACAAAGAAGGCATCATTTTCAAAAAGGGCGAAATAGTTAGAAAAGTCAAAGAAGATGAACTTTTTTCAGCTTTTACTAAAGAACTTAAAGAAATGCTTGATTTTTAGGCAAAAAGGTATTATAATCTTGAGTTAGAAAATAGATACGTGATTAGAAAGGAGTGGGTATATTATTTGCCCACTCTTTTATATTCAAATAAGGAGAAACCATGAACAAAAACGAAGTAATACAAAACGTTACAAAGTACATTACAGATATAGCAAATGATTCTAGCCTTGAATTAGTTGATGTTGAATTTACAAAAGAAGGTGCAAACTATTATTTAAGAATTTATATCGACAAAGAAGGTGGTGTAAATATTTCAGATTGCCAACATTTTAGTCGTGCTATTGAGCCTGTGCTAGATGAAAAAGACCCTATAGGTCCACCGTATATGCTTGAGGTAAGTTCGCCAGGACTTGATAGAATTATAAAAAAGGAGGAAGACTTCGTTAGATTTAAGGGGCGTATTGTAGATGTTAAGTTGTATCAAGCTATTGACAAGAAAAAACAAATTCAAGCTACATTAGTAGGAAAATCTAACAATATTTTATCGCTACAAGATGAAGAGGAAAAACTAATAGAAATAGAAGAAACAAACGTAGTAAGTGTACGACTTGCTGTTTTGTTTTAAACACAATGGGAGGAAAAGATGAATCAAGAATTTATTACAGCTATAGACCAGATTGTTGAGTCAAAAGGCATAGATAGAGAAAATTTATTTGAAGCAATTAAACAATCAATAGAAGCAGCTTGCAAAAAGCAATTTGGTAATTTGGGTGGTAAGCCACAAGTTATCAAAGTGGATATCAACGAAAAATCAGGAGTAGTAAAAGTTTACTCCGAAAAAACAGTTGTTGAAGATGAAGAAATAGAAAGTGATATAGTAGAAATCACCCTGTCAGACGCAAAAGACATTAGACCTATATATGAAGTTGGAGATAAAGTAGACATAGAAATTACTCCAAAAGATTTTGGGCGAATTGCAGCAAAAAATGCAAAAAATGTTGTTATCCAAAAAATTAAAGAAGCAGAAAGACAAAAAATATATGACGAATATATCGTAAAACTAAATGATATAGTAAAAGGGCGAGTTTTAAGACGTGATAAAAATGGGTATATCGTTCAACTTGTAGATTACGTTGAAACAGAAGCATCGCTTCCTGTAACAGAGTCTATGCCAAATGATGATTTTGACCAAATGGAACACAGCAATCCAATTAAGGCGTTTTATTTAATAAACGTAAAAGATTTCAACAAAAATGAACAAAAAGACCCTAAAGCAAAATGGGAAGCACAAGTTATTGTATCACGTACTCACCCAGATTTAGTTAGACGTTTGTTTGAGCAAGAAGTGGTTGAAATCAGCGATGGAACGGTTGAAATAAAAAGTATTGCTCGTGAGGCAGGTTCACGTACAAAGATTGCTGTGCACTCAAATGATCCATCAGTTGATCCAGTTGGTTCATGTGTTGGTGAACGTGGAAACCGTATAAATCTTGTTGTTGACGAACTTGAAGGCGAAAAAATAGACGTCGTTAAATGGAATGAAGATCCAAAAGCGTTTATTGAAGCAGCTTTAAGCCCAGCAACAGTTATATCTGTTGAGTTAATTGAAACAGAGACAGAACGTGGCACAGAACGAAATGCAAAAGTTATAGTTCCAGACAATATTTTGACACTAGCAATAGGAAAAGGTGGTCAAAATGTGCGTCTTGCTGCAAAACTGACAGGCTGGAAAATAGATATAAAAAGTGAAAAAGTTGTTCCAGAAAGCAGTGTAGAAGATGACGAATAAAAAAATACCCATGCGAAAATGTACAGGATGTGGTATTATGAAAGATAAGACCGAACTTATAAGAATAGTTAAAACTGCAGAAGGTAACGTTGTAGTGGGTGAAAAAGTGCAAGGACGTGGTGCCTATATTTGCAAAAATAGTGATTGCATGAAAAAAGTTGCTAAGTCACGAGGGCTAGACCGTTCATTTAAGTCATCGGTTTCAAAAGAAATTTACGAACAATTGGCGAAAGAGTTAGAGGAGTATGGAAAATAAAAAAGTGTATCAATTAATTGGATTGTGCCAAAAAGGTAGAAACGTAGTTTCAGGTGAATTCAGTGTAAAACAAGCAGTTCTTCAAGAAACAGCATTTTTAGTTATAGTTACAAATGAGGCGTCAGAAAACACAAAAAAGTTGTTTAAAGATAAATGTAGTTATAGAAATATTCCATATGTGGTGTGGGGAAGCAGTGAAGAACTGGGCAGATGCCTAGGAAAAGAGCATCGAGTAGTAGTAGGTATCACAGAAGAAAAACTTGCTACTAAATTAAAAGAAATGATATAGAAGTTCAAATTTTAGGGAATACTAAAAAAAAACTATAGAAAAAGTAAAGGATGGGGCTATGAAGGAAATTAATGTAGAAAACCAAGAAGAAATTAAAGTAATAGAAGTACCGTCAACAGTATCTGTAAAAGTTTTGGCAGACAAAATTGGCGTTTCAGCAACAGAAATCATTAGAGAAATGATGAAACAAGGCAAGCTTATGACTATGAATCAAGAAATTGATTTTGAACTTGCAGCAAGCATTGGTGAAATGTATGAAGTTTTAGTTGAACAAGAAGAAGAGAAAGACTTGCTTGAAGAAATTTTTGGAAATGTGGAAGAAGACGAATCTAAAATGGTAGAAAGACCTCCTGTAGTTGTAGTTATGGGTCACGTTGACCACGGAAAAACATCGCTACTTGATGCAATTCGTTCAACAAACGTTACAACAGGTGAAGCAGGTGGAATTACACAGCATATAGGGGCATCAGCAGTTACCCTAAACGGCAAAAAAATTACATTTTTGGATACACCAGGACACGAAGCTTTTACTGCAATGAGAATGCGTGGAGCACAAGTTACAGATATTGCAATATTAGTTGTTGCAGCAGATGACGGAGTTATGCCACAAACTATTGAGGCGATAAATCACGCAAAAGCAGCAAACGTTCAAATTATCGTTGCAGTAAACAAAATTGATAAACCAGGTGCAAATCCAGACAGAGTTAAACAAGAACTTGCAGAACATGGATTACTAGTAGAGGACTGGGGTGGAGATACTATATGTGTACACGTTTCAGCACTTAAAAATGAAGGTATAGATTCACTTTTAGAAATGATACTACTAGTTGCAGAAATTCAAGACTTCAAAGCAAATCCAAATGGGAAGGCAAGAGGAACTGTTATTGAAGCACAGCTTGACAAAGGTAGAGGTCCAGTTGCAACAGTTTTAGTACAAAGAGGAACATTAAAAATTGGTGACCCAATAGTTGTTGGTTCGGCATATGGTAGAATTCGTGCGATGCTTGACCACTTAGGGAAGCCAGTAAAAAAAGCTACACCATCTACACCAGTTGAAATTCTTGGGCTATCAGAAGTTCCAATAGGTGGAGATATGTTCTATATTGCAAACAACGATAAGCAAGCACGCCAACTTTCTGAAAAAGTTAAGGCACAAGGTAGAGAGCGTATGATAGTTAATACGCCACAAAAAGTATCTCTTGATGACTTGTATAGCCAGATTCAAGAAGGGCAAGTTAAAGAACTAAACGTTATCATTAAGGCAGACGTTCAAGGGTCAGTTGAAGCAGTAAAATCAAGCCTTGAAAAATTGTCAACAGAAGAAGTTCGTATTCGTACACTTCATGGTGGCGTAGGTGCTATAACAGAGTCAGACGTTTCTCTTGCATCGGCATCAGGGGCAATTATTATCGGGTTTAACGTTAGACCAGACACAGCAATTGCAGCTATAGCAGCGAAAGAACAAGTTGACATTCGTCTATACAGAATTATTTACAAAGCGATTGAAGATATTGAAGCTGCTATGAAAGGTATGCTTGAGCCAGAGTATGTTGAAAAAATTACAGGTCATGCAGAAATTCGCCAAACGTTTAAAGTTTCTGGTGTTGGAACTATCGGTGGTGCATACGTTAAAGATGGTAAAATTACAAGAAATTCAGGAGTACGTGTTCTAAGAGATAGCTTTGTAATTTATGAAGGTAAGCTAGATTCATTAAAAAGGTTTAAAGACGATGCAAAAGAAGTGGCATCAGGCTACGAATGTGGTGTCATGATGGAGAAATTCAATGACATCAAAGAGGGCGACATAGTTGAAGCATTTATCATGGAAGAAATCAAAAGATAGGATGGCATAAAATATGGCGAGTCAAAGAATCATGAGAATAAACGAAGAAATTAAACGTGAAATTGCGGAATTAGTTAGAGATGAAATTAAAGACCCACGTCTTAACAATGTAATGGTAAGTATCACAGACGTTGATGCTACGAACGATTTAAAAACTGCAAAAGTTTATGTAAGTGTGCTACAAGATGATAAAAAAGACGAAGTTTTAGAAGCACTTCAAGCGTCAAGCAAATTTATCCGTAAAGAAGTTGCACACAGAATTAATCTTAGAAACACTCCAGAGATGATATTTAAACTTGACAATTCTATTGAATATGGAATGAAAATGTCTAAAGTAATTCACGAAGTTGTAAATGGAGCAGATAAATAAGGGGTATTTTACCCCTTATTTTTGGAGATAAAAATGGACGGAATAATTAACATTTACAAAGAAAAAGATTTCACGTCACATGACGTTGTGGCAAAAGCAAGAGGTATACTAAAGCAAAGAAAAATAGGGCATACAGGTACGCTTGATCCTGATGCAGAAGGCGTTTTGCCTATATGCATAGGAAAAGCAACTAAAGTTGTGCCGTATTTGACTGACGCTGATAAATGCTATGAAGCCGAAGTTATTTTGGGTGCATATACAACAACTGAAGATGCAACGGGTGATATAGTAGAAAGTTTTGAAGTGGTTGGAATAACTACACAACTAGTTGAAGAAGTAGTGCAAAGCTTTTTGGGAGAATATACTCAAATACCGCCTATGTATTCGGCGATAAAAGTTAATGGAACTAGGTTGTATGAACTTGCTAGACAAGGCATTACAATAGATAGACCAGCTAGAGATGTTATGATATATAAAATTGAAACAATAGAACCGCTACGTGAGAATAAATTTAAAATACGAGTTCAATGTTCAAAAGGAACGTATATCCGCACGTTGTGTACAGACATAGGAAAAAAGCTTGGTTGTGGTGCACATATGGGGAATTTGTTGCGTACAAAAGTTGGCAATTATCTAATTAAAGATAGTATAACTTTGTCTGAGCTTGAAAAAGTTAGGGACAATCCCCCAATACAACAAGTTGAAGATATTTTTATGCAATATGAGTCTGTTACAATAAAAGAAACGGCAAATAAAGCTTTATATAACGGTAATCCGCTAACTATGAACGATATACAGGGCTTAACAACTGTAAAAACAGACTTAGTACGAGTACATGATTATAATGATAAATTTGTAGGTGTATATAAAATTAGAGATAATAAACTTATAGTAGAGAAGATATTTTTATAGTATATGAAAAGGTGAAATATGGAATATTTATCTAAAACAACTGATATTAGTCAAACAAAACATAGCGTTGTTGTTATAGGCAATTTTGATGGTGTGCACATAGGTCACCAAAAGCTTTTTGAGGTGGCAAAGCTACATACCCCAAAATTGCAACTAATCGCATTATCTTTTTGCCCCCACCCAACACAAGTGTTAAACTCACAGCCCAAACAAATAATTTTGCACAGACAAGATAAAATTAATAAAATAAACAGTTTAGGTGTTGATTTGTATATTGAATATCCTTTCACGCTAGACTTTTCAAAAACATCAGCAAAAGAATTTGTTGAAGAAATATTAATAAATCAACTAAAAGCAAAAGTAATAGTTGTAGGTGCGGATTATAAATTTGGAAAAGAAAAGTGTGGAAACATACAAAGTCTTGAGGAATTGGCACGTGCAAAAGATGTACAGTTAAAAGTAGTAGATGAAGTTTTGATGGACGGGGAACGGGTGTCTAGCAGTCTTATTAGACAATTGTTGGTACAAGGAGAGATAGAGCAAGTAAACAATTTATTAGGAAATAACTATACAATTTCGGGTGAAGTTATCGAAGGCAAAAAAATTGGTAGACAAATAGGTTTCCCAACGGCAAACATAATGTCTAGGGAAGGTATGGTATATCCACCAAATGGCGTATATTTTACAAAAGTTAAAGTATACAATAGGGAATATTTGGGTATAACTAATATAGGGTATAACCCAACAGTAGGTGGAACACATAAAACAATCGAAACTAACATAATAGATTTTGATGAAGATATTTACGGACAACATATAGAAGTAATATTTTACAAATATTCTAGACCAGAGAAAACTTTTGCAAATTTAGATGAACTTATTAGACAAATAACGAGTGACAAACAAGATGCAATAACTTTTAATGCAAAATAACTTGAAATAAGTTAATTTTTCTGTTAGTATATAATATGTGTTTCAAAAAACATACAAATAACTGCCATTACTCAGATTTCGGATACTCCGACCATTCCTTAGTAATAGGCAATAACAACATTAGGAGGAGTCAACAATGACTAAAGAATTAAAAACTGAAATTATGCAAAAATACGCAAGAACAGAAAATGACACTGGTTCTCCAGAAGTACAAATCGCACTTCTTACAGAAAGAATCAACCACTTAACTGACCATTTGCGTACTCATAAAAAAGACCACCACTCACGTCGTGGACTATTTCTTATGATCGGTAAAAGAAGAGGTCTTTTAGATTATCTAATCAAAACTGATATCGAAAGATACCGTTCAATCATCAAAGATCTAGGAATTAGAAAGTAATAGAAACTTTAACAAAGGGTGGACAACTTCCACCCTTTTTATATAACTATTGTTTTATATAACTATTAAGGAAGGAATTAATTATGATAAAAACATATTCCATGGACTTAGCTGGAAGAGAGCTAAAAGTTGAAATTGGTAGAGTTGCGGAACTAGCAAACGGTGCAGCATTAGTTAGCTACGGTGAAACTACAATTTTAGCAACAGTGGTTGCAAGTGAACAACCGAAAGAAGATATAGATTTTTTTCCGCTTAGTGTAAACTATGAAGAAAAAACTTATGCAGTTGGAAAAATCCCAGGAGGATTTTTAAAAAGAGAAGGGCGTCCGTCAGAACGTGCAATATTAACATCAAGAGTAATCGACAGACCGATTAGACCGTTGTTTCCTAAAGACTATCGTAACGATGTAGTTATTACAACTACTGTATTGTCGGTTGAGCAAGATTGTTCGCCAGAAGTTACAGCTATGATAGCAGCATCATTAGTGCTAGATATATCAGAAATTCCATTTAAAGGACCAGTTGGTTCTGTACAAGTTGGATATGTGGAAGGTGACTTAGTTATCAACCCAGATTTAGCACAAAGAGAGCTAACAACATTAGAATTAACTGTTTCGTCATCAAAAGACAAAGTTATGATGATAGAAGCTGGGGCTGATGAAATTAGCGAAGAAATTATGTTTGAAGCTATCATGAAAGGACACAAAGTTAACCAAGAAATCGTAAAATTTATCGAAACGATTCAAGCAGATTGTGGCAAACCTAAAAACTTTAACTATGAAACTGCTAGTATCCCAACAGAAATTTATGACGAGATTACAGCTATCATTGGTGATGAAAGAATGGAAGTTGCAGTATTTACTGACGATAAAAAAGTCCGTGAGGTACAACTTAAAGCACTAAAAGATGAAGTAATCGAGAAACTTGCAGATAAGCCTGAAGAGTATCTTGAATATTTAGCAGAAAGTTTTTATCAGTTTGAAAAGAAAACAGTTCGTAGAATGATATTAAAAGACCATAAGCGTCCAGACGGTAGAAAGTTAGATGAAATTAGACCGTTAAGTGCTGAAATTGATATTGTTCCACGTGTGCATGGATCGGGTATGTTTACTAGAGGACAAACTCAAGTTCTTACTATTACAACACTAGGTTCACTGTCAGAAGCACAAATTATTGATGGATTAGACGAACTTGAAGTATCAAAAAGATATATACACCACTACAATTTCCCACCATACTCAGTTGGGGAAGCAAGAGCGCCTAGAGCAGCAGGTAGACGTGAAGTTGGACATGGAGCACTTGCAGAGAGAGCGTTAATTCCAGTGTTGCCATCAGAGCAAGATTTTCCGTATGCAATTCGTTTAGTTTCTGAAGTATTAAGTTCAAATGGATCAACTTCACAAGCTAGTATATGTGGTTCAACATTATCACTTATGGCAGCGGGAGTTCCGATAAAAGCACCAGTTGCGGGTATATCTGTAGGTATAGTTACAGGTGAAACAGATGATGATTTTGTATTGCTAACAGATATCCAAGGATTAGAAGACTTTTTTGGAGATATGGACTTTAAAGTTGGTGGAACTAAAAATGGTATAACAGCTATCCAAATGGATATGAAAATTGAAGGTTTAACAGAAGAAGTAATTAAAGGTGCACTTGAGCAAACAAAAGTTGCAAGAGATTATATTCTTGACGAAGTTATGTTAAAAGCAATTGATGCGCCAAAAGAAAGTTTATCACCATATGCACCATATATCACGCAAATAAAAATTAATCCAGAAAAAATTAGCGAAGTAATCGGAGCTAAAGGAAAAACAATTAATAAAATCATCGAAGAAACAAGCGTTAAAATTGATATTGATGATGAAGGTAGAATTTCAATTTGTGGTGACAATGAAGCTCGTGCAAAACGTGCAATAGAGATTATAGAAGGTATTACAAAAGAGTTAGAAGTTGGACAAATATTTAATGGTAAAGTAATAAGGCTTATGAATTTTGGAGCTTTTGTTGAACTTGTGCCTGGAAAAGAAGGGTTAGTTCATATTTCGCAACTAGATAATAAAAGAGTCGAAAAAGTTGAGGACGTTGTAGCAGTTGGAGATTTTATTGACGTAAAAATAGCAGAAATTGATAAACAAGGTAGAATAAATCTATCCAGAAAAGCGTTATTAGAAAAGCCTACTAAAGAAGCAACTGATAATTAAGCTAATAAACCCTATAACTCTACTTTTGCAGTTATGGGGATTTTTGCGTTTAAATTAATTATTTAGGGGGAATTTATATGATAGCATATTTGATTGGAGAGATAACAGAAACATACGATGAATATATAGTGTTAGAAGTTGCGGGTATAGGGTATGAAATATTGATGTGCGTTATAGACGATATAAAATTATCAGGACAAAATAAAATATATATTTATGAAGTGATTAGAGAAGATGCCCATGATTTGTATGGATTTGTTGAGTTTATGGACAAACAAGTATTTAAAAAGCTGATAACTGTAAACGGGATAGGCCCTAAAGCGGCAGCGGCAATGTTGTCTTGTTATACGGCAAGTCAAATAGTAAATCATATAGTATCTGAAGATGTTTCGGCAATAACAAAAATAAGCGGAATAGGTACAAAGATTGCTAATAGAGTAATTTTGGAACTAAAAGATAAGCTTGATATATTTTATGGAGAGTTGCCAGAAGTTACAGAAATTGCGATTGATACAACTAAAGAAATAATATCAGAAGCAACTGAGGCGTTGACTGCACTTGGATATTCTATGACGGAAGCAAAAAATGCAATATCAGTAGTAGTAATTGATGGTGACACAGTTGAAGAATTAATTAAAAAGGCATTATCAATATTAATGACATAGGGGGTGAAGTATGAATAAGCGTATAGTATCAACGGATTTACAATTTGAAGATAATGATGTGGAACAAAATATTAGACCTATAACGCTGAAGGAGTATATTGGGCAACAAGCAGCAAAAGAAACTTTGGAAATATTTATTGAGGCGGCAAAACAACGTAAGGAGTCGTTAGACCATGTGTTATTGTACGGTCCTCCAGGACTTGGAAAGACAACGTTAGCAGGTGTAATTGCAAATGAAATGGGCGTAGGATTTAAGGTGACTTCGGGTCCAGCAGTAGAAAAACCAGGTGATATTGCAGCGATATTAAATAATTTAAAATCTGGCGATATACTATTTATAGATGAAATTCACCGTATGCCACGGTTTGTAGAAGAAGTGTTATATTCGGCTATGGAAGATTTTTGTATTGATATAGTTGTGGGGAAAGGTCCTGCTGCAAAATCTATTAGATTATCGTTGCCACATTTTACGCTTATTGGTGCTACAACTCGTGCTGGAATGTTAAGTTCACCTCTTAGAGATAGATTTGGGATAATGCAACGCCTAGAATATTATACGCTAGAAGAATTAGCCGAAATTATTATACGTACTGGAACTATACTTAAATCAAAAATAGAGTATGATGCAGCGATAGAAATTGCAAAATGTTCAAGAGGAACACCTAGACTAGCAAATAGATTTTTAAAAAGAGTTAGAGATATTGCTCTAATAAAATATCAATCGCCAGATATCACAGCCGAAATAGCTATATTTAGCCTTGAGTTATTAAGTTTAGACAGAAATGGACTTGATAATTTGGATAGGCAAATTTTAAAACTTATGGCTACAAATTTTGGTGGTGGACCAGTGGGAATTGAAACGTTAGCGGTTACACTATCAGAAGAAAAACAAACGTTAGAAGATATATACGAACCTTATTTAATACAAAAAGGTCTAATACAAAGAACGCCTAGAGGGCGAATATTAACACCAAGTGCATACAAACTTCTTGAAATCGAGGAATTGATAGATGGATAAAAATAAAGTAAATATTATTTTGGCAGGACAAATTTATACTATACAAGGAACGGAATCAAATGAACATATTGAGCAGGTGGCAGCTAAAATAAATAAAAATTATGAGGCGTTACGCAGTAGTATGAGTGGTTCTAAATATACCCAGATACAAATTGCTATGTTGGTAGCATTAAATATGGGTAGCGAATGTATGAAAATTGAAAATGAATATGAATATTGTATCAAAGAATTAGATAGTTATAAAGAACAAAATATGTCTTTGCTTGAAAGAATTGAGGAACTAAATTTGGAACTTGCTCAAGAAAAAGCGAAAACAAGTAATGGGAGAAAAAATTGATAGAATTATTAGCACCAGTTGGAAAATTAGAAAATGCTTATGCTGCCGTAGAAAATGGAGCAGATGCTATATTTTTGGGTGGAAAAGCGTTTAGTGCGAGATATTCGGCACAAAATTTTGACAACCAAGAGATGATAGAAATAGTAAATTATTGCAAGTTGCGAGATGTAAAAGTATACGTAACTGTAAATACCCTTATTCACCAAGAAGAAATTAAAGAAATGCTCGCTTATTTAGAGTACCTACAAAATATAAATATAGATGCAATAATTATACAAGATTTAGGTATTGCAAAGTTGGCTAAGCGGTATTTCCCTACTATAAAAATTCATGCAAGCACACAACTAAGCACTCATAGTGTTCAAGATGCAAAGTTATTAAAAGAATGTGGCATCAAACGAGTGGTGCTTGCTAGAGAATTAAATTTAAGTGAAATTAAAAAAATAAAAGAAGAAGTGGGCATAGAAATAGAAACATTTGTGCATGGTGCATTATGTTATTCATATTCAGGACAATGTTTGATGAGTACTTTGAAAAAATAATGACAAACTCTTGGTATTTGGTTGTGTTTAATGAGCCTAAATTACACTTTACTCTTTGTAGTCTGCCAAGAGTTTACAGGCGTTTGATTGTAACAGGTGGGGCTTAAATAGAGTGCACACCAAATGATAAACAACAGCTTTTTTCCATTCTGACACCTGATGTAGCAAGACACATGATATTTTTGGAACTGTATATTCTGCGCCTATTGGATATCCATTTGTTTTGTAAACTGCACACTTTTTAGGCACATTTAGAGTGCCTATATCGCTAGGTATAGCGGTGTTTCCACACGAAACACTAAAAAATGCATAAGAATTTTTTATTTTATTTACTTTTTTCGCAACTAAGACGCATTTTGCCTTCGCAAAATGAAATAGTAAGACGCATTTTGCCTTCGCAAAATGAAATAGTAGTGTGTATTTTGCTATTGCAAAATTAAAAAGTCATTTTACTTCTATAGTAAAATGATAGTATAGTATAGTATATATATAAGGATGGATATGATATGATGAGTATTAGAATAAGTATACATGATACAGGTGTTAATATTATGACATATATTGATGGAAACTTCGTAACAGAGTTTTGGTATTAATAATGTTAATAATAACATATACATATATAGGGGGAATTATAATATTATGTTAGATATTAGAATGAAGGTTAATAACGATGGTAATAGGACAACTGTTAACGTTCGTATATATATTAATGATCGTTTCTTAACCAGGTTACAATTTACTAATAGTCGATGTATGCTTGGGTCAGAATATGTTGATGATGGTATTTTTAAACTAACTCACAATAATCCATCTGATGGACACCAAATTAGATATTACTTATCACCAGATTTCAAATATACTGTGAATGATAAAGAAGTATCCTTGGATACATTTGTAAGAGCAATGTCAAATAATATCCCTGGGTATATAACTAACTAATAGAGGAAAATATGTTTAAGATTTTAACAAAAGGTTCTATGTTATTAACTATTGAGCAGTGTATATATAAACTATTAACAGAGGAATGCTATGAGCCTTATATGATAGATATTGAAGATGAAGGTATTATGGCACTGTTGACAGACGAAGAAATAGATGATTATCTTTTGGTAGAACTATATTCTCATTATGAGAAATTATCAAGCTATACCAGGCATAATATCAAGTCACGCTCTGTGGTTAAACAAATACGTAACCGGTTATTGGAAAAATATAAATATGTTGAAGAATACTATAACGATAACAAATGATATAACGGTATACACTTGGAATCGACG
>MDSP01000201.1_pt1 | contig 13497 bp, 15 predicted proteins | sample 1005811 | NCBI WGS metagenome assembly MDSP01 (sample SAMN05526596, study PRJNA338239) | gut metagenome | isolation source: stomach gut content | host: Naso elegans | place: Saudi Arabia: Red Sea | collected 2011-04
GTATTTCTTTTGCCACAGATTTAAACAGGCTCATATACATCTAATATTTAATGTCTATTTACTTTGATTCAATTTCTTAGATATTTAAAAATGCTGAAAAGCTTGTTGTGTCGTTGCAATGATTTGGGTTTTTTGGCAAAAAGTAAACATCTGCTCAAAATCCAAATGACATCAAAACAGAATACTCCCAGATGTGTTTCGTCAGTGATGCCCTTGAAAACACTGAGCTTATTTATCAGTCGGACTCAACTGAATATTACTCTTGAGAATAATGAACGCATGATCATGTTTTTCTTTTCATTACGATTCATCATTTTTTACGGGAAGCAAAAAAAAAAAACAAAAACCCTTCTTAGAAAACATTTTTAAAGATAGAATAGACCTTTATAATACAAAGCCTTTTAATCATTTTATTATAAACATAAATTTATAATCATGTTGGACATGATAATGGGTTATGTGTCATAATGAGGTGGCAGGACTTATGTGACTATGGTCTTTTAATGGGGAAATGGTCGTTAAAATAGACAGAGCATAGACTGTAGGCCTTTATTTTTTCCCTGAAATGACTTTATTTATTTCATTTTTTTCTACATTTGAGTATTTTGTCATCGGTTTCATAATATCTGTAATTGTCCATCATTACACCCACAATCTAAATCTCTAAGAGGTGATTTTATCCGGCAGCTGGTTGGATTAAACACTTGTTGGTTGAGGATTTTCTCTCCTGGGAAAGACGTGTGTCAGCCTAACAATGTCCTAATTTGTCTGTAATTTTAAATGGGGCCACATTCTTAGTGACTCGCACAGTTTTGAGGATATTTAAGCCTAAAACACATTTTCTTGACTTTAAAGTATTACATCTGTAATACCAAACTATAGGAACAAATTCCATTTTAATTATGAATTATGTTGTTGCATGTTGATTCCTTATTTTTTTCTCTCTGTTTTTGACATGTATATTTTTTTAAAAGCTAAATACCTTTTCCCAAGAGCTTTCCTGTATTTTAGCTTTGTTGTATTTTAAATTTAATACGCCACATCTCAAATAAGGATGAAAAGGCCTTTCTGGCATCCCATCAGAAATTCACTTTTTGTTTTCCTCAGATTATGGCACAGTTATTCACCATCCTCTTTTGGTCATTTTCAGCTTGATTTTACTCGCAACCTTACCAGTCAGACCCCATTTAATAAACTGAAACGTTGTTGGGACAACACCGCACTTCAAGGCAAATTTTTTTTATTTTTTTTTTTTTTTTTTTTACTTTGATCCGCGTCAGGGTCACGACTTCAGTAATGTAGATCTCAAGCAAAAATTAATCCCATAACAAGAGTGCCCACTGGTCAACAAACAAGTTATTCTTTGGCTGGCTTCAATTGGGCCCACTTCAGCTCCGCCTCCACCTGGGTCCCTCACAGGTCCTCAAATCTTACCCCATCACCCCTGAGCATCTAGCGCCTGCATGTGTGTAACTCTCCTGTTTGTTTTATTCTTCATTTCATCATGAGTTGAGCCTCTTTTTCGGCTATTAGTTTGTCGAGCTGAGCCTCTTCGGCTATTAGTTTGTTGAGCTGAGCCTCTTTTTCGGCTGCTAGTTTTTTGAGTTGAGCTTCTTTTTCAGCAGCAAATTCTTCTTTAAGGTCTTGAATAAATTTTGTAAAAGTCATAGTAAATTCACCTACTTTCGCTATTAAATTAATTTAGAGAAATAGATTTAACAGTTTCAATAGGTAGGTTCATCGTAGAAGCAACTAAATCAAAGTCCATACCCATAGCCAATAGATTTTTTGCAGCGTTAAATAGTTGAGTATCTTTTTCGGCGGTTAGTTTTTTGAGTTGAGCCTCTTTTTCGGCTGTTAGTTTTTTGAGTTGAGTATCTTTTTCGGCTGTTAGTTTTTTGAGTTGAGCCTCTTTTTCGGCTGTTAGTTTTTTGAGTTGAGCTTCTTTTTCAGCAGCAAATTCTTCTTTAAGGTCTTGAATAAATTTTGTAAAAGTCATAGTAAATTCACCTACTTTCTCTATTGAGTGTTCAAAATAAACAGTATCAAAATAACTAATTAAATCACCAAGTACACATATTAATAAATTTATATCATAGGGTATTTGGTCACTAATTGGGTTATAAAACTTCTCCAAAATAATACGTGTTTGCTCTAGCAGAGATTGTTTAAGTGCATCAATTTCTTCTTGAGATTTGGCGTTATTTAGTAAGCTGCGATATTTAAAAATTAAAATAGGGACTAAGTTATATAGCTTATTTTCTAGTGCTTCTTCTAGCTCGAGTTCCCACAATTTTAACGTTTTAACTTCTATAATACCAAGAGAATTATTTTGCCAAATAAGTTCATAACTATTACTATTTGGGTTTGATTTGTTTTCTTCTAAAAATATTACAGATTGTTCTGGAATAGTAATTTGTAACAGACCTTCTTTGGTAATTTTTTTGTTGTGGATACCATATTCTATGCCGTAGCGTAGTAGTCGGATTGCCATATTATCATTTGAAGTTTGGAACTCTATTTGGTAGATGCTATCTTTAATTTTAATAATTGAGTCAGCTCGTATAATTTCAAATAGAAAAGTTTCTCTAATAAATTCTCCACCTTCAAAAGAAATATCCTCGTTTGTTAAATCTCCATTTACATATTCGTTATAATAATTTGTTTTATATAGATAGTCGATAGTTCCAAGAAAAAGTATTGGGGAACATTGAAATAGTCTTTTTAGTAGGCCATCTAGTTGGATTTTTTCACGTTGGCTATATTTTTTTACTTGTTTTACGGTAATCCCTAGGGCATTTGCTACTTCTTCATCGGTATCTAATACAGTTTCAAAAATGTTCACAATATATTTAAAGTCTTTCTTTTCGAGTGAGTTTAAAGTTTTTTGAAACAATGTTTTTGTCATATTTGCCTCCTTTCTTTCCTATTATTATATAAAAATATGAGCAATTTTTCAATTTGAATGATGGTTTTTTGTGTTCATTTTTTGGCGAAAAGTTCTACTTATGGACAAACTTACATATATTTTAAAAAAGTAAACAACTACAAATAATATACGAAGGAGGAACAACATCATGGAAAGAACATCAATTGAAAATATTATGCCACCTCATATAAAGCAGATGTTATCCCGCATAAATAAACAGTCTTTTAGAACTATCGAGGAGCTTCGTTTTAGGGTTGGTAAACCAGTAATTATTTATACAAGTACAAGAGAGCATGGACTTAATCGTAATGGGCTTTGTGAGGTTGATGAGAGTTATATTATTCGTCAAGAAGATATTGAGAACATTTTGAAATTTATTAGTGGGTTCTCTGTGTATGCCTTGGAAGATGAGTTACGGCAAGGATATTTAACTATTGCTGGTGGTCATCGTATTGGAGTTACTGGCAAAGTCGTTATGGAAAATCAGCAGATTAAAACGCTAAAAGATATGAATGGTTTAAATATTCGTGTTGCTCACCAAGTTTTGGGGTGTAGTGATAAACTTATGCCGTACATATTAAAAAGTAGGAAGATGTGTCACACGCTTATTGTTTCGCCTCCAAAATGTGGGAAGACTACTATTTTGAGAGATATTATTAGAAATTTGAGTAATGGGTTTTATGGACAAGGCCCTTTTAATGTGGGTGTTGTTGATGAGAGGTCTGAAATTGCGGGTTGTTTTAGGGGAGTTCCTCAAAATGATATAGGGATTAGGACTGATGTTTTAGATGGTTGTCCAAAGGTTGAGGGTATGAGAATGCTTATTCGTTCTATGGCCCCAGAAGTTTTGGCAGTTGATGAGATAGGAAGTAAAGATGATTTTTTGGCTCTTGAGGAAGCTTTGGGAGCAGGAGTTTCTATTTTGTGTACTGTGCATGGTCAGGACCTTGAGGACTGTTATAAAAAGCCTATTTTAAAGCATATGTTGCAACAGAGATGGTTTGAGAGAATTATAATTTTGTCAAACAAACCACAGGCAGGGACTGTAAGATGTATTTTAGATGCTAATAATAATTTTGAAGTGATAGGTTAGAGGTGTGTGATGAAATGGATAGGCATTGGTTTTGTTTTGGTGTCTTGCTCCTTGGGAGGATTTTGGCTTGATATGTTAGACCAAAAGAGAGTTAAAGATTTGGAACAGGTTTTGTATGCTTTTGAGTTACTAAAAGGTGAAATTAATTATCGACTAACGCCATTAGTTGAGGCTTGTATGATAGTTAGTAATATGACTACAGATGGAGTTTGTGAATTGTTTTATAATTTTACAACCCATCTTGAGAGGCATGAAGAAGTGGATACAAAAAAGATGTGGGATATGGCGATTGATGAAACAAGGCCACATTTTACATTAAAAGAGGAAGACTTTGAATTGATTAGTTCTTTTGGTAGTACGGCTGGATATTTGGATAAAGAATTACAAAAAAGAAATATTGAACTATTGATTGAAAAATTAACTCGCCACAAAGATATCGTACATCAAAATCATTTGCGAACAGGAAGAATGTATAAAGGTCTTGGTGTATTAATTGGATTATGTTTAAGTATCATTTTGGTATAGGGGGAGAAACTGATGGAATTAGTGACTATATTGAGAATTGCAGGGCTTGGGCTTGGGATTTGGGCAATTGAAGAATTGTTAAAAAAGGCAGGTATGGGAAATGCGGCTTCTTATGTTAGCATTACGGGAACGCTTGTATTACTTATGTTTATGATTACGCAGATTTTGGAATTTTTTGAAACAATACAAACGTTCTTTACATTTTAGTGTAAAGGGGGTAACTTATGAACATTTTGCAAGTTGTAAGTTTTGCAGCAATTGGAGTAGTTATAGTTAAATTTTTGCAACAAATAGGAGGCAATTCTCATTTATATGTACGAGTAATTGTTGGGCTTACTATATTTACGGTGGCATCTTCTCAGTTAGATATTGTGTTTCAAATTATTCAGCAACTAGCAAGTAAAATTAATATGGAAGGCACATATCTTACTATAATTTTTAAGATTATGGGGATTGCTTATATTTCTGAGTTTGGGTATCAACTTTGTAAAGATGCAGGTGAGGAGGGAATTGGAGCTAAAATACAGTTTGCAGCAAAAGTAATGATATTTGTAGTTTCAGCTCCGATAATTTTGGCGCTTATAGATTTGATTACGCAGTTGCTATAAAAATTTGGTGGGGTGAAATATGCAAAAGAAGATTTTTTATATTGTGATGTTATGTTTTATGTTATTTCAGTTGCCAACATATGCATCGAGCTTGATTAATACTGATGAAATAATAAAAACTCAACTAGAAATTTTTGATTGGCATGAAATAGAACAGCTTGAGGAGAGTTTGAAGGCTTCGCTTCCTTATATGAAAGATTTTGATGTGCAAGATGAAGTTGTGGCAATACTTATGGGGCAAAAGGAGTTTTCTGTTCAAAATATTGTATCTGTAGTTGGTGAGATGATATTTGGAGAAATTTATACTTACATCAACGTTATAATTAGATTTATTTTGATAATTTTGCTTTGTAATATACTAAATAATTTGAGTTCTGCTTTTGAGTCTAAGAACACAACAAAAGTGGCTTTTTTCGTGTGCCATATTGTAATATTATACAGTGTTGCACAGTCTCTTGTGTTGATTGTACAGCTTGCACAAAATACTATAGAAAATTTGCTGGAGGTTATGTTAGTTATTTTGCCAACTTTGCTAACGTTTATGGCAACCTCTGGGTATATTGCAACATCTGCAACGCTTGCCCCTGTAATTATTGGAGGGCTTACGCTTATTACGTTTATTATCCAAAGAATGATGTTGCCAAGTATTGTTGGGATAATTGTTTTGCAGATGATAAGTAGTATGAGTCAGGAATTTAAGATTGATAAATTGATTGCTTTATTTTATAAAATTAGTCGTTGGGTGCTTAGGAGTATTTTCTTTTTAAGCCTTGGGATTATGAGCATTTATAGAATGTCATTGCCTTATGTTGATGTTACTATGAGAAGGGTTGGTCTTACGCTTACGGCAAAGTTTATTCCGATTTTGGGAGATGCAGTAAGTGGTGCTATAGATTTGATTATTCAGTATTCAGGAATGATAAAAAGTGCTTTTGGGATAGGTATTATTTTGTGGATAATTTTCCTAATATCTATGCCACTTATCCGAATTTTAACGTATATTTTATTATTCCATTTTGCAGGAGCAGTTATTGAGCCACTTGGTGATAAAAAGATGGCAAAAATGGCTACAGATATTGCAAAGGGTTGTGAATTTATTATGAGTTGTGTTGGGACGGTTGCTATTTTGAGCATTATGGCACTGGTTGTTTGTATGAGTATTGGGGCCAGTTTACTTTAGGGGGTGACAAATGAAAGAATATATGGAAATCCTAATATGGACTATGTTGTTAGTTGTAGTTATAGAGATGGTTTTTCCAACTTCGCCACTACAAAAATATATAAAGTTAATTTTGGGATTTATTTTAACGTATACTATGTTATCTCCAATAATTAAAGGAGGCTTGTTTGAGCAAGGAAAATACGATACTTATGTTCAACATTATCAAGACCAATTTAATTTGACTACGGATAAAGGAAAGCACATTGAAGATTATGAACTAGAAGTTATTGATGCATTTATTGAGCATGAGAAGCAAAAGATTACTAGTGCTTTGGAGAAAGATTTTGATATTAAGGTAGTTGATGTTGAGGTTGGTGTTGAGCTTGATGTTTATATGCCAGCTACTACAGATATTAGTTTGACTGTAAGAAAACTTGCAGAAGGTGAGGAGAGTGGTATTGCAAAGATTGTTATCCCAAAAATTAAAATTGGGGAAAAAGATGAAAATATTATATTAGATGATGATGATTTAAAAAAAGAAATAAAAAGTTGTTTATCTGACTTCTATAATTGGGACAAAGTTAATATATATATTATAGTACAAGGTGATTAGAGAAAGGGGATCGTAAGATGTCTGATAAGAACGCTAAAGAAAATAAAAGCGCTAGAACTTTACTAAAAGAGCAGTCAAATGCAAAGGAGTCAAACAAACCTTTTGCTAATATTCCTATGGACAAGATAGGGGCAGTGTTGATGTCGGTATTAATAGTTGGGATTTTGCTAACGTTAATTCCAGAAAAACAAGAGGTTGTTGAAACTCTTGCCCAGTCAGCAAATGCAGAAGAAGTAGTTGAAACAGCTGCAAAACCTAAGGAAACAGATGATAGCTATGATGCAGAACTAGAAAGTAGGCTTGAAGATATTTTGGGGAGAATTGAGGGTGTTGGAGATATTAAAGTTATGGTAACGCTTGAGTCATCGCAAGAGAAAATACTAGCAGAAGAAGTAAATTCATCTCAAAAAAGCACGAGTGAAACAGATAGTGCAGGAGGTAGCCGTGTTACACAAGAAGAGGATTCAAAAAACAGCATAGTTATATCTAATAGTTCACCATACATTGTTAGGGAAGATATGCCTATTGTAAGTGGGGTGTTAGTTGTGGCTGAAGGTGGGGGAGATGTGGCTGTTAAAAATACGCTTATACAATCTGTTTCATCACTACTAAATATTCCCGTACATAAAGTGTCGGTGTTTAAAATGGAAGCAAAATAGGAGGATTGATTAATGTATCAATTTAAAAGAAATCAAATTATAATTATGGTATTAGTATTTATGATTGCTGTAGCTGGGTATTTACAATTTAGTATCGACCCACACGACCAAATTGCAATGAATATTGTAAGTGGCGATGAAGGCAATGCACAAGTTCTTGAGATTGAAACTACAAACGAATTTTTTGAAAACTACAGCTCAGCTCCAGATGGATTTGTTGAAGATGCTCAAGAAGTAGTGAGTGATGTTGTAATTTCTAAAGAAGATGATGTTGTAGAAGTTGAAAATAAGGTAAATTCTGTTGGTTATTTTATGGAAGAAAAAATGTTAAGAGAGCAATCAAGATCATCTCAAATTGAAGAACTTACTGAGTATTTAGCAAGTTCTACAATTGATGAAGAGTCACGTTCTAAAGCAGCAGCAACTCTTTTACAAGTGCAAGACCGTATTGATAGAGAAAGTAGTGCTGAGTCGCTTCTTCGTGCAAAAGGTTTTGAAGATGTGTATGTAAGAATGGACGATGATGGAGTTGATGTAGTTGTAAATCGTGTTGAACTTTCTGATGAGGAAATTGCTCAAATCGAAGAAATTGTTCACAACAAAACTGGTTATACTATGGGTCAAATTAGAATTCACATGAACAAAAACTAATATTTGTTTAAAAGCTGTTGTAAGAGGGAATAACTTTTACAGCAGTTTTTTATTTTGCAAAATACTCAAAATGTAGACAAGTATTAGGGATATTTTACAGGTTTTTCATAAATTAATTTACAAGTAGGGTTGTTTTTGTATATAATAAGATAAAATGTAATTGTAGTTAAGGAGGATTTTGATATGGAAGATAATAAAATAAATCAAGATGAAGAAGTAAAAGAGGTAGGTCAGGTACAAATTGCTGATGATGTTATTGCTATAATTGCAGAAATTTCGGCTCTTGAAGTTGAGGGCATGGTAAATATTGGTGCAACAAAGCAAGATATTATGCATACTTTTACAGGTAAGAAAACTACAAAAGGAATTAAAGTTTCGGTTGGTGAAGGTGATGTTTCTATTTGCGTAACTGGAGTTGTGAAGTATGGTGTAAAAATTCATCAGGTATGTTCTGATGTACAAGAGAAAATTAAAAGTTCTATTGAAACTATGACAGGTCTTAGTGTAAATACTGTTGATGTTCATATTATTGGTGTGGATTTTAACGAAGAAGTTGTAGATAAATATTAAACCTAAAGCTAACTCTTGTGGGTTAGCTTGATTACTTTGAGGAGAATTATAATGACAAGAAGAGAAGCAAGAGAATTAATTTTACAAACGTTATTTGAAGTTACATTTCATGAGGCTGAAGAAAGAGTTGAGCTTATAAATAATCGTACAGAGAGTTTAAAGGGAAAAATGAAGGCGTTTGTTGTAGAGGAAATTGAAGGGGTACTTGAGAATGAGGAGCAACTAGACACAATTTTGGAAGGATACCTAAAAAATTGGTCGTTATCTAGGATTGCAAAAATTGATTATATTTTGTTAAAGATGGCTGTTTATGAGATGCAATATATAGAAGATATTCCAAATAAAGTTGCTATTAATGAAGTAATTGAGCTTGCCAAAATTTATAGTACGGATAAATCACCAAGGTTTATTCATGGAGTTTTGGGGCAAGTTTTAAAAAATCTTCCGACTAAAGAAGAAGTGGTAAAAGTTGATGAGCCTGAGGTTTTGGAAGTTATCTAAAAATTTTTTAATAAATTTTGGATTTGATGATTAACTTTAGCAAAAAATGGTTATTTTATAGAAAGGCCTATATTTTTTCCTCCTAGTTTTGATTAAATATAGGCTTTATAATAATGCAAATATAAACGTAAAGAAGCGTTGACAGTTTTAGTATATAATGTTCTAATATAGATAAGACGCTAAAGAAGAAATATAGAGGAGTTAATTAGATGAACGATAAGCTAAAGATATATCGAAAACAAATAGATGGGTACTTAGATAGCTTATTACCTTGGCAAGATGGACCGTTTAATCGTTTGTATGAGGCTATGAGGTATAGCACTTGTATAGGGGGAAAGAGAATTCGTCCAATTTTGATGCAATTAGCATATGAGGCAGTAGGAGGAGATGGAGATATTTCTTGTTACTTATGTGCGATGGAGATGGTTCACACATATTCTTTAATTCATGATGATTTGCCAGCAATGGATAATGATGATTTAAGAAGAGGGCAGCCTACAAATCATAAGTATTTTGATGAGGCAACAGCAATTTTGGCTGGAGATGGGCTTTTGAGTTATGCATTTCAGCTTATGATTGAAGATGTACTTTTTCATGAAGATATGGCGCGCCTTAAAGCTGCTCATGTTTTGAGTGATGGTTGTGGAGTGTTTGGAATGGTGGCTGGACAGTTGTTAGATGTTGTGAGTGATGGGGTTGTGATTGACCTAGAAACACTAGATTGTATTCATCTACATAAGACTGGGGCCCTTATTAAAGCCTCAACAAAAATGGGTGCAATACTTGGTTATGGTTCTCCTGTTGAGGTTATGGCACTTGAGATGTATGGGCAATATATAGGGAAAGTTTTTCAGATAGTAGATGATATATTAGATGAAGTTGCAGATGAGGAAGAGCTTGGTAAGCCTGTTAATAGCGATAAGAAAAATGAAAAAACAACGTATACAACATTTTATACTATAGAAGAATGTTATCATATTGCTACAGAGCTTACAAACAAAGCTATTGCGTGCCTTGATAAAGTAGAAGGTGATACAACTTTATTAAAAGAGATTGCACAAGATTTGGTGCATAGAAAAAAATAGAAAGGGGTTTTCTTTATGTTTCAAGAGCTTATGAGAAATCGACTTTTGCACGTTGCTATAACTAGTTGGTTTATTGCACAGGTAATAAAATTAGTTTTGACTATGATTAATGAACGAAGGTTTGATATTACTAAACTTACATCATCTGGTGGAATGCCAAGTTCTCATAGTTCCTTTACTGTAGCCTTGGCTATGGGTCTTGGACAAACGTATGGATATGATAGTGCTTTATTTGCGATAGGAGCAGTTTTTAGTTTTGTAGTTATGTATGATGCTGCCAATGTTAGGTTAGAAGCCGGAAAACAAGCTACATTACTTAATAAAATAGTTGAACATATAGAAGGGCATCAAACTTTAAAATTACAAGACTTTCAGCTAAAAGAATTGTTGGGTCATACCCCGATACAAGTTTTGGCAGGAGCAATACTTGGGATAGTTGTAGCTTTAGTTAGTCTTCCCTAAATTGATATGCACCCAATGGGTGTATTTTTTTTGTGTCAAAAAAGTTTGATAGGACAAAAAAGCTAGATCATCACGATTTTTGGATTTGAGAATTTCGCAAAAGCTAAATTTGATATGAAAGTTGGAGGTAGTTTGAAAAATGGACTTTGAAGTTTATAAATAAGGTGAAAATTATGTTTTATGTGATATTGGAATATAATATAGATGGTCATATGGTATAATAAGTGTGATATTACAAAAAAATTAGGACGGTGAAATTATGATTTCAGATTTAGCAAACAGTATAAAGGCATCTTCGACGTTGGCTCTTAGTGCAAAGGTTAATGAACTTAGATTACAGGGGGTAGACGTTGTGGAATTTGGGGTTGGTGAACCAGATTTTGATACTCCAAATTATATTAATGAGGCTGCCAAAAAGGCAATTGATGATGGTTGGAGTAAGTATACAAATTCATCTGGTATTTTGGATTTAAGAAGAGTTATTTGTGATAAATTACAAAGAGAAAATAAGATTATTTATGCGCCAGAACAAGTGGTAGTAAGTAACGGTGCAAAACACAGTTTAACGAATGCATTTTTGGCAATTTTAAATCCTCAAGATGAAGTAATAATTCCTGCTCCTTATTGGTTGAGTTACCCAGAAATGGTTAAGATAGCTGGTGGAGTTTCTAAAATTGTGCATACAAAAAAAGAGGATAATTTTAAACTTTTGCCAGAGCAATTACAAAGCGCCATTACAAACAAGACTAAGGCTATAATTTTAAATTCTCCATCTAACCCTACAGGAATTGTATATAATAAGGAAGAAATGGCAACAATTTGTAAAATAGCAGTCCAAAATAACCTTTGGATTATAGCAGATGAAATTTATGAATACTTGGTAGATGAAGATGTTGAGCATATTTCGGTTGCCAGTTTGTCAGAAGAAATTTATAATCATACGATTACTATAAATGGAGTATCCAAAAGTTATGCGATGACAGGTTGGAGAATTGGATATTTGGCAGCCCCAAAAGAGGTAGCAAAAGCAGTAGGAAATATTCAATCTCACATGACTTCAAATCCAAATGCTATAGCTCAAGTTGCTGCTATTACTGCAATTGCCAGCACAAAAGAAGACCGAAAGCCAATGATTTTGGAATTTAGTAAGCGTAGGAGCATGATGTATAAATGGTTGAGTGAGATAGATGGATTTCATGTAATTAAACCTTCGGGAGCGTTTTATTGTTTTGTAGATGTGAGTGATTTGTACGGAAAAAGTTTTGAGGATAGTATAATTAATTGTGCTAGTGATTTTGCAAATTTGTTGCTGGAAAAAGCTTGTGTAGCTGTTGTGCCTTGTGAGGATTTTGCTGCGCCAGATTGCATTAGGCTTTCGTATGCTACAAATCAAGTTAGCACTTGCACTTTAACGTCGTACGAACATCTGGTCCCTCCTCTGGTTTGCAATCATCAGGGCTGTTTTGTTTTCTCTTGTTCTTTCCATCCTGCTTTCTTGTGTTGATACAATGTAACTATTACAGTGTTGTGCGATCTTTAAAGGAGCACCATCGCAAATACAGCAGTAATAGCATAAAAAAAACTGAAATATGCAAAAAATAGGTCGGGGGGAGCCATAACTATATGTACAAAAAATATAGCCAACAGTGTAGTGTCCGTGGGGCAAATGCAGAATTTCTCTTTGTTATGAGACAAGCCGGCCCGGCGCTCAGCCCTGCCTCCTTAACGCCGCGCTATATAAAGAGGAGCTACGTCGACCTGACTGACAGTTGAGAGGTTGGCGGCATTTGCGCGAGTGTTTGAGAATGGCTGAGCAACGTTCTGGCGTTTTGGCCGGTACCTTCCGTTTCCGAGACGACTGGCGAAGGGAAATGCTGCAGCTCGCCTCATTATCTGACTGTGAAACCACAGTGATTCAAAGGAGTTAGGCAACAACAGAAATCTAACAGTAGCCCATGCTCCATATGCTATTTGCGTATGCTTTATATAATAAAAGAAACACACAGAAAAAAAAAAGAACTAATGAGATGCATACTGTAAACTAATCACGTTAGCGTGTTTACATGATGTCTGCTTTCATTACGGGCTAACTGTGACTAAACATGACAGTAACTTAGCTAACGCTCCATGGTCTCATTATATCTCATTCTAGATTGACTGTCTAGCATAGCCTATCCCTAGGCTATTGACAAGCTTAGAGTTGCAAGTTTCATAAAATTTACTCTCATGTTTTCCAATATTTGATGGTGAATTGGTTACCATAACGTTACGTTACTTTACTACTACGTTACAGTACGATTATCTAATGCCACGAGCGTTGGCCAGATATTTGAAACAGGTCTGGAGATATTTAGCTAGTTAGCAAATCCAACGGTTACGTTACCCAAGACTGAATTACTTCGATGAAGACTAAATAACGCTGTAATTGATTTACGATCATACTGAGCATCTACTTACTTTGTCCGACATGGTTTTCATTGATTTCAACTGAGTACGTAAGGTCAGTGAAAGTGTGGGTGTGGGGTGCATATCCATGTACGGAGGTGAAACGCCCACTTGTTTATATCTGATATGCTGCGCCACTGGCTCCATCTAGTGGCCGAACTAAGAATTGGAATTTGCGATAATGCCCCTTTAAA
>MDSP01000202.1_pt1 | contig 13445 bp, 12 predicted proteins | sample 1005811 | NCBI WGS metagenome assembly MDSP01 (sample SAMN05526596, study PRJNA338239) | gut metagenome | isolation source: stomach gut content | host: Naso elegans | place: Saudi Arabia: Red Sea | collected 2011-04
TCTGTTTCTCCTGATTTAACTCTCATCAAAGGCTGTGAAAATGCCCCACAAATCAACTCGAAATAGAAAGTGTTTAATGAGGTCATAGGTGGGACTGTGACATCACCAGTCCAACTCCACTGGTATCAATGAGCTTGTCACCTCTTCTTCTTCACTCTCTTCTCCTGCTTCCTCCCCTCTTTTCTCTTGGTTCCTCTTCTTTTTTCCTCTCTGTTTGCTCTCGTCTCCTCTATTCACATCTCCTTTTATTGATTCCCCTATTTTTGTTTACTTTCCTCCTTTCTCATCTACTCTCCTCTTCTTTTATCTTGTTGCCTATTTACTTTTTCTCTTTTCTCCTCTCCTTTAATTTTCTTTGATCTCCTCTCCTCTTGTTTCCTTTCTTTTTCTCCTTATCTTCTTTTTATTTCCTTTCTTTTGCCTGTCCCCCTTTTTCTCACCTGTCTCCTCGTGTCCTGATTTCTTGTTTTCTCCTCTCCTTTTCACTGCCTGCTTCCTCTCTGTTTATTTCATCTCCTCTTATGTTTCATCCTCTAAAATCCTCTCCCTCCATCTCCTCTCATTTCCTCACCTGCCACCTTGTATCCTCCTCTTCCTCACCTCCTCTCTAATGTTTCATCCTCTCCTCTATCTGGAATGAAGGGTTAAATGGGTCAAATGTGGCCCTCAGGCCATTCTCACAGATGTGTGTTGGAAAGTAATGTGTGTAACTGTGTGTGTGTGTGTGTGTATGTGTGTCTTAACTTCTTGCCAATCACCTTGAAAAGTTGTGTCCAAACTTTGTGAAATAAAATAAAGCAGCCACTCGTGTAATGTCCACCTGTTTGCATTTATTAGACTGAAGCAGCTTTGTCTTCTTTGCATGTTTGAATCTGACATGTTGTGTTAAAGTCATAGTTTTTTTTTTGTAGACCATCAGAAACTGGAGAGAGAAGCCAGGATCTGCAGATTACTCAAGCACCCCAACATTGGTGAGACTCTGCTTCTCTAAGTGTTTTCTGTCTGAAATCACATGGTGACCCACAGGTTACATTTTGGTCACCAACCCTCTGTGGGCAACTTGTGACTCAAGTCATTGGTCTCATATGGTATGTGTTTAACATAATGATTGGGACCCCTTTTAGTCTTAAGCTAGTGGAGTTGATTAAACCGTTATTTGATTAGATGATTGACTGAAAATAAAATAATAATTTCCTCTTTTTAATTTTGTTCAGCATCTTTCAAAACAAAGGCAACTCAAAGATGAAAAAGGCACTGAGAAAAGAAACAGGCAGCGTAAAAAATGTTTGAAAGAGTAAAGTTAAAACAATAAAATGGAAAAATAAATATTGCAGTGCAGTTACAGTGCAATGTTGTGTCAATGAGAGGCAGTCAAAGGATGAACTTCACCTTTCTGACTGTATTCCCTTTTCACTCCATCCAAAATGACTTCAGTTTTTAGCCAAATGTTATTTAAACAGAAGGAAATGAAGCATTCGTTGGCTTATTTTCAGCAGTGGGTTTTACATGAGGCATTCTCAGTGTTTGGCGCAGCAGGAATATTTTTGGACAACAATCCTTGGCACAGAGGAGTAGCTGTAGATTTAGCTGGTTAGCTAAACTGTAAAACTAGCCGGCCAAAAATGCCAATGCTGGCCAGAAAAATAATTTAATCTAAGATCTTTGTACTGTGGTGTTTTATCCTCCTGCCATGTGGTTCTCAAGGTTGAATATCTTTTCATTCAATAAAGATTCACTGAAGGGAAGAAAAAAAAGCTCACTGTTGTAGCTAGCTTGCTAACTGTCAAGAGCAAAGTTTCTTAGCGAGGATGCTAAGTCAATACAAGACAGTCAGTTCACAGACTTTGTAGTTTTGCCAGTAAATCCTGTATAAACTACGACTCTTTTGTGAAGAGATTTATAGTTTAGGTGAATTCAAAGTAAATGGCATTAGCGTCTAGCTCATTATCTTTATCCGCATCAGAATCATCATCTTCATTAGCATCTAACTCATTGTCTTTATCAGCATCAGAATTATCATCTTCATTAGCGTCTAGCTCATTATCTTTATCCGCATCAGAATCATCATCTTCATTAGCATCTAACTCATTGTCTTTATCAGCATCAGAATCATCATCTTCATTAGCGTCTAACTCATTATCTTTATCAGCATCAGAATCATCATCTTCATTAGCGTCTAGCTCATTGTCTTTATCAGCATCAGAATCATCATCTTCATTAGCGTCTAACTCATTATCTTTATCCGCATCAGAATCATCATCTTCATTAGCGTCTAGCTCATTGTCTTTATCAGCATCAGAATCATCATCTTCATTAGCGTCTAACTCATTATCTTTATCCGCATCAGAATCATCATCTTCATTAGCGTCTAGCTCATTGTCTTTATCATCTTCAGAATTATCATCTTCATTAGTGTCTAGCTCATTATCTTTATCCGCATCATCATCAGACTCATTATCTTCAGATTCATCGTCTTCATCATCATCGTCTTCATCATCATCGTCTTCTTCATTATCATCTTCCTCATCATCGGACTCATCGTCTTCCTCATCATCGTCATCTTCATCATCATCGGACTCATCATCTTCTTCATCGTCTTCTTCATCATCATCATCGGACTCATCTTCATCATCATCGTCTTCATCTTCGTCGTCTTCTTCATCGTCTTCATCTTCGTCGTCTTCTTCATCATCGTCTTCATCATCATCGTCTTCTTCGTCATCAGTGTCATCTTCGTCGTCTTCGTCATCAGTGTCATCTTCGTCGTCTTCTTCATCTTCTTCATCCTCAGTAGTAGGACTTTTTCCGTATATAATCTCCCCAATAGTAGCAAGTTCAAATAGAGCTTCATACTTCGGTGCTTCAGTACAATCCTCGCTACCTACATTAGGTAAATATAATTTATCTATCACAGTACTTCTAAAAGTGGAAGAAGAATCCCCAAACTCTATAGGATTATAAATAGTTATAGATGAAGCTTTAGAATAACTAAAAGTAGAATTACCATTTATACGTTCCAACATAAAAAATACCACATCATTTAATGTGGTATTATAAAAATTACTATTAGAAGTGATGGTCATTAAATTAGGAAATTTTATATTATACAATTTGGCTAGAACAAAATTTGCAGTGTTTGATATAGCAGTTAATGCATCAAATTCCATGTCTTCCAGAATACCATAGCGAAAACTATACGTTCCTGTTATTTCACTAAGACTAGGAAATTTGACATTATTTAAAGAACAGTTACAAAAAGCATATTGTCCAGAAATAGTAGTTACATACGGAAACTCTACATCTATAAACTCTGAAAAGCGAAATACCTCATTCCCAGCTATCTCCGTGATTTTATACTGTCTACCTTCATATTCCACCACATCAAATACATGGCCTTGCGGAATTTTCAACCACTCTTTAACCTGCATGCTAAATGTATGCTCAGTAGCTGCTATCCTAACTTCATCATCAGATATAATTTCATATATAATTTGCTGCGAAGTAGTAGTGTATGTTGGGTCAATTTCTTGGTAAATATAAGTAGGCTCGGAACTGCTTGCAGTGCTTGTAGTACTTGCAGCGCTAAAAGTGCTTAAAGTATTAGGAATAGCAGTGCTAACAACGATAGGAAAAGTTACAAGGGTAGCTAAAATAGTATTTTTTTTCATAGATATGGTCTCCTGTCAATATAAAAATTGGCTTATTAAAAAAGGGTATACAAAACGTATACCCTACAAAAGTTTATTTTGGATTACATAGAACTAAATCCACTTGGTCTGCATGTAGTTTATAAATAACGTCTTTACGTTCAATCACTATAATAATTTTCTGTTTTAAATCTTCATCAAGGCGAATTTGATGTAACAACTCACGCGTAGGATTAATTGCATACGGTTTACCAACCATACTTAACATAGTAAAATCACCAGCAGTATCACCATAAGCAAAGCTCTGACTTAAGTCAATATCATACTTATCAACCATATCCAACATAGCGGCTCTCTTGCTAACCGCATCCCACATAGGTATAACCTCGCCTGTAAACTTACCGTCCGCATTTCTTTTATAAATTGTTCCCCTATAATCATCCATTTCATATTTATTAGACATCTCTTTAACAAGCTCAATAGGGGAGCCTGAAATTGCTATAACTTTATGCTCATTTTTTTTATGCCACAAAATCCTATCGCGAGAAAAAGTATATACTCTATCGCCTTTCTGCTCAATAACCTTCTTCGCAATATATTCAATCTGAAACTTCTCAATCCCTTTAACCGCCTCAGTATAAACCTCAACCATTTTTAATAAGTAAGAATCGTAATCACCTTGTCTTTTATCCCACTTAAGATACGCAGGCTTAATATGTTCTTCCCAACTCGCGCGGTTTATTATTTCATATTTTATCATTTTCTTACAAACTTCTGTTATTAATCCCTCTCTATAAATGGTACCGTCTATATCAAAAAATGCTGCGCTATTACCCATAACATACCTCCTCATTTTGATTTTGGTTTTGTTAACTTAATAGATGAAAACTTTTTTATTAACTTTTTAATATATACTGAGGCAATTGCTCTTCTCCACTATGTGGGGACCCACTGTAGCGTTGCCCTTTAATCCGTGTCGTATTAAATTAACAGTTCCTTGATTTTCCATTATTATATGTTGGTACTAATATTAGTGTGTACATTATTTGCAATTACTATAATATATAAAATACTGGTTTTAACTAGAATATTGGTTTACAAAGAATAGATTAATAAAAGTTTAACACATTTTAACAAATAAAGCAATATATTTACATAAAGTTTTTTTATATCTTTAAGTTAGATTAAGTTTTTGTAGTAATAAATACTAAGGCGATTACTTTGCCTTGAACCCCATTGAATTTTGTAGCAATAAATACTACGGCGATTACTTTCCCGTATGGTGTGGGGCCGCAGGCCCCATCAGGGGCTTTGCCCCTGAACCCCATTAATTCTATAGCAATAAACATTAAGGCGATTACTTTGCCCTGAACCCCATTGAATTTTGTAGCAATAAATACTACGGCGATTACTTTCCCGTATGGTGTGGGGCCGCAGGCCCCATCAGGGGCTTTGCCCCTGAACCCCATTAATTCTATAGCAATAAACATTAAGTCGATTACTTTGCCCTGAACCCTATTGAATTTTGTAGCAATAAATACTACGGCGATTTCTCTCACACTCGAAATATTCACCCCCCGCGGTGCGGCGACTCAGTCCCAATCAACGATGTTGCCCCATTTTATATTAAATTTACAGCGTAAAAAAACTATTATTATTTAAAGGATATACCATATTTTGCCGATAAATATTCATGAAATAATTTAGAGGGAGGTGATTTTTATGACATTAAATAGCATAAGTAACTCTAACAGCATGTATAACTTACCTAGTATGCAACGTTCTAATGACGATAAAGAAGCTTTAAATAATAGAATTGAGGAATCTCGCAAAAAACAAGAGGAAACTCAAGAACGAATGTCTTCTGGCAAAAAAGTTAATAATGCAGCTGACAACGCAGCTAACATGGCCATTGCCCAAGAAATCCTAGCTGCTTACTCTGAATATGACATATCTGCTAGCAACGTTTCCGATTCCATCAATCGTCTTGATGTTGCTGACGGCGTGTTAAATAGTGTTAATGAAAATCTTTCTAGAATGTATGAGCTTGGCGTTCAAGCTTCTAATAGTACTTTAACTGATTCAGATAAAACTATCATTCAACAAGAAATAGATTCTGTTAAAGAAGGTCTTGGCGACCTATTTGACAGCAGCGAGTTTAATACCGTTTCATTATTCTCTGGCGAAGTAGCTAGCATGAGTCTTGAAAGTCTTGGTGTGGCAGATTTTGATGTAACTGGCGATTTCGATTTGGATACTGTAAAAAGTGCCATCGAAAACGTTAGCACATTAAGAAGCGAAATTGGTGCACAAACTAACGGTTTACAATCACAGTACGACGTTTATTCTAATACTTCTTACAACTTAAAATCCGCTTTAAGTAATATTGAAGACACTGATTATGCACAAGAGATTATGGACAATGCAATGCAAACTGCAATTTTAAAATACCAAATGCAAAGCCAAGGTATGATGGGAATGCTTACTGGCGCTAGCACTATGAACCTTCTTGCATAGATAAAATGCTCTACTTATCATATAAGTAGAGTTATTTTTTTTGCCTAAAAATAAAAAATTAGTTATAACTGGTAACCCTTTCCATCCATTTGTATATAATATTATTATCTAGCGAGGTACTAGAAATCACTTGGATTAGATGCTATAATTGGACTGAATATATTTAACTTGGAGGTAATACATGAGATATTTAATTTTTTCTGATATACATGGCTCTTATGGCTGTTTAGAAGAAGTGTTAAAAGCTTTTGATTTGCATCATTGTGACTATATGATTATACTTGGTGATATACTCTATCATGGACCACGTAATCCGCTACCTGCTAACCACAACCCTAAAGAAGTCGCTGCTACTCTAAATAAGTTAGCATCCAAAATTATCTGTGTCGCTGGAAATTGTGAAGCTCCTGTGGACCAAATGGTGCTCGAATTTCCTTGCTTAGCTGAAACTAGTATTATTGTTGATGAGGGCGTAAGAATGCTTGCTACTCATGGTCATATATATAATCCTTCTAACTTGCTTAGTGGTTTTGACATATTTTTATATGGCCATACTCATCTATACGAATTACGATATATGAATGACATTTTGATTTGCAACCCTGGTTCTATTTCACTACCTAAAGAAAATCGACCTCAAAGTTACGCGATTTATGCTGACCGAGAAATTACTATTTATGATTTTAACCATACTGTTCTAACATCCCAAACCCTAAAAAATGCCCACCAAAATTAATTTGGTGCGGCATTTTTTTATGCTGTTGGGCATACTAAATTAGAATTTATTGTTTGCTAATACCGAAAGGAGTTTTCATATGAAACAACTAAAGATTTATTTTACTTCAGACTTACATGGCTACATTTTTCCTACTGATTATCGTGATGAGACAGATAAGCATTTAGGCTTACTAAAGATTGCATCTAATTTTGAAAAGGACGGCAATACATTAATATTAGACGGTGGCGACACTATACAAGGTTCTCCTATGATGACCTATCTATGCAGATTTGAGCAGCAAATCCATCCTATGGCCACTATTCTTAATGACGTAGGTTACGACTTTGTCACCATCGGCAATCATGAATTTAATTATGGCTTTGACTACTTAAAATCTTACTTAAACCATTTAAAGCCTACATGTTTATGCGCCAATATAATAGATAAAACAAGCACCTTAAATATCGAGCCTTATGCTATAAAGACGCTACAAAATGGCTTAAAAGTTGGTGTCATAGGCTTTACTACCGACTTTATTCCAATTTGGGAAAAGCCTTCTAACATAGTAAACATACAAGTGTTAGAAACGTTTTCTACGGTAAAAAAAATTCATGATAATTTACGCGACAAAGTAGATATTTTAATCGGCCTATATCATGGCGGGTTTGAGCGCGATATTATTACTGGCAACCTGCTAAGCGTTATAACTGAAAACATTGGCTACAAAATCTGCGAAGAACTAAGCTTTGATTTGCTACTTACTGGCCATCAGCATATGAACATTTCACCTACATTAATCAACAAAACTTACATTGTGCAGCCTGGCCACTATGCAAATTCATATGTAAAACTAGATATAGAAATAAACGAAGCTAATAAAATCGCAAACGTCATTGGCGGCTTATATCCTGCAGGTGATACAATAAACACAAAACTATACGAAACATTATTGCCACTTGAAAACGAAGTCCAAAAGTGGCTCGATATTCCCGTTGGCCATTTAGATGTAGCGTTAGAACCGACTTCTCATCTCCAAATGGCGCTTAACGGAACTTATTTAGCCAACTTTATAAATCAGGTACAACTTGATTACACTGGCGCGGATATTTCTACAACCTCATTTGCTAACTCAATTAAAGGTTTTAATAAATCCGTTACCATTCGCGACATAGTTTCAACGTATGTATTTTCTAACACATTAAAAGTGCTAGAAGTATCAGGCGCAGTATTAAAATTAGCATTAGAAGCTTGTGCGCGCTATTTTGAAATAGAAGATGGCCAAGTTGTAATCTCGAAATATTTCACATACCCTAAAGTGTGCCATTACAACTACGATTACTTTAGCGGCATTGATTATGTATTTGACTTACGTAACAGTGTTGGAAGTCGCGTTACAAGCATAAAATTTAAAGGCCAAGAAGTGTCGCCAGACCAAACTTTTACGCTTGCAATGAACAACTACCGCGCAACTGGCGTTGGCGACTTTGAATTTTACTGCAACTGTAAAGTCATTAAAGATATACTTATAGAAATTCCTGAAATCATTATAGAATACTTTCATAAGCACCAACAAGTCGTGGTTGATAAAACAAAGTACTATCAAGTTATTGTATAAAAAAAGTGGCTGTGTAATTCCACAGCCACTCTAATTCCTATTTTTTTTAAATTTACAAATCATATTTGCAATAAAGATGCCACACGTAATACCAATCACATCAGCCATAATATCCCCAATCGCAAATGTTCTATACTCGCTTAAATACTGCAACAATTCCGTTAACACAGCAAATATACATAAAAAACTAACCGCCTTATTCATTTGAGGAAGTTGCTTCACATAAATATAATTCTCCCAGCATAACGTTAAAGTAAGAAATGTGAACATCCCAAAATGGACAAACTTATCCATATGCGCCACTGTTACCGTTGGCATACTAGACGTTGGCATCAACAACGCAGCTAATATTACTACTGCCACTAAAGTCGTATACTTATAAATTCTCATCGTACTGACCGTTCACAAATGCGCTTAACACCACATACAACTTAATATCGATTTTATTATCCGATTTTAAAATCGTTTGCGCCTCTTCTTTAGTTAACAAATAAGGCGTGATATCCTCATCTGCTTCTAAATACTTCGTGGACAATTCACCTTCACATGTGCAATACATTAAAGCAACCGACTCATCTGTCATACCCGGCGATAAATACAACTTATCATGCCCGTCCAACATATCTACCAAAGCTAAACCTGTCTCTTCCTTAAGCTCTCTTTCAACTGTAGAATTTATATCTTCCCCTGCATCAATTAACCCAGCAGGCAACTCATATATATAACTATTGATAGGTACTCTAAACTGCTTTAAACACACAATAGATTTTGTAAGTTTATGAAATGCTACTATAACTACGGCATCTGCTTTATCATCTTGCTTTTCAAAAAATTGCTTTTCTAATACACTTTTTGGCTTTCTACTAGAAAGTATCCAACTTTTTCGTTGACCTAATTTATTATCATAAAATAGCTCATACATACTTACAAATCTAGTTTCAGCTAATGACTTAATCTCTTTAACCATCGTAACACTTCCTTTTAGAATAATCTCTTACGCTTTGTCTTTTACCTTCTGTAAATATTCATACGCTTCATTAATTTCAATAATCTTGCTTTTTGCCATCTCCACATAACTATCTGGCATACTTCCATCCGCAAACTTATCTGGATGATACTCCTTAACCAGCTTACGATACGCCTTTTTAATCTCATTCATAGAAGCATCCTCACTAACACCAAGCACCTGGCTATACTTTTTAATTAATAACTCCGGCGACTCAGTTTGCTGGCCATAAGACGATGGTCCTCCCGTAGCATAGTTAACCAAGAAAATAAAGTGAGCTTCTGATACACCTAAATTAAACGAAATATTTTTTAAAATGTTAATGCACTCTGGCTTAATAGTGTTATCATCCTTAATAGACAACCTTATTAGCATAAATATAACTTGCGAAATTCTACTTTGGCTACATACCGACAACGTCTTAGTAAACATAGGGTAAGTATCCGGATTATCTCGCCCATATACAAAAGCACCCTCATATTCATTCATAGCCTCGGCGCTTAAATTAAACTCATAACTTACAGTTGCTTTAATTAAATTTACTTCTTCCTTAGTAATCTGCCCATCCGCCTTAGCCACTATAGCAGACAACGCCATAATCGACGAAATAACAGGGTCTTTACCTTTAAAATCAGGATGATTTCTTAAATATTTATCTAACTTTGGTTGGCGTTTTGGCACAAATGGTGTAAATATTATAGCCCAAGGGAAAAAGAATAAAAATCCTGCAGCAATTGCAAAAGCTAATATACTCCTTAGCTTTACACCCACAACTATACCGCCTATTAGTGCCAGTATCAACTTCAATATCACCACTAAAGCACTTACGCCAAACCCTACTATACCAATTAGTACATCTAATAATAGAGTTATAAATTCCATATGTCATTCCTTTCTTAACTAAATTAACCGACTATCACTTATCAATCCGAATAACCCGATTATCCTCTTCCCATTCTACCGTAGCATCCAAATATTCGCTTATAAACCTAATAGGCACCATAGCCGTATCATCTATAATTTTAGGAGCAAGTAAAAGAGTCACCTCATTACCATCTACAGTTGCCACAAGGTTATCAATTTGTAAATTTATGCGTCTCCCATTATCTATTATAGTTATAACTCGGTTATCTCCATCCCAATTTATAAACGCACCTAAATTTTCCGAAACCACTCTAACCGGCACTAATGTAGTTTCAGCATCCGCATCTATATAAGGTGTTACTGATGGCACCACTAACTCATTATTAATCACTAGCTGAATTTCTCCGTTAGGGTCAGCCACTACAGTCAACTTATCCGAATCCTCTTCAGCAGGTTGTGGCGGAATTTTATCATTATAATAAGTAGTTAATTGGTCTTTAGAATTACCCGAATTGCTTAAAATATCTCCCATAGTAAAAAATATACTACCGTCAACTTGGTCGTACTTCTCATTAATAGCAAGCTGCTGCGCAATCTCTAGCGCCACACTCTCTTTATACAACCCATGCCCTATATAAAGGTCCACATCAGTATTAGACACCTCATTTGACCACCATCTCACTAACGTTTCATAATCTGCTGAGTCATGTCCAATCTCCCAATATATTTGCGGCACCACATAATCTATCCATTCCTCTTGTATCCACGTCCTAGTATCCGCATACACATTGTAATACGACTCACCGCCATTTGTGCTAGACCCCGTAATATCCGATAAATCATTTTTCCAAATACCAAGCGGGCTAATTCCAAATGCCACCGAATCATCCGTTTCCTTAATAACCTTACTTACTCGCTCCACCATATCATTAACATTTTCCCTGCGCCTATTTGCCTCTTCGCCATCTTTAGACTCACCATCGCCTAAAGGATAGCCTGCCGGATAAAAATAGTCATCAAAATGTATCCCATCTATATCATAGTTTGCGACAATCTCACGCACCGTTTCTTCAATATGGACCTTTACAACCTCAAGCTCCGGGTTGTAATACAAAGCTTCATTATATTCAAATGTCCACGAGGGATTTTGTACTGCTGGATGAAATACACTTAACTCATCTATTGATTGACCTTTAGTAGTTACTCGATATGGATTAAGCCAAGCATGAATTTCCATATTGCGCTTATGGGCTTCATGCACCATAAAAGCTAGTGGGTCATATCCTGGATATTGACCCTGAACACCTGTAAGTACATTAGACCAAGGATTTATGCTTGATTCATATAATGCATCTGCAGTGGGGCGAACTTGTACCATTATTGTATTTATACCAATCGTTTGCAGTTCGTCTAAGTAGTTTGAAAATTCTAGCTGCTGTTTTAGCGGATCATCAATATTTTTAGGAAAGTCACTATTGTAAACTGTAGTTATCCAAACTGCCCTAACATCTTCATCCTCTCTTGCAAGTACAGTGGTTAATGAAGCTAGTAGTAATGTAGCTCCTACTGCTACTGTCATTAATTTTTTATTCATAATGTTCCTCTTTCTATTAAATTAATTTTATCATTAAGTAATATCCCCTAAGTAAAGTATAGACTAAAATTATCCAAACTATACATTTAACAGGCTCTCATAAAAAATAGGCCCGAACTAATTGCTGAGCCTATAATTTATATTTATTCCATTCTAGATATAAGTATTGTCTTAATTGTATGTTCTCTTAATGCGCTATCTACAGACTTGCTTGTGTAATACTTACTTACAGTCTCAATATAAGAACTCTCCTTCATAACTCCTGGCCCAGTAGCAATTTTAGGATTTGAATACCAAGCATCTGGTACATTAAGGAGTAAGTACGCTATTCTATTTTCCGTGTCCACCACTTCAAGCACATTATTAGGATAAATTTTAATTTCATTCATAGTATAGAAATCATCTGCTAAATCATCTTGTTGTAAAATCTTATCAATAAGAGGACTTGGTACAGACGTTGCAAGTAACGTTACTAAACGGTGAGTCGTAATGTTTTCAACTACTGCTCTTCTTATTACTGGAATTACTGATATATCTACCATATTGTGCAATCTATCTATTACAGTGCTAGAATCTAATTCAGTAGTCGTAAAGTTAGCATCCGCACGCAAAGAATTGAGCAACTCTTTTCTCTTTTTTCTACCTAAAGTTGCAATTTCAGGCTTGTGTCTCTTGTAAGTAATGTTTGTTATGTTTGATAAGGAATTTCCGTTCATAAACATTGAGAGGTTATTTTCATGAGTCTTTTTGTTTCTTAAAGGTTCAAATGCATTAGTACCACTACTATCTGTAATTAATATAACAGGCTTTTGACCTTCTTCATTAAATTCAATAAGTCCGAATCTATGCACTATAGGCTCACAATTGTCTAACTGCTCCTGTGTAATAGCTTTTGTAATTTTTAGAGTTTCCTTTTTATGGAATATTAAATATTTTAGCATTGCCTTAATGTTCTCATCGACAGAAAGCACATTGACTGTATGGTCATCATCAACCTCTTTATAAGTAGGTTCGCTAGTTATGAAATCTGTAAGTAATTCTTTCATAAAATCTCTCCTTTGAGCTGTGTAAATTTTATAACGAAAATTCCGCCCTCAAAAATACAGCCTATAAATCAAGGCCTAGGTGGTAAATTTTGTTACTTATATTATAGGGCTTTGGGTTAATCTTGTCAATAGTTATAAAAAGTTTATTTTAACATGTATAAAAATAACTTATATGTCAATACTCTAGCTGCGAGGTGATTTTATGATTAGATTTTGTATGTTTGTAGCCGCTTTTTTTCTATATTATAAACTGATTTTTCACGACATGAGTGCAAATAGTGATAAAGTCCTATTAGTTATAACGCTGCTAGCTATGATGCAAATTATAAAAATGCGTTCAAACAAAACCTTTAAGGCTTATTCTAAAATGGATTTAATTGATTCCATGGATTCTTCTGTATTTGTTAGTTATGTCGCAGAGTTATATAAACGGTTTGG
>MDSP01000203.1_pt1 | contig 13432 bp, 8 predicted proteins | sample 1005811 | NCBI WGS metagenome assembly MDSP01 (sample SAMN05526596, study PRJNA338239) | gut metagenome | isolation source: stomach gut content | host: Naso elegans | place: Saudi Arabia: Red Sea | collected 2011-04
TGGAGGATCCCCTGAAATCTGGGAGAGAGAGCCATGACCCCAACCTCCTGGAGGAATAAATATCCAGAGTGCAGAGTTGTTTATTGTTGGGAGGAGAGCTCAGAGGTTGTTTTTTAAATTTTTGAGATTAAAAAATGGATTGATCTTCACCCTCCCTTCTCAACTTGTCTGCAGCAGGGAGTCACAGAGTGCTAAACTCCACTGTCGGGTGTTTGCAATTAATCTCTCTGTCTATGTTGACTGCTGACTGGAGGGAAAATGTACTTTACTTCATGAACAGACAGAGAGGAGAGGGGAAAAAGAAAAGAAACTGCAGGTAAAAAGAATGAAGCAAAGTCTCTGATGAGTGCAGAGTTCGCTCAGAGGTCACTGAACTGAACACAAACACACTAACAAGATTTCTGAGACAAAAAAGGAGACATTTTCATTTGGAAGTCATTATCATTAAAATATCAATTGGTGTTATCAATGAAGTTCAAAATATTTGTGACAACGGTAACAGTTGTACTATGGTCCAGACCTACAGACAAAACACAACAACTTTGTTATTCAACAGAAACATTATAGATCCAAACAATTTTCTTAGAATTTAGTGCTAACAAAATGTAAATAAACAACATAAACATTTGTCATTGTGTCCCAAAATGATCCATTTGTTTCTCCAAACAAGACTCCTGATCTGCCACATCTCTGGTTAAGATCTGCTTAAGTTTAGGCAACTCGAGTTACTTGGTTATGGTTAGAGGAAAGTTGCCAAAAGATACTTAAAAGAAACCAAAACATGACTCTCTCCAGCAGGCAGACATTTTGGCAGTGTTCAGAGCCGTTCCATTGGCCTTCATCTCAAAGGACACTCAGTATTATCAGATTTCTCTTCCCCAGAAAAACTGAGACAGTGGCACTATAAGAATAACAATATGCTTAGAGAAGGGGGTGGAGGATAAAATGGGTGGAATGGAGGGAGTGGGACAACAATAACAACAAGTTGTCTTCCTAGCAGCCTGACACTGTCACATACGGATGGAATCACTTCAGAAACGTGGAGAATTAATATCCTAATGAAGCTTCGAGTGGCCATTAGGTGTGTCACAAGAATTGAATGATACAAAGCAGCCCAATCAGAGCCTCAAAGCTGGACAGTCTACATAAAAGCAGTCCATTTTTCTAATTTCAAATATGCCTGTGTGGACTATGTCCTTTTTCTGAATACTAGGCTTACAGTAGTACAATCCCCTGCTCACATGTTTCATTAGTTAATTCAAACTAAAACTATATCCAAGGTTAAAATCATTTACAAAAGTATTTTCAAGTTGACTGTTTTATATTATTATAGATTACTATTAGCCTACCTTCCAAATCACACAAAACTTCTTGGAAGTCAAATTTGCAATTACCATGCTGATGTTTTAGGTAAGTGGCTCTGGTTAAGCTAAACAGCGACAGGAAGCTGCTGAACTATTTGCTCGCTGTTGCTACTAAACTTCAAATGAAAGAAATTCAGCCTTGCTCCTTTGTGTCTTCTGTCTGTGCAGCAGAGATTTTTGAGACGTCCTCATATGCAGAGTCCAACTGATGGAGAGAAGAGAAAAAATTATTTGAATGAAATGAAATGCATCACTAATTCCTAGTTGTACTTTAGAAATAAAGACAATTAAAGCTGAGATAGGCAATTTATCTTTGGTGTTATCACGTAAAATTTGCATACATGTGGTTTCAGCATATTTGAATGCAGGTGGTCTGAAGGAACTTCTTCGCCTCTCTTTGGCTCTGTATTCAGGCTTTTCTCTGTATTTAGATGGTGACAGGATTTTTTGCCAATCACAGTAATTTCAGAGAGCGCCTGTTTCTATTGGCTGCTCTGCACTGTGCTTTTTAGTGACAGGTGATGTCGCTATGAGCTGATTGGCTGTTGAAGCCAGTGAATTACATCCATTACACTCTAAAACTTGTCTTTGTTGACTTGAAAGCTTAGTTGCATGCAACATAGTCAACCTGCTTGATGCAAGCTATGACGAACGAGTTTACTTTGCTGCAACTTTCATGGCAACAGTTTTGACTTAGCGTGAATATTTGGTGCAAAATGGCCTTAAAAGAGAGAGCGACGACAAATGAGATAAAACAAGTGCCGGAGCAAAAACAGGGAGGAGAAGGTGCAGCAATGTTGCTGCCTCACCCCTTAATTCCACCAGACGCGTGTGCGGTATGTCTCCGCTCTGGAACGTCAGCAGAGCTGATACGTTTCAATTCTAGTCAGTGTGTGTGCTTCCACTGACTGCGGCTGCCTTGTGTGTCTACTCTGTCGCAGCTCCAGTGATCTGGACCCCTTCACAGCAAATGTGCAGGACTTCTTTCTTTGTCGGATGACGTGGCACAATGCAGGAATTTAGCACAGAGCAGATCGAGCAGGACAGGAAGTCAGACACAGATACAACATTAAAACATTCGGTTAATTTTAGAATAAAACGCTCCGTGTTTACATCAGATCACATTTCACTTAACTTCATAAATAAAATCAAGTGTAACGTTAGTTCTGGCAGGCCACGACGTCAGGCTCTATAGCTGCTTCTGCGTAGCTGTCAACGCCCAGTCAGCTGATGGCTCAGCTGACTGCTCCGTGCCCGCTTCCTATTGGGAAATTGCATTCAGGGCGCGCTATTTAAACTGCTTTAGTTAGACAATTCTCTGCTGCTTCCTCTGTTTGGCTTCACTTCAAGACAGCTTGTATGAAGAAAAGATTGTTTCTCGCGTTTCTACTCACCCTGCTGCTCCAGATGTCGTCGCCTTCTGACCATGACGAAGATCCTTGGCAATGCGACGATGTCGTGGAAAACTACCAAGCCTCCGAAACAGAGGAAGCCCAATGCATCGGCGAGAGGGCTCCTTCTCTTCGTCGAAGCTCCCGTCTGGCCGGTAGATGTGTCGCCCCAGACGTTCCGATCATAGACGACTGGCCAATTCCAAGGCTGCTGGAGTTCTTGTTTAACAATGATGTGTCCGTTCCGATCGGAGCGTCACACCAAGAACTATTTGCATTGTTTTTGAATTGTGCCGGGCTCGCATCCTCACCGGCGCCTGTCTCGGCTCCCGCCTCTGCTCCTGACCCAGCTCCTGTTGCTGCTCCCATCTCAGCTCCTCGGAAAGCTCCGGCAAAACGTAAGAACTGCTCCCGGAGCACAGCCGTCGCACAGGCTCCAACTCCAGCCGCCGCTCCGCCGGCCAAAAGATCCAGAGCCTCAACTTCAGCAGCCGCTCCTGCAGCTCCTGCAAACGACGCCATCATGGCAGCGCTGACTTCAATCCAGACATCCCTCTTCAACATGAACGCAAGAATCCGTAACTTAGAATCCGCTTCATCTTCCAGCTCTTCATTCCAGACCGCCGTGTTTACAGCCCAGGATCCCGCCGCTCCCTCGTCGTCGCAGGCCGCTGACGTCACTCCGGCGCCCCCGGAGAACATCACCATCCCGCACAGAACCCTGGGAAGTGCAGTCCCCATCTCCACCGGGGTCCCATTCTACCCTCCTGCGGCTGCCATCCCCTGTAATCTGAGGAGCCAGATCCTCGCAGGTAATGACATTAATTTGGTTAAAATCTTGCTGAGCTCAGATTACAGTGACAGACGTGTGGTAGACTGCGGTGATGTATCCGTGTTGCTAAAAGATAGCGACCCCAGACTCAAAAAGACTCTGACTTTAGCCGAATTCACAGTGGCCTTTGGAGTATACAGAGATGTTATCTGTGAAATCTATCCATCCCGTAGAGCCGAACTGGACACATATTTAGCGATAATCGCTGATCTGGCCATGTCGTACGGTGGAACTCTGTTTTATGAATATCATAAATCATTCTCTGCCAAAGCGGCCATGTTCATACAGAGGTTCAATCAAGGAATGGACTGGTCTGTGGTAGATCTGGCTCTGATCAGTAGGCACTGCACAGGCCACCAAGCCCTCTCCTGTTCTATCTGCAGTTCCTTCTCTCATTCTGCTAACATGTGTCCCAAATCCGTGACCATAGTGCATCCGCCAGCAGGCCCCAGAACAGAGGAGGACAAGCTACTGCGGGGACGGGCATCCAAAGTCCGTGTACCCCAGACGAACTCGCCTGGCGAGAAAGGAGAAAATAAAATAAAACCGTCAACCCCAGTCAACGTGGCTGAGCTGGGGAAGGCATTGCAGAAGCATCCAAACCGCTCCTTTGTAAATTATTTGTTAACTGGGTTGGTGCAAGGGTTCATGGCTGGTCTGATTTGGTTGCCAAAAATGTCACACATATGCCATAATCTGCAGTCTGCGATAAAAGAGCCCGAGATAGTAGACTCCCTGCTGGAGAAAGAAGTCAAAAAAGGCTTCATGATCGGACCTCTTGATGAATCTCCGTTTCCTGTAACACGCATTAACCCCATAGGCATTGCTACACGCAAATATTCTGGAAAAAAACGGCTAATCATCGATTTATCTGCTCCTCATCACGAAGGAGCCCCAAGCATTAACAGCCTAATCCCGCTGCAGCCGTTCTCTCTCTATTACGCTTCAATAGACGATGCCATTAAACTAATCAAACAAGCAGGGCAAGGCGCATGGTTATCTAAAGCTGACATCACTGATGCATTTAAGGTTATGCCCCTACACCCTTCGCAGTGGCATCTATTCGGCGTTAAATGGAGGGAGAAAATGTATTTTGCTGTTAGACTTACATTTGGGTGTCGCAGCAGTCCGAAAATCTTTGACACATTGTCAGAGGCGCTTTGCTGGATCCTGTTAAATAACTGCAAGCTGCCTTTCGTGCTCCATCTGTTGGACGATTTTCTGCTCATAGACTTTCCGTGCGCCAAACCAGACCACGCGATCTCCACACTCAAAGACACTTTCAAAAACCTAGGAGTCCCCCTGTCGGAGGAGAAAACATCAGGTCCTTTTAAAGCCATCGAATTTCTGGGTATTAAATTAGACACTGTTCTCATGCAGGCTTCCCTTCCTCTGGAGAAATTAAATCGCATCCGGGAGATTATGAGGGAGCAGATTTCTAAAAACATCTCAAAAAGAGAGCTGCTCTCATTATTAGGCCATCTCAACTTCGCCATGCGAGTAATTCCTCAGGGTCGCGCATTCGTTTCAAGGCTTCTCGACCTCTCTAAAACAGTTAAAAATCTCCACGACACAGTAACGCTAGACGAAGGGTGCAGATCTGAGCTTCAGTTCTGGTCTCTACTCCTGGAGAAGTGGAATGGTGTTTCCTTTTTCTATAATGATGACATGGAATCATCTTCAGCCATTAAACTTTTCACAGATGCCGCTCCCTCCGTGGGTTTTGGGGGGTTCTTTAACAACGAGTGGTTCGCCGATGTGTGGCCAAAAGAAGTGTCATCCCTCCCGGCAAGCGCTTCTTCTTCTGCGCTTATGGAAATCTACCCAATTGTAATATCTTGTCTTCTCTGGGGAAAATTCTGGTCCAGGAAGAGAATTCTATTCTATTGCGACAATGAAGCAGCAGTAAACATAATTAACAAAGGGCGTTCCTCCATACCGCTAATTAACAGATTCGTAAGACGCATCACCTGGGCATCCGTGCTGGGGAACTTTATCATTAAGGCGGTTCACATCCCAGGGTTGGATAACAAGATTGCTGATGCATTATCTCGATTTGATTTCCAGAAATTCCGCAAACTGTGCCCAGAAGCCACGCCATCCAGACTGCCATGCCCTTCCTTCCTCCAAACAGTGCTAGACTAGATAAGACTCTGCAGGCTTACATGCTGTCAGCTGCTCATTACATGCGCTCTGGTCTGGCCAACTCAACATTAAAATTGTATGACTCTGCATGGTCCTATTTCTCAGCTTTCTGTTCCATCTTCTCTGTTGCCATTTTCCCTATAAGTATTCCCATTGTATGTGCCTTCATGGTTCACTGTTTTGAGTCCCGCAAAATGCAGCCATCATCCATTAGAGGCCTCCTGGCAGGTGTCCAATTTCACTTGCGCTGTTTGGATCCGTCTATCTTCAGCCTGCTCGAAAATCCATCCATTAAGCTCCTGCTGAACGGCTTTAAAAGAGAGAAACCTCAAGGCAACGATCTTCGTCTCCCTTTCACTCCGTCACTGTTGCACAAATTAATAATCCACCTGAGGAAAGGGTGTTTTGGGTCTTATAGAGACGCACTGTTAGAGACAGTTTTTCTCACTGCTTTTTACGGGTTTCTAAGGTGCGGAGAATTCACCACACGCTCACAGTCTTTTGACCCTTCACGAGACCTCACCATAAGTGACGTCACTCTGCATGATCATTACTTTTGTGTCTTTTTAAAACATTCCAAAACCGATAAGGACAGAAAAGGAACATCAGTTGTTATATCTCGAATTAATTCTGAATTTTGTCCATTGTCTTCTATGGTCCGCTACTTGAGGAGCCGAGCCCAAGCCAGCCATCGGGAGCCGCTGTTCCTCACAGAAAAGGGGGAACCCCTGTCACGAGCCTGGTTCACCTCACGCCTCTGCCTCCTTTGCCAAGCCTGCGGTCTCCCTCCAGAACGCTACACGGCACATTCGTTCCGTATAGGAGCAGCTACAACAGCAGCCATGGTCGCCCCAGTACCTACCCTAAAAGCCATGGGTAGATGGTCCTCTGCGGCCTACGAGCGGTATTTGCGTCCTGGGGACCGAACCATCCTTGATGCCCAAAAAGCAATGAGTCATGCATTGTAGATTGTAATCTTGAGAATAAATTAAAAGTTCAGGCTCAATAAAATCCGTCACTCTGTATTATTTTATCGGGTGTCTAATCCTATATTATAGTGGTTATTCTTATGTATTTATCCTCAGATAGCTTTGCAGGAAGATAGCTATACATTTGCCGGTGTGGTGGTTTTGGGGGTTTCTTTTTCTTTTGCTCGCTCCCCGCTAATGCTGTTCATGATGGCTCGTGAAGGGCAGGAGGGTGCCTTCCTGCCTCAGGCTTTCCACGCAAGCGCGTGGAAGAGCGGGGGTTTTTTCTTTTCTTTTATGCTGCACTCCCTGCTCTTGCCGTTCATGATGGCTCGTGAAGGGCAGGAAGGTGTGCTCTTCCTGCCTCAGGCTTTCCACGCAAGCGCGTGGAAGGGCAGGGGGTCCCAGAACAGTACCATACCGCCAAATGTAACTTGTGCAATAAATTAATAAAGATTATTTTGACAAAGTGGTCCTGACAGAAGTAATCAAAGTTTCAAAAATGTTGCTGAAGGCACAAACAAACTGATCACTCACTATGATCTGGCAAGGTGGTTGTAGAAGAGTTGAACAGTTGAAGAACTCTTCATTACAGGATAAGACGCTGCTGGTGTGGCTCCTTCCTGGTTTCAGTAGATCTGTTCCCACTCAGGCAATCACGTAGACAAACACATACACACTCTCACACACATACACAGAGTGGGGGAGAAAGAGAGAGCACAGGGAGAGCGAAGAAGAAAACCCAAGGCAGAAGTGGAGGGCATGACTGAATGTGGTTTGGTAACCATGTGCAGCCGGCAGCTCAGAGACCTCTCAGAGATGGACGGGGGTCTCTCCTGTGTGATTGTTTACACTGTTCCAATCGATCGATCCAAATCGTACCTCATCATTATCCTAGGTCTTATTTTTAGACACACCTGACAACCAAGAGTTTGGAGCTGAGAGATGGGACGTGTAAGAGATGTAGGATGTGGGAACTTAAGAGGTGGAAGGTGCAAAGTAGGGGCTGAGGGGTGGGAGGTAAACTCGAGAGGACAGAGACTTGAGCAAAAAAATAGGAGCAGCAAGGTGGGATATATGAGGTGGGAGCTGGGCAGCAGGTTGATTTAAAGCAGATTTTCCATTTCTATGGCCACCAAAACCAGGTATTTTTAATGGAGAGACATTGGGTCCTCCCACCTCTCAGCTCCCAACTCCCTCCTCAGAGCTCCCACTCACCAGTTTCCATCTTCCCTGAGAGGTCTGAGGTGGGAGCTGAGAGGTGGGAGGTCCCAGTGTCTCTCCATTAAAAACGCCTGGTTTGAGTGGCCACACAAAGGGCTGAAAAATCTGGCATCCTAAAAACAACCTACTGCCAAGCTCCCACCTGCAGCTCCCATCTCCCACCTCAGAGTCCCACCTACCAACCCCACCTGTCAGCTCCTTCCCACCTCCTCAGAGCTCCCACCTCTCCCCTCCCTCCTTGGCACTCTCAACTCCCATCTCTTAACTACCACCTTATTGCTCTGAGCTCATATCTCTCACTTAGCAGCAATCAGTTCCCACTTCTCATGCACTCCTGTGATGCTGCATTCCAGAAAACTGGGAAGTCCGAAGTTTAACACCTCCTACTGGGAAAAGTGCAATGGAACGCCGCTTGAAGTCGGAGTTCCTACCTGTGAAGTCGGGGCAAATCGATCGACCCTGACTTCACAAGCAGGAACTCCAACTTCCCACTTTTCTGAAATGCTGCATAAGAGGTGAGATGTTGAAAATGGTAGCTGAGAGCAGTGAGGTAGGAGCTATGAGTCAGAGTATTTCATTACAGGTGTGTTCAATTGTACCTAAAACAATGACAAGGTCTAACATATGCTTGTTTAATGAGTCACTCCTCATTCTGCCTTGATAATTCATAGGTGGAGGACTCATCTTACAACTCACATCATTGATTAGCATCCTCTCTTTCATTGGTGTGAGGAGGACCTTAACGCTCCTGCTGACAGTACCATCTTTTCTGCCCTTTTTGGACCCCTGCACTTTGGTCCTTTACTACTGACTCCATTGTTGCTCTAGGTTGGATGCAGGCGGACATGTGAGCCTCCATCACATGTTTTTGCCATCCATGTCAGAGAGCAGTTTCACTGAGGGTGTGATATGAGGGAGAATCAAGCAACCCCCAAAATCAACCGCCCCCCCTTTTGACAGGCACCCAGACCAGAGCCAGCACAGCAGCGAAAAAACACTGATTGATTTAATTTAGACTGTGCACTGTTCTCATCAGTGCAGTCTGAATCAAATCAAGTCTGAATAAAAGTCTCATTGGATCAATTCCAAGAAAATCTGATCAGACAAAATCACAAATAATCAATTCCAAGAAAATCTGATCAGACAAAATCACAAATAATCAATTCAAATAAAATCTGATCAGATAAAATCACAATAAATCACTGCTAATAAAATACAGATGATTTGATTACAAATACTGAATAATCAGAAGTAAAAAGAAATATATACATATTAATTTTTCAGAGAGCGTTTCTGTGGAGGTCCACCTTGTGGAGGTCCAGCTGCTCTCTTACCTCCCCTGACGCCACACTGCCTGTTTCTCATATTGACAAGGGCCCTCGCCTTCCTCACCCACTTCACGTCCTCTACAGTTTTTACCTGTGGGCGCTTCGTGTTTGACGGAGGGGGTGTGTGCTCGGTGTGTGATGGAGGGGGTGTGCAAACCTGGCCTGGTTCCTCACTTCTCACAGAGGAGTTCCCTGTTGGCTCCAGTCTCAGTACAAATTTCAGGGACTCCTTCTCATCCGGCACCACAATCCAGTCTTTCTCCTCTGGCACTACAGTGGGGCTGAAAGAGAGAGAAGAAGAAGAATAGGATGAAGAAGTGGAGAAACTAGGTGACTTGCTGGATGAGGAGGAAGAAGAGGGGCTAGAGGGGTAAGCAAAGGAAGAGGAAGAACTAGAAGGAGAGTTTGAAATGGGGCTGGGAAGGGAGGAACTAGCAGGAGGTGAAGGACTGCGGGAGCCTGAGGGGAGGTGGCTGTTGAACCAAGAGGCAGTTGAGGAAGAGGAGTCAGACAGAGAGCTAGGAGATGAGCAAAGAGGAGAGCGGCTTCTTGAGCTGGGCACCACTGGAGCTGGCACCCTCCGAAGTACAAGCCTGGGCATGCCCAGCTGTTTTGGGTTGATCAGGAGGACAGCTCTCCAAGTCAAACTCTGATCAGTCTGCAAACACAAACAAAGACAAACTTCAAACTTCTGCTGCATGAACCCTTTCACCACAATGACTTCTGAAAAACATCTTTACATTCAAATCAGCATCACAACAACTCCTCCATTAAAAGTGAAAAAGGAAATAAATAATACAAATCAAATCAGTGTAAACATTACAAACAATTGCAGGAGGATTTTTCTTGTAAAACTAAGTCATTATTCAGATTGAGGATCATAATTTGTATTAAAACATTTATAAACATTAATATCAAACCACACAAGGAGGTTAAGACACATAAAGTTCATGACTAAAGTTCCTGCCAACATCTGTGTCAGCAGAGAAAATGGAGACAGATGTCAGAGCATCAGGACGGTCATTTTCCTCTCAAGTCGACTAAATGTGTCGTTAATATGAAAACAAAGTATAACCACATTGATTTCAATTTGAACATGAAACATTTTTAGGATAACTTATCCTGCTAGTTGTCCTGCTATTGAGCCTTGATGCTTTATATTTTATTTTATTTATATCTATAAATATCAAATTAAAGAAGGCTATATTTAATATTTCTGCACAATTTACAATCCACTATTTGTGCACATGTCACATTAGTGCTGTGTAGTAATAGAATATGTACACGGTTGATGTCTAGTTTTAACTGTGCTGTGGAATTACAAAAGTGTGTGGCAGCATCATGAATTTCCACTGGAAGACACCACATTGTTCTGTCAGCCTGGCCACGTAAAAAACAGCCTGACCAAATCAAACCTGCAGGCTACAACACGACTTTATACTGGGACCCATCGCTTAAGATCAGCTCAAATGATCTCACCACATTTTTCAGCCACACGCCTCTGAAGTCATGAGAGTTTGGACCAACTGTCTTGGAAAGGACGCTAAAATGTCACATGGCCTATTGCACCCTCAATAATATGTTCATGTTCATACAAATTCATTCCCAACCCTCCTTAGCTAGTTTATGTGTTACATATTTCAGGAAAATGTCACTAACAATCATACAATAGTTTTAGTGTAGGCCCAGTCTATTCAGTGTATTTCTGTCTTCAGTCTCTCAGTGGAAACATGTGTAAGACATGTGAGTTAGACATGTTTCTATAGGCCTGTTTCTTCTTTAAACCACAACATAGAAACCAGGAGAAATTACACACAAATTACACATAGCATGTTTACATATGTGAGCCTGTGTCGTCAAATAGTAGGACTGATGAATTTTGATTTGTTTGGAGAAGAAAATAACCGTGCTCTTTAATATGCTGACATGGCAGCTGTTTTATTTTGAAAGTGTATTTAATAATTGTTTGTTTGTTGTTTAGCCTATAGGCTACTGTCAATAGTTTGTCCCCGTCAAAGCTGCAGTAAATAACAGACATGAATTCTATTTGGTCCTCACATTGTCAAATGTAGTCAAACGTCTGTCAAAATGAGTTCATGTACAAATAGTTTCTCTTTAGACTTCTTTCACGGTATATTGTTGCTCTAAAATGTCACGTTAAGCTAGCAGGACGCTAAAGTCACACTCATCATGATGTCTTTACATGTCAGAAAAACAAGCTGACTTGAAAACAATCAATCTTACATCTGCCATGCTGAAACAACTTCAATCTTTGCACTTAAGGTAGCTGGCTCGATTTCCGTGAGTGCTCGATGAGGGTCTTCTTCCAAAAATCTTCCAGTCAACTTCAGCAAAAATCCCACCGGCGCGATTTTCGCTCGATTCGGACTTGATTTCTGTTTCAATGATGCACCTGTCCGAAAGATGCGCGTGGAAACAAACCATAGCAACCACACAATCCTTCACGTGCGATCATCAGTCAGGTGCGTCATCAAAAGTTTCTGCAATAAACTTTTATTCATCTCTCACAGGACAATTTATGACTTTTTATCATTTGACTGATAAAGGGATTTTCAGTACAATTGAACTATATAGCGAACTAATCTCTGAGCAACAGAAGTAATAATTTTTAGTTTAAATGTTGTAAAATCGGCCACATCCAGCCTCCAAATCAATTCTAGTTCATATAGTCCAAAGCATAAAATCATGTGTGTGAATTAATGGTCCTGCCAATAAAGACAATTGAAATTTGAAAGAAAGAAAAAAAAGACAGATTCAAAGATTCAAATTCTTTCTACACATAGTTAATGTACAGTATAACTTTCTCACTCGAGTTCATGTAAAACTCCTCGAAGACATTTGTGTATTTAAATATGTTTTTGTTTATATCTGTTAATGCATCAGTTCGTTGTTCATGATAAATGGACTTACTGGAGGTTGACATGTTGTTACCAGCTGTCGTCAGTAGGTGGCAGAAGCTGACTAGAAGTCGTCACTCTGCCAGACTTCGCCAAGTGCATCTTGGTCTATCGATCTGTTGCTGTTACGTGTGGACTGAGTTGGCAATGCAGAGAGGACCGCTGTTTAAGGCTCGTAGTATTCTGCCAGTATTTTAATAAGATGTTGTATTATTTGTAAGGATGCTGGTGTTGTCGGCCTGTAGCGGAGGCGTAAGCCAGCGACCGCCATTTTCTCAGTTGTATCACCAACGAAACGCAAAGTGTTATCTCCAGCGTCCAACCTGAAGTTAAAGTTTTGCTGTGAAGCTGTTTTGAAGTGTAAGTAATTATAAAAGTGCCTCATTCAACACTGAACTGGAATTTTGCGGGTTTTGGTTATATATTTATTTTTTTCTTTCTGTTTTGTTTCTGTGTATAGCCCAAGCCCACTGCCGTATTTTCTGTGTTGTACTTTATTTTATTATTTTTGGTTTTATTTATTTCCCAATACGGTTTGGTTCCATCCAGATTATTATCCCGGCCACCAAAGACCTTGAGTTAGCTGCCCATTACAGCCAGTTAGCACGTGTTACATGGCAGAGGATCATTTTATTTGAGCAAGTGGTCAAAAATAAAGTGCTGTAAGAACCCCAGTAATTGTGTCCTGTGTGGCAACTGATTTCCCAGGCTACATACATTTTAATACACTTAATATATTTTTTATTTTTATAGTTTTGGACTTTGCTTTGTACTCTTTGTACTCTCTTTTTACATAATCATGTTTAATCATTTAATCCTGAGCAGCTCCGTTGTGTAAATAATATAATACTAATATATACTAGTAATAATATTCTGCATATTTCCTCTTTAAATTGAACCATTTTACTTGCAGTGAAACCCACACAAGAGCAGCCAACAGCTGTGTGGCACCACGTGATTAAAAATCAATCAAGTGATTTATATGTTTATTTTACAAAACCAAGTGATTAGAAAATATTACAGCAGCTTCCTGCTCTTCATTAATACATTTTCCAAAAAGACATGTTGTGTTTTATTAAAATCCAAGCAGATTAATACGGTTATTGATTTTGCAGAATCTATATCGTCATTTTAATGTCCCATCAGAGCAGCTCCACTATCCAATTACTGAATGGATTTCCAGCTCATAGGCCAGCTGATGCCTCTGAAATAAGTCATAAAACATAGATTTTCCCAAACTCCCACATCTGTCAGACTGCACC
>MDSP01000204.1_pt1 | contig 13399 bp, 6 predicted proteins | sample 1005811 | NCBI WGS metagenome assembly MDSP01 (sample SAMN05526596, study PRJNA338239) | gut metagenome | isolation source: stomach gut content | host: Naso elegans | place: Saudi Arabia: Red Sea | collected 2011-04
TTTGTCACTTGAGCTGTAATTTTCTAATGTTATAAAAGCAGTTGCTAAAAACTAAAAGGAATTGTCAGCTCATTGTTTATTTTAGTTCAGTCAGTCCTAGTGAGTACAAATAACTACTGGGTTAACTCACTGGTTGACTGAGTTGTTTGTTTTTTGCAGTGAAGTCGTAACATGTGACCCTCTTTAGCCACCAGCTGGGTCACCTCTATTTTTTGACCCCTACAATGCATGATTCTAATATATCATCTTCTTATCACTTTGATAGGCAGAGGAGCATCTGCATTTTTGTTGGTACTGAAAATCATACCTTCAGAATTTCCACATACCCTGGTACATACCTTGATACAACCCAGGCTTCACAGCCACCAGGCCAGGCCAACTCCAGATCATTTGAAAGGTTTGTAATATAGGACCAGAGCGACAATTAATAATATTTTGGAAAGTAATAAAGTAAGCAAAGAAATAATGTAAAGTAATAACACTTTAAAATCAATGCTTTGATGCCCATAAGAGTACATTATTGTGAGATAGCTAAGAAAACCAACAACCTTTTTTTAAACCTTAATGCAAAAAGTATCTGATTTATCATTAGGTAATCATTTTGAAAAGACCGATGAAGAATATTATTATTATAAAAATCTACTATATTATTATGCTACATGTTAATGTCTAAACTGTGTAAAACAAACTTGTTTACTTCATGGCTATGAAAAACAGTGTTTGTGAATATCAAAAAGTACCAGCCAGATAGTCTCAGACCTGTAACAGTAACAATAATAACAATAATTGAGTGCAAGAACTAAATCTGTGTTCCAGTGGTGTGTCCTCTAGAGTATGTCTGGTGGCCCTCATTTAGAAGCTTCAACATCAAAGCTTTGAAGTGCCTGCTGTCTCAGCCACACACACACACACACACACACACACACACACACACACACACACACAGACCCATACAGTACACATGCAATTACTCTGTTTCTCTTTTATACAGCTTGCTGAGTCTCCCACACAAGGTTCCATTTATCCACATAAGCTTTCCTCACCTTAATGCAGACCCTGTTAGCAAACGCAGCACAGTTACAGATCGAGAATGTGATATTTTTGACTCTTTGGGGTCTCCTGGATGCCAGTAGAGGCTGTTTTAGTCATGACTTGGAAGATTAATGAGAGCGCCGAAGTTAATGTTGCATTTCTTAGCATGTGTGCTCTCCTGAAATGTGTTTTTCCGCACTGAAATAGGCTGTCATCACATTGCTTGTTAATTACAGCAACATTTACAGAACTTCGAGTTGATAGCAGCGGAGCGTGTAGCACAGGTACCGAATTATGAGCCATTCAAAGCTGAACAACACGTGTCGTCGCTCCACAGCGGCGGTGGCAGTGGCTGTTAGCACGCTCCGGTCCGTGACATAGCGGGCCAATTACCGCCACTGAAAAAACACAGACAATCCCCAGTCCGCCGGAGGAGTGCGATGCCATCTGCTCACAGGTTCACAACCCTCGAAATAGCATTTGGCTTCTGATAAGGGTGATAAAAATCAGCTCATTATAAAAACAAAAACTAATAAAGGAGGAGTCTGTGTAACTTTTGCTTAACTGTCATAATGACGCTAAAAATATCAGAAATGAGTTCATGTGAGGCCGACCTTTGTGCTGACCCATAACCTTCCTACAGAGAGAAAACAGGATTGATTAATTACATCAATGTAGTGCACGTCGATGACATCATGCCCCGTCGATTATGACAGGCACGCCTCCACAGCCTCCCTAACGATTGGCTGTTGCTCCAAAAGAGACTCTGCCTCCACGAGAGAGCAGCCAGTCAGCAAACAGACCAAAGCCAGAGGGACCACCTACACACAGAGAGAAAATGAAACACAACTTGCCGCTCCTCGTTCATGCCTCCAGTGTTTAATGCACCTCACAGCTTCCTCACCTTGGACCTACAAATAACCAAGATAACCATAAAGGACAATGGGGTAATGCAAATACCGCACGTACAGTTATTGAAGCAAACAGTCTAACACGCGAATCAGTGTATGAAGCGCTACAAGCTATGAGAGTTTATTCAACTGAAGATGAAAACTTAGAAATTTCATATGAGCTTAATGGCAATACAATGGGGTCAATTTTATATGACCAAACTATATTAAACTTTAGCATTGATATATACGACCCTAATTCAACAGATGTAATATCTAAAGTAGAACTTATTACTGATGGTGGTTTAACTGCATTTTCAACAACAGGGACTTCAAACTCACTATCGTGGGATTTTAGTGTGGACCCTGAAGATGTGGCAGAAAACACATATTTCTATGTAAAAGTAACTCAAGCTGACGGTGACATTGCGGTAACTGCGCCTATGTGGATTAATGATAAAGAGAATATAGGAATTTCGCATGTTGAATCTAGTGCTAGTAAAGCAATTGTAGGTAGTGATGTTGATATAGAAACGGTATTATATAATAACGATGAAATAACAATTACAGATATTAAGATTAAATACTATTTAAATGGAGTATTAATTAGCGAAGAAGATATGGATGATATTGAACCATCTAAACAGGGAACATCTATAATAAGTGTGACTATTGATAAGAACGGTACAAATACTATACTTGCTGAAGTTGAATGTAAAGTAAATGGTTTAGCACGTGAATTTTCGGATAGAGTAGAAGTTACAGGCGTTAATTCTGATGAAGTTACACGAGTTTTAATTGATGGCTCTAAAACAAATGCTTACGTAACTGGTGGCTACACTGACAATATGAATTACGTAACAGAAATTATCCAAGATAACGGAGGAGTAGTTGAAATTAACTTAGAAGAGTTAAGCGAGGAACTTTTAGATGGAGTTGATTTATTAATTATAACTGACCCATCTAGCTCCAATCCAGCAGAAGTTTACTCAGATGATGAATTAGATGCGATTAAAGGTTACGTAGATAATGGTGGAAATCTAATAATTTCATCGAAAAGTGATTATGGCGATTCAACAGGCGTATATGGTAATGCAGCACAAGGTAATGCAGTGTTAGAAAAAATTGGTGCTACAACAAGATTTAACGACGACCAATTACTTGATGATACGGAAAATGGTGGGCAAAACTATCGTCTGTATTTTACACAATATAATGAAGAAAGCCAATACGCTGCTGGAATTGACTATGATTCTATATCGGATGTTAGTACAGTAGGTAAGTTTAGTTTCTACAGTGGGAACTCTATTTTGATTAATGACCATGACACAACGGAATATATAGTAAAAGGTCACGCAACAACATATAGCGGAGATAGTGATAACCAAGGAGATTCAACCGCTATTACAGAGCCGTATGCATTAGTAGTTGAAATTTTACCAAACGGTTCTAAAGTGGCAGTCTCAGGTGTTACTTTCTTCTCTGACTTTGAGATGGACCCTACAAGCGAATACTCTAACCCAACTATTATGACCAATATTTTAACTGACTTTGCACCTGAAAAAGCCAAAACTATTACTCCAATTGCAGATATTCGTATTGATGAGGATAACGATAATGTACCTGACTTAGCAGGTGAAATTTATACTATAGAAGGTATTGTAACAGCAGGAAACACAGTAGATGGCAATAAATTTTTCGATGTTATCTATGTGCAAGATGACACAGCAGGTATTACAATTCATCCTATTTCAGACTTACAACTAGCGCTGGGGCAAAAGGTGCAAATTAGTGGTACAGTGGGTGTTTATGAGGGAGATACTCAACTTGGAGATGTAATGGAGACAACGGATGTAAAAATAGTAGATGAGACAATTAACTTAGTAGAACCTACTGTAATGACTACTGCTGAAACTATGCTTGAAGAAAATGAAGGATTGCTAGTACAAACTACAGGTGTGATTACCAAAATAGGAGAAAGAACATCGGGTGAAATATATATTAATGATGATTCGGGTGAAGCGCGTATTTACGTGGATGGTTATATTGTAAGTGGTTCGGGAGATACAACGGACGTATTTGATAGAATTGAAGTGGGAGATACGATTTGTGTAATTGGGCTTGCTGCTGAAAATAATGAAGGCGACAGAATTCGTATTAGAAATACTGATGAGATTGTTGTTGTGGAAGATGAAGATTTAGAAGATGAAGACGATGATTTGGATGACGACAATTCGGATGACGATGATTCAGACGACGATGATTCAGACGATGATGATTCTGATGAAGATGATTCTGATGATGATGATTCTGATGAAGATGATTCTGATGAAGATGATTCAGACGAAGACGATTCAGACGAAGACGATTCAGACGAAGATGATTCTGACGAAGACGATTCTGACGACGATGATTCTGATGAAGATGATTCTAACGAAGATGATTTAGATGATGATTCTGATGAAGATGATTCTGATGAAGATGATTCTGATGAAGATGATTCAGACGAAGACGATTCAGACGAAGACGATTCAGACGAAGATGATTCTGACGAAGACGATTCTGATGAAGATGATTCTGATGAAGATGATTAGATGATGATTCTGACGAAGATGATTTAGATGAAGATGATTTAGTGAAGATGATTCTGATGAAGATGATTTAGATGAAGATGATTCAGATGAGATGATTCTGACGAAGATGATTTAGATGAAGATGATTTAGATGAAGATGATTTAGATGAAGATGATTCGGACGAAGATGATTCGGACGAAGATTCAGACGACTTAATAGAAATAACAAGTGAAGCACTAAGAATAATATTAGCTGCACATGGAGTAAGCTTTACAGGGACAGAAGCATTACTAAGCGACTTAGCATCATTAACACAATTTGTAGCAACAAATAGTAACTTAACAACTATTGCTCCATTACAATATGCAACCAGTTTAATAACAATAAACATTTCTAGCAACAGCATAACAGACATTGCAGCGTTAGGCAGTTTACCAAATGTAACACAACTTGATGCATCAACAAATCAAATAATACTACTAAATTTATCTGATTTCCCAGCAATCAATAACATTAAAATATATCATAACAACCTTAAAAGGATAGTAAATACAGGGGCTAGAGCAGTTAGTGATATTACAACATTGGATTTAAGTGACAACCATTTAGGTGAAGATTTCAGCGCTGAAGATGAAGCTACGCTATTAGCACAAGGATATACACAACAATATATAGACTGGTTAAAACAACAAGTTGCATTAGCAGGATTATCACAAGCGACCAAATTAGAGGAGCTTATAATTAGCGACAACACACAACTAGCTAGCTTAGAAGGAATTGAACAATTAACTAGCCTAACAACACTAGATGCTAGTGGCAACACATCATTAGTAGATATTACGAGCGTTAGTACGTTAACAAGCTTAGAAACACTAGATTTAAGCGATACAGTAGTAACTGATATTTCAGCAGTATCCACATTAACAGTACTTAAACAATTAGACTTAACAGGCAATACTTCTATTACAGACGGAACGGAAGCGTTAGAAAACTTAACCGAGTTACAAACAATTTCGCTAGAAGCACAGCTGTTTTTAACTAACGAAACATTAGTGGACTCTATAACCACATTAGTAAATAACAAATCCGATACATTGCAACTAGATATAAATATAGAGCAATTAACAGATGAAGAGATTGCAGATCTTAATAATTATTTAAACGAAAATCTAGAAGATGTGTTAGACAAAGTTGAAATTGACTGGATAACAGATGTAACAGCACCACAATTTAGCTACACAGGTGCAACAACATTTACGCTAATTGCAAATGCGGACTTTACACTACCTACAGTAACCGCAACGGACAATGTGGATACAGCAGTGCAAGTTACTACCGAAGTAACTAAAGATGGTGTAGTGGTAACTGAAGTAGACACAACACAAGTGGGCACGTATATTGTTACGTATACAGCAATTGACGAGGCAGGTAACGTAGCGGAGTTAATAATTACAGTAAGAGTAATTTATGATAGTTACGATTATAGCTTTAGTTATCCTGAATTTAATTACGTAACTATAGCAAATACTGATGAAGATTTAGATGACGAAGATTTAGACGGCGAAGATTTAGACGACGGAGATTTAGACGATGAAGATTTAGACGGCGAAGATTTAGACGACGAAGATTTAGATAACGAAAGTTTTACAACCGACTTAACGCAAATATTTACTGACATTAATAAATCAGCATGGTATTATACAGATGTGTTAAACGTATATACAAAAGGATTAATACTAGGCGTAACAGATGATGCATTTGAACCACAAGGGACTGCAACTAGAGCGCAGTTAGCAACTATATTGCACCGTTTAAGTGGTGAAACAGGTTCAGCAGAATTCAATTTATTTACAGATATTGTAGATGGTGCATGGTATAGCCCATCAGTTGGCTGGTCTGTATCAGCAGGTATATTTAACGGATTTGAGGATAACACATTTAGACCGAGTAACGACATTACGCGTGAACAATTAGCAGTAGTGCTATACAACTTCGCAGCTTATAAAGGCTACGATTTAACAGCAACTACAGCACAGTTTAGTGATTCACAAGATATAGCTACTTGGGCACAACATTCTATTAACTGGGCGGTTAATCACAATATTATCGGCGGTAAAGGTAATAATATACTTGACCCAAAAGGAACGGCAACTAGAGCTGAGATTGCTGCCATGTTAACTAGATTTATTAATTATAGCAATTAACAAAAGGGAGACTATGTCATTAGGCATAGTCTTTTTTTTATGGATTCAGTTCACAATTGAATTACTAACTGTTATAATAGTACACAAGTTTTGATTTATGGGTTTGACGATTTGTCCCCAAAGGAATTTAAAGCTAATTTTTGGTTACTCCTAAATAATTAGTGGAGCAGATATGGAGGATTAAATCCAAATATAATAAATTTTTGATAAAACCGTAATTCTGTTATAAAAAATTAATGCCAACCTGTCAGCGTTCATAAAAAATTTAGAAATATTTACCAGAAAAGCCACGTTTCCTCTATTGAAATTATATACCAAATATAGTATAATATCGCCTAGATACCATATATAGAAAATAGGGGGGAAAAAAGTATTATGAATACAAAAAAATTTTTAGTAGCGTTAATAGGTGGAGTATCGTTACTAGGCGCTAATGCAGTTTGCGCACAAGCTCAGCATGATGTAATAGTTAAAGAATCCGCTGAGACTATAGAATACAATTATGGGGATGATACTATAATCGCACTAGTTAAGGCAACTTATCCAGAGTTTGAGGATATAGATTTAATAGTATCAAGCATTCAAAGTCAAGGTCCTATTACTAAAGTTGAACTTTTAGCTATGACTGGTTCTGAGTTATACGAACTTGAAATAGCTACTATTACTGTGAGATTTATTCATATTCATGATGACCATTGGGAATTTGAAATAATTAAAATAAATAATGAAGATATAACTATAGAATTCGATTTGTCTACTGCTGATGTTATTGATACTATTAAAACAGCTTATCCAAGTCTGTCAGATTTAGAGCTTATAGTATCTAATATTAGCCAAAATAAATCATTAGCAGAGGTAGAGTTAGTTACTAGTGAAAATATAGAGCCTATTAATATCGTTTTTATTCATAACCAAAAAGAATGGATTTGCTTAGGAAAAAAATCTTTCCAAGGGGCCAATTTGGAATTTGATTTACCTGATGAAGATGTAATGGCTACGATTAGAAAGGCTTATCCTGAGTTTTGTGATTTAGATATATGCTTTTCAAGCGTTATCACTGATGGAACTTTAACGGAAATTGAGCTACTGATATTTCCAAATGAGTATGAGCTAGATGCTCCAATTGAAACTATGACCATTGTTTTTGTTTATGATAACGATATGTGGTTATTTTTAGGACAGAAACCTACCGTACATGATACTATTTTATTTGATTTATCAGACAATGAAATTATATCATTAGTAAATAAAGCTTATCCTGATTTTGCTAGATTGGATTTGTTTGTTTCAAGCGTAACTAACCAAGGGGATATGGCTTGGGTTGATTTAGTTGTAGCATTTGATAACGAAACAGAGATAATATCTATACTATTTACCTACTTAAATGATAAGTGGGTACTAGTAGAATAACTAATAGCCCCTTAACAGGGGGCTTAATTTGTGGTTATCAAGAATATTACATAACATTCTGTTATCGATTTCTACCATTGTAAAAATAAGCATATTTGTAAAACTATATATTTACCTAAAGGTGGTTAAATTATGATTTTATATTACGGAAAAATTTATAAAGCAGAGCAACAAAACAGATTATTAAAAAAATTACCATTAGATATTAACAAAACTCTTACCAACTCTAGATTAGACCCAATGGTAGTAATAAATGCTTGTGATAAACTATCATCTAACATTATAGCGGGTCAATATAATCATTTATTATATACTTTAGATTTGGAACCTAATGTTATTAAACAACATTTGGCTAGCGCAATTAAATTTTTAAAAAAAGAAAGTCTACTAGCTAAGATGCAGCTTGAACTTAATAATATGCAGTTATATGAACCTTATACGGATACTTTACCATTTGCATCTAGAACTATTACTAAATGTATAAATCCGCTAGGCGCACTATTTCATGTGGCAGCAGGAAATGTAAATGGCCTATCCGCTTGTACTTTAGTAGAAGGGTTATTAGGAGGGAATATCAATATACTTAAACTGTCTAGAGAAGATAAAGAAATAACCTTTCAACTCTTATTAGAGCTTATAAAGATTGAACCTTTGCTTATACCTTATATCTATGTATTTGACACGCCATTACAAGATATTAAAGCAATTAAGAAAATGGCATTAGCCTCAAATGCAGTAGTTACTTGGGGCAATGATGTAATATTATCTGATATAAAAAAATTATTACCTACATCAATTAAATTTATTGAATGGGGACACAAAGTTAGCTGTTGTTACATTGATATAACTGCTGTAAATGATAATATGCTTTATGATTTAGCTATGCATATTACAATTACAAAACAACTTCTATGCAGTAGTTGTCAAGTAATTTATATCGATACAGATGACTTGGATATTATATATAGCTTTTGTGAAAAATTTCTTCCTTATTTAGAAAAAGTCTATAAAATCTATCCTATAAATCATATTGGGGCAGTAGCCCAAAGTACCATTCAATTATATAATTCTAATTTGTTACTAGATAATAATAAAATATTTAAAGGCTATGGTTGTAGTGTGCTAGCTAAAAATGATTATAATTTAGAAACCTCATTTATGTTTGGCAACTGTTTAGTAAAACGTCTTCCTAGAGAAAAAATTGTGAGTACTTTACAGACCTATAAAGGCTCTATCCAAACTGTAGGACTTGTATGTCATAAAAATGATATAACTGAATTAACTAATTTATTACTAAGCGCTTCAGTGGGATGTATAAAAAGTCCGAGCGAAATGTCAGCTGCATTCTCATTTGATGCTTTAGATGGAGATTATCCATTACGGCGTTACACTCGTATTACACAAATAGAAAAGTAAACAATAGCAGGCACAAAAAATGTGTCTGCTATTGTTTTTTCTCAAATAAATATCCCAAACCCTTGATTAATTAAGGAATTAGCGTTAATATAGAATAAATTGTTAAATTTTGGGAGGGAACATATGATACCTGATTATATTCTTAATAAGGTTGATAAGCCAGCTAGATATATAGGTGGCGAATTAAATAGTTATAATAAAGATATTGATAAGATTGATATACACTTTGCATTTGCATTTCCAGATGTGTATGAGGTAGCTATGAGTCATTTAGGAATGCATATATTATATCATTTTTTAAATAGACGTGAGGATACATTTTGTGAAAGGGTATTTTCGCCGTGGGTAGATATGGAAAAGCTTATGAGAGAGAATAAGCTTGAACTATTTGGTCTAGAATCTGGTACACCAATTAAAAAATTTGATTTTATTGGAATAACATTACAATATGAAATGAGTTATACAAATATTTTAAATATGTTAGATTTATCTAATATACCTATTTTTAGTAGTGAGCGTACTGAGGATGACCCAATAGTCATTGCAGGAGGACCATGCGCATATAATCCAGAGCCGCTTGCACCATTTATCGATTTCTTTTATCTTGGTGAAGGTGAAGTATTATACGATGAAATTTTAGATTTATACAAAGCTTTTAAGCGACAAGGCCGTAGTAGGGAAGAGATTATTGAAGCTATGCTAAGGTTTGATGGCATATATATACCTAAATTTTATGAAGATACGTACAATAATGATGGAACTATAAAACAAAAAATTTCTTTACACCCTGATGCTAGATTACCTATTAGTAAAGTTGTAGTAGAAGATATGGATGCGGTCTTTTATCCAGACAAACAAGTTATTCCTTGGATACAAGCAGTTCATGATAGAGTTACTTTAGAGATGTTTAGAGGGTGTTTACGTGGCTGTAGATTTTGTCAGGCAGGTATGATTTATCGTCCGGTTCGCGAAAAGACTAAAGACACTTTAATTAATCAGGCGAAAAAGTTATTAGATTCTACTGGATATGAAGAAATATCACTTGCTTCACTTAGCACAAGTGATTTTAATGACTTAGATAATTTTTCCAAAGAGCTTATCGATGTATGTAATGAGAGAATGGTTAATATTTCATTGCCGTCTTTAAGAATTGATAAATTTTCTGTAGAACTTATGCAACGTGTGCAAGAGGTGCGTAAAAGCAGTTTAACATTTGCACCTGAAGCAGGAACGCAACGTATGCGAGATGTTATTAATAAAAATATTACAGAAGAGGAAATTTTAAATGGCTGTGAGCTTGCATTTAGAGGTGGTTGGAGTAGAGTAAAGTTATACTTTATGCTAGGGCTACCTACCGAAACAGAAGAAGATATTTATGGGATAGCAAATTTAGCTGAAGACATTGCTAGGCTATTTCATGGCATTGATAAATCAGAACGTTCTGGAGCGTTGCAACTAGTAGTTAGTACATCTTGTTTTGTTCCTAAACCATTTACGCCATTTCAATGGCATGGGCAAGACACTGTTGAGACATTTATGGCAAAACATATGCAGCTTAAAAATGCTATTAAACGTAAAGCGATTAAATATAATCACCATGATGCTAAAACGGGAGTGTTGGAAGCTGTAATTGCAAGGGGAGATAGACGTGTTGCAGATTTAATTTATCAAGCATATAAACTAGGGTGCACATATGATAGCTGGTCAGAATTTTTTGATGAAGACAAATGGTTGGAAGCAGCTAAGCTAACTGGTGTGGATTATTACTTCTATGCAAATAGACAAAGAAGTTACGATGAAGTTTTTCCATGGGATTTTATTAATATTGGTGTAACAAAAGACTTTCTAATTACAGAGAGTAAAAAAGCTGAAAAAGAAGCTACAACTCCTCATTGTAGAGAAAAATGTTCCGCATGTGGAGCTAATAAGTTTAAAAACGGCGTATGTTATGAAGACTAAATAGTTTAGACGAGGTGGATTATGAGAATTAGAGGACAATTTACAAAAGAAGGAAACGTTAAATTTGTGGGGCATTTAGATACAATGAGGATGTTTCAGCGTGCAATAAAAATGGCTAAAATTCCTGTGGCATATTCAGAAGGATTTAACCCCCATTCTAAAATTTATTTTGCAATGCCTTTATCCGTAGGGGTATCAAGTGTGGGGGAATATATTGAAATTAGAACAAAAGAAGATATAGAGCCTGAAGTTGTTCAAAATAAACTTAACGCTGTTTTGCCACGCGGAGTTAAGTTAAAAACATGTTTTGAAGTACAGCCAACTGCTCCTACACTAATGAGCCAAGTTGATGTTGCTGATTATATAATTAAATTTGAACAAGATTACTCTGATAAAATCGAACAAACTTTATGTAAAGAAGAAATTCCTATTAGTAAGCGTAATAAAAAGAAAAAATGGGTTGATGTTGATATTAAACCGCTTATAATTAATTATGAAATAAGTGATGCACAACTAAAAGTTAAGTTATACGCAGGGAGTAAGCAAAATTTAAATGTAGACTTATTGCTAAAAGCGATTTTTGGTGAAGATGAAATTATATGTAATATAGAACGAATTGACTTATACACTAATATGGATAATAAATTTATTTCTTTAAGTTTGAGTGATAAAATATGAGAGAGCTTCTAGTAATTGATAAAAGTGTAGCGTTAACTAGAGTGGCTAAAATTAGTGATAATAAGTTAAAAACCTTATTTGTAGATAACCACTTTGAACAATCGCGACAAGACAAAATATATATTGGTCAAGTTATTGATATAGTTAAAAGTTTGCAAGCTGCATTTGTTGATATTGGTACTGATAAAAAAGCTATGTTGCATTTTAAACATATACCTGAAAATGAACGTAATAACTTAAAAATAGGTACTCGCATAGCAGTTCAAGTTACTAAGGAGCAAATGGGTGATAAAGGTGATAGGTTAAGCGCGTTTATAAATATAACTGGGTCTTACGCTGTATGTTTAGTTAATGAAACTGGAATTGCAGTATCCAAGAAAATTAATGACAATAGAGATTATTTTAAAGAATTAGTGCAGACAATTAGCCAAAATAAATTTGGATTTATAATTAGAACTAATGCACAATATGTATCAGAAGAGGTATTAATAAAAGAACTAAATTATTTAATCCAAAAAGCAACGGAGTTAGAAAATACAAAGCAAATATTAGCTAAAGGTTCTATATTTAAAACTGAGCAAATAACATATGGGAAATGGTTATTGCAACAAAAACTTGAAAGTAACGAATTAGATATTTTATGTAACGACGAAGTAGAATTAAATAATATATGTAATTTTATTCAAACATTTATGTCACATATAAAAATTACTAATAAACTATATCCGGTAAACGAAGCATTATTTATAACAGTTGGAATCGAAAAAATTTTTAAAGAATGTCTTAAGCCTAAAGTATGGCTTAAGAATGGGGGCAATATCGTAATAGAACACACTGAAGCTATGACTATAATTGATGTAAATAGTGCTAAAGCTGTAGTAAAAAAAGACGTTTTTCCTCTAAATAAATTTGCAATTGAAGAGGCTCTGCTTCAATGTATAAAACGCAATATATGTGGAATAATCATAATAGATTTAGTGGAAACTGAAAACTCTAATGATAAAGTTGTGCTATATGAATATGCAAAAGAACTAATTGAACAACATGACCCAAAAAGAATGAAAGTGTATAAAATCACTGATATTGGATTACTTCAATTAACTAGAACCCGAGTAAATAGACCATTGCATGAATGTTTACTAGAGAGTGTATATCAATTAGGACTTAAACAAACAAAATATCAAATGGCACATATAATTTTTCAGATAGAAGAAAAATTGCGTCAAATTAGCCAGC
>MDSP01000206.1_pt1 | contig 13279 bp, 16 predicted proteins | sample 1005811 | NCBI WGS metagenome assembly MDSP01 (sample SAMN05526596, study PRJNA338239) | gut metagenome | isolation source: stomach gut content | host: Naso elegans | place: Saudi Arabia: Red Sea | collected 2011-04
GAGATTGTAGAAGATATTATATCTCAAGAGTTAGTTGCAATAACAGAAAAGGGAACAAAATATCATACAGGGGATAGTTGCCGAACAGTAACAGAGGTGGCACGCTGGCTAACAGTAGATGAAGCTGTATCGTTAGGTTATACACCTTGTGGGATTTGTTATTAATTAAAAGAGCATCTTTAAGTAGGTGCTCTCAGGCTGTAGACCTTTGTTTGCAGTCTATTTTTTTTGGGCATACTCTAATAAAATAATATTAGAGGTGATAAACAATGATGACCAAGCATCAAAATAATAGAGAAGTAACTCACACATTAAATATAGACGACTTAGTTCCTTGTAATCATTTGATTAGAAAAATTGACAAAGCTATTGATTTAACATTTATTTATGATAAAGTATCTCATTTATACAGTGATATAAGGAACTAATAGCATCGATACTGTTGTATTAATTAAACTACCGATGATACAATACATTTTCGACATACCTTCTATGCGTCAAACTATTAGAGAGATTGAAGTAAATATGGCATATCGCTGGTATTTAGGCTATGGAATTACTGAAAAAATACCCCATTTTTCAACTTTTGGCAAAGTTTATAGATGCAAATTTGAAAATACTGATATTTTTCAAGATATTTTTGAACACATCATTTGTGAAGTGATTAAATGTGGATTTCTTGACTCTCAAAATATATTTATTGATAGAACGCATATTAAAGCTTGTGCTAACCTTAAAAAACTACAAAGCTACAGGTTGAAAAATCAGCTAAATTTTATGAAGATGAACTTATAAATGAAATTAACCAAAGATAGATCAGACATGATAAGACCCCATTAAAAAAAACTGAAAATACAGTAACTAAAATAGTATCTGTAAGTACAACGGATAAAGATTGTGGTGTTTTTCATAAAGGAGAGCACAAAAAGGTGCTTGCATATAGTGATAATACAGCATGTGATAGAAACAATTATGTTTTAGATTTTGAAGTTTGTGCTGGAAATACACATGACACTACAAGTTTTCCAAGTTTATATAATAGGTTAATTACAAAGTATGAAGATGTAGAAAATATAGTAGTAGATGCAGGATACAAAATACCAGCTATTGCAAAGATGATTATTGAAACTGGTAAAAATCCAATAATGCCGTATAAAAGACCAATGGGTAAAAAAGGGTTTATTAGAAAAAATCCGTATGATGGATATGTATATGATGAAATGTATGATTGTTATATATGCCCTGAAAATGAAATTTTAAAGTATATGACAACAAATAGAGATGGATATAAAGAATATAAGAGTGATAATAGCAAATGTAAAGATTGTTTGAGATTAAAAGAATGTACACTTAGTAAAAATCATACAAAAGTAATAACGAGACATGTATGGGAAGAATATATGGAACAAGTGGAAGAACTAAGACATACAATGGGAAACAAAGAATTATATAGCCTAAGATCACAAACAATAGAGAGAGTATTTGCAGATGCTAAAGAAAAACATGGACTGAGATATACGCATTATAGGGGGGGATTGTTTTACTAATTTTAATGTGCTATAATTATAAAATAATACATTTTGAAAAGGAGAACTAAAATGCAAATAAATAATGAGACAATTGGAATATCCGCTGAAATTGTTATAGCAGATATATTTAATATTAGCGTAAATGATAGCTATAGACATAGGGGGAATAAAGTAATAGAGACTTCTCTTGTGTCGATTATAAAACAAGTTTTTACAAATGAACCAACTCTTGTACCAATAGCACATATTGCAGAGGATCAAAGTCCAGTTGATTTTATGTTAAGCAATGGTAAGACTCTATCATTAAAAACTAATCAACAGTTTAGTAAAAAGGTAGCACCTCAAAATGTAGGACAGCCCACAAGCTCTACTTATTATGACCATTTTTCGAATATTTATACAAACTATGTAATACCTAGAGATTACGAAGGTAGATGTAAGTTATTTAAGGAAGTAAGCATAGATAGAATAAATGAAGTGATGGCTATTTATTGGAAGAATTTATTTCATTGTGATTACTTATTGCATATTTACAATATTATAAATGCGAATGGTCAAGTAACAAATAATGCATATTATACATTATATCCTATGTTAACTAGCCATAATTTTATTAAAGCAAATTTTTCTTTTACTCAAACTGCTACAAGCTGGAATGAAAGCAATACTGTAAAATACTGTGGCATTACTATAGGTGAATTTCAAGTTCACAATAATCGTGATTGTTTTAAGTTCAGATTTAATATGGAAGGAATTAATAAATTATTAATAGAGAAATTAATCTAGAAAATGCACTTTAGTTAGTGACTCAGACTGTAGAGATTTATTTATAGTCAATTTTTTAAAACATACGTTAATTAACGGTAACAACTATCTAAAACACCTAGTTATTTCCTTGATACTTTTGTAGGAATAATTAACTAGGTGTTTTTTATAAACTTAGGGACTTTAATTAGTATTTTTTATTATACAGTGTAGATACTCTAAAGTATGATCGGTTTTATGATTACGATTTTCTGTTTTATCGGCTTTAAAACGGCGATATTCTTTTGTAAAAAATTTGTATTCACCGTACTTAGACATTATCTCGGCGATAGTTTCCAGAGACATTAAGCCTTCATTATTATAACTTACAAAGATATATTTGAAATTTGCGTTTTTAATTATATATTCAAATTCTGTTGCAACTGTTTTTTTAGAGCAAAATGCACTTTTTTGTAGGCTATAATCTCTAAGACCTGTTTTGCCTTTAATTATAGGATTATCATATCTAGATATTGTCTCTAGAATATGATAATTAGCACAATATTGCCTTGCATTATAGGGAGGGTCGAGATAGAGTATATCGCCGTTTATTTTTGTAATTAAACTCTTAATATCTTGGTTATAAGCTTTTCCATCTATGCCACCAATAATAATAGGCAACAACTCAAGCTGAAAATTTTTAGTGGCAGATTTTTTTATATGTTTTAAAAATGCTCCATATACAGATGCAGTGTTTGCATGTTTATCAATTGAATTTATTAGACTTGCCAAATAAAAATTGTACTGGTGACAATCGATTTGGTTCGTTTCTAATAAAATATCAAGTTGCATTCGAATTGCATCACATTTTCGCCCATTATAATCGGAAAAATAGTTCCTTTCGCTTCCAGAACCTAAACAATAATTTTTGTATATAAAGCCATCTATGCCATCTAAATCATTTAAAAAATCCAGATGATGTGTATTTATATAATCATTATTTTCAATATTATGTTTACTTAAAATATAACTATAGTGTTGTATATCATTTGATATAATACTATAGCCTTTTTGTTTGAATGTAGTGCCAACTATGCCTGTCCCAGAAAATAAGTCGGCGAAGGTATATCCTTTGCCATCTCTGATATTTGTAACGCTGTCAATAGTTTCGGTCAAAAAACTAATTAATGAATATTTAGAACCTATATAATTCAACAAATCGCCTCGCTTTCTGTAGTTTATATTATCTCACACTAGCCAAGTCATATCAATATAAATTTAGAAAGATACTGGCATAACAGTATCTTTATTGTATCAAAAAATCAGTTGTATATATTGCGGCTCCATTCCATAAAAACCATCCATCAATAGATGCATCATAAGTTGCAGTAACTTGTTCATGAATTTGAGCTGCTTCATATTTTTGGTATGGGTCAAGCCAGCTTGCTGTAAAATCTTGTAGCCAAGGTATAACAATAGCAGTCGTGTCACCCAACATAGATGCAATTTTATTTGAGTCGTTTAATGCCCCAAAAACAATATCATAAGGTGATAAGTCTGGATATTCAACACCATACCAACCACTACCATAATGTGATGGATAAATCATAGGGTAAATTACATCAAATTTAGTTAATAAAGAGGCATAGTCTTGTCCTAAAATGGAGGCATCAACACTGCTAACAATAACAGAACCAAATACAGACGCAGATATAACTATATCATAGTCGGATAGTTCGTATACTATATAATCAACAAATTCATTAATAATCTCAATTTTACTTTTGTCATCAGTAGGTAAATTAACTCTTTCACTGTTCATAGACTCATGAAAACGGATATAATCAAACTGAATTTCTTTAAAACCTAAGTCTATCACATCTTTGCATATACCCAGTAAATACTCCCAATTTTCTGTATTGTAGGGGTCAAGCCAAGTTTCACCGCCACTTGTTTCATATATATTCCCATCATAATCTTGTATTAGTCTATCAGGATTAGTAATAGTGTTGTCTTTGAATGCTACTAAACGTGCTATTGGATAAATATTGTTATCGTTAAGTTTAGTTATAACAGTGGGTAACAATGCATTTGTGAGAGTTATTGTGCCTTTGTCGTCTTTTACGTCTAACACAAAACTATTGATTTCGCTTGAGTTTGCAAGGTCTATATATTCATCAATACTAGATAGTTTGTAGTTTGGAATATAAATTCCTTTGTTGCCATTAGTATTTATAATACTATCAGTAGTATTGTAAGTAGTAGTATCAATAGTATCTGCTACAAATTCGATGTCTTCAATTGGTTCTGTATCCTCAGTAGGTATTGTTTCTTCGGTTTCTGTTGTTAGTTCTTCAAAAAAGCCTTGCCAGCTAGAAAACATGTCTGTTGAAGGGCAGACAATTTGTGTGTCTAGATTTTTTTGTAGTAAATATAATGTAGTTTGTAATTCTTTGTTATATAAGTAAACTTGCGTAGTTAGAGCAAGGTTAGCTAAAACGATTAAGCCTAATAAAATTCGTGCTGGATATATAGTTTTAGTATGCATAGTGTAATTCCTTTCTATTAGTTAAGTAGTATAAAAAGAGTATTTACCAAAAAATGTAAATTTAATCATAGTATATAAATAAAATTTTATAATCGTATAACAGACTTCGACAAGACGTAAATATAAAACATGTTAGTATAATAACTAAAAGGGGTGAGGCAGGTGGAAACTTTGATTGTAGATTTAGTGTGTAGCAAATTTAATCCAGATATAATATTTTTGTTTGGTTCGTTTATAAGAGGCGAAACTCACACCGAAAGTGATATTGATATTGCTTTTTTAGGAAAACAACAATATTGTGAATATGAGATTTTTTTAATTGCTCAACAATTGGCAGAGATGCTAGGGAAAGAAGTTGACTTAGTGGATTTAGGAAAATCAAGTACTATATTTAAAGCTCAAGTTGTTAAAACAGGAGAAATAATTTATTGCATAGATGAAAATCTAAGAGATGTATTTGTTATAAAGACGATAATGGAGTATGAGTATTTAGAATATGATAGAAAAGGCATAATAGATAATATTGAGAAAACTGGGAGGGTTTATAATGACTGATGTAATGCTTAATAAAATACAAACAATTGAGAGATGTAGAAAAAGAATTATTGATGTGTATGACAATGACCCAAAAAGCTTGGAAGATTATACGAAACAAGACTCGATAATTTTAAATATTCAACGAGCTTGTCAAGCTTGTATAGATGTTAGTATGCATATAGTAGCAATAAATAAGTGGGGAATACCACAAAATTCACGAGATGCATTTACTTTATTAGTAGAAAATAATATTATCTCTAAAGATTTGGGTGAAAATTTAAAAGCTATGGTTGGATTTAGAAATATAGCAGTACATGACTATCAAACAGTTAGTATAAAGATAGTACAAAAAATTATTGAAATACATTTAGATGATTTGATTAAATTCACAACTACTATTATTAAGGATGAAATTGTATGGAAAGTATAGAATTTCAAGCACATATAACAACCGAAAAACTAACAGATACAAATAAATATATTCAACTATGCGAAAACAACAAAGTAAAACCTGTATTAATTAAGCTAGATAGTGGAGATTACTATGACCAACCTATGTACACACAAAACTTTGTAGCACAAAATTTGAAGCAGGCTTTGCAAGAAGTTGAAAAAACCAAAATTATATTTGAACAAAATGGATTTAAAACAGTACGGACTAAACTAGAAATACCACCTAATAGCATAATGGAATTTTTTCATGCAAGTTATGGCTCTAAACTAGAAGATTTTGTGCAAGTAATGCATAACTGTTATTTGGAATGTCATATAAAAGTCAAATACGATGACCTTAATATATTAAAACAAATTAGTAATAAAGTTGATTTCTATTTATCTCAAAATGATATTGAACTTGGTTATAGATTTTTATCTAAGAGATTGTATAACACCCAAAACTTGGATAGTATATCACAAGTTTTGTTATATAACCTGTTTGATATAGAAAACTTGCATAGCTATTTAAAGCAACATAATATTGAGATAGTTAAAGAAAAGTTTGAGTATTGTGTGTATGATAGCAGGATAACGCTTGATAAGAACTGGGGGCAGGACAGGTGAACAAATTATCAGAGATTGAACGTAAAAAAATTGAGTTAGAAATTAGTGAACAACTTATGATTTCTATTGCGGAAGATTTGCCGTTTATAATAAAAGGAAGCTTTTTAACAAAGGAATATCACAAAAACCCTTATGCTAGAATAGAAAATGGTGGAGATATAGATTTAATTTTAAATAGAAAACTGGATTTGATACACCCCATCACTAGTGACAACTATTATGATATATTTATGCCTCAAATAGATAAAAATTTACAACATGAGGTTACCTCTATTTTATATAAACTTGAAAAAATATTAGACAATAAATTTGATTTAATTGAACAACCGTGGTTTATAACGGCTTTAGAAACAGAGGGGTATAATAATTTGTTACAAGATGGAGAGGTAGAGTTATGTTTAGTGAACTATGCATCAGATGGAGATTTTTTAACAATAGGCCTAGCGATAGATTATCCTATAAATATTGTTGATAACCAACCAACTATGGGAACAGTAGTAATTGATATAGCTATTAATCTGCCAATTAATTTTACGCCAGAAGAAATTTTGTATAAAACGCTAGACGGCAGGGAAGTTAAGCTGAAAAATACGACTCCGCTACTATACCAAACGGCTTGGAAAATGCATCAAACATTATGTGGACCACGTATCAAAGATTTAGATGACCTTGCAGTATTTTTACCACATATAAACTTTGAAGATGAGGAAACGTTTAAAAAGTTTTTTGACGAAATTATAAAAGAATGTAAGCTGACACCTGAAGAAAACGCAAATATGCTTATAAATAATTTGATTGATTTGTTGTCGATGGATACTTCAGAGTATATGAAAAATAAAATAAACGCATTTGAAATAGATAGATATTATTATAAATTATACAATGCATATTTTCAAGAAACTTTGATTGCTGATGTGTGCAAAAACTTTCATGAGTGGCTACATTTGTGTATTGACTGTGGTAAGGCGTTGCAATATATTAAAGGCTGGGACTAATTTTTAGCCTTTAAATTTTTATGTTTTTGGGACAAAGTTTGACTTTTTTTTACAACTAAATTATGGTAATATATAACAAAGGAGATGATAAAATGTTAGTACTAGAGCAATTAGCACAAAGCTTAACTAGTTACAAAGATAAAATTACGGAGATGGGGAACTCACTTTGACATTGAAAAAGTGAAGCAAACTATACAAAATCTCGAAGAACAGTCGGCAGACCCAAACTTTTGGACAGACATGGAGTCGGCACAAAAAGTGTTGCAACAAACTAAAAGCAACAAAGAGATTTTGGCGAAATATAATAAGTTAGTAACTATGTATGATGATGTGTTGACCCTTATAGAGATGGGGATTGAGGAGCAGGACGAAGAACTTGCCGAAGAAGCAGTTACAGAGGCAGACACATTTAAAGAATACTATGAAGAACTGCGAATTAATACACTATTAGATGGTGAATACGATAAAAACAATGCTATTGTATCTTTGCATGCAGGGGCAGGGGGCACAGAAGCTTGTGACTGGAACAACATGTTGCTACGTATGTACACAAGATGGGCAGACCGAAAAGGCTACAAAGTTCAAATTCTTGATATGCTTGATGGTGACGAAGCAGGGGTAAAATCTGTTACGCTACAAATTAATGGCGAAAATGCTTTTGGTTACCTAAAAGCAGAAAAAGGAATTCACAGACTTGTTAGAATATCGCCATTTGACTCATCAGGCAGAAGACATACTTCATTTGCATCATGCGATGTTATGCCTGAACTTCCAGATGATGTTGAAGTTGATATACGAGCAGAAGATTTAAACATAGACACATACCGAGCATCAGGTGCAGGTGGACAACATGTCAATACAACAGATTCGGCAGTACGAATTACACATTTGCCAACAGGTATAGTAGTTCAATGTCAAAATGAGCGTTCACAAATTCAAAATAGAGAGCACGCAATGAAAATGTTACGTGCAAAATTATTTGAAAAAGAACGTGAAGAACAAATGTTAAAAATAGAAGGTATTCGTGGTGAGAAAAAAGAAATAGGTTGGGGTAGCCAAATTCGTTCTTACGTTTTTCACCCGTACAATATGGTTAAAGACCATAGAACAAATGAAGAAGTTGGAAATACAGGTGGTGTAATGGACGGCGATATAGATAAATTTATAAATGCTTATCTTATATGGCTTAAATTACTTGATTAGAAAGGAGAAAGAAATGTTAGTAGTACAAAAATTTGGAGGGAGCTCAGTTGCAAATGCAGAACGAGTTTTAAATGTGGCAAGGCGAGTTGCACAAACTTATAAAGATGGGAATGAGGTTATCGTTGTATTATCTGCACAAGGTGATACGACAGATGACCTAATAGCGAAGGCACGCCAAATCACATCAAGCCCATCTAAAAGAGAAATGGACATGTTGCTTTCGACTGGTGAACAACAATCGGTTGCACTTATGGCGATGGCACTTAAAGAACTTGGGGTTTCGGCGATATCGCTAAATGCATATCAAGCAGGGTTAAACACAACTAGTGATTATAGTAATGCAAGATTTAGACAGCTAAAAACTAACAGAGTTAAAGCGGAACTTGAACGCAATAACGTTGTAATTATAACAGGTTTTCAAGGCATAAACCGTTATGATGATATAACAACACTTGGGCGAGGTGGTTCGGATACAACAGCGGTTGCACTTGCAGCGGCACTTCATGCGGACAAATGCGAAATTTATACAGATGTTGAAGGCGTATATACAGCAGACCCACGAGTTGTAAAAGATGCAAAAAAATTACAAGAAATAACTTACAATGAAATGTTAGAACTTGCATCAATGGGTGCAAAAGTTTTACACAATCGTTCGGTTGAACTTGCAAAAAAATATAATGTAGAGCTGGTAGTGCGTTCAAGCTTGACACCAGCAGAAGGTACAATTGTTAAGGAGGTAACTAAAATGGAAAAAATGTTAGTGAGTGGAGTTGCAGGAGATGATGACGTTGCTCGTGTATCGTTAATAGGTATTGAAGACAAACCAGGAATGGCATTCAAAGTATTTTCTATTCTTGGAAAAAACAATATTAATGTAGATATTATAATTCAGTCGGTAGCTACAGATGGGCGCAGAAATATTTCGTTTAGCATAGCAAAAGATGCTTTGAAAGATACAAAAGCAATAGTTGAAAAACATAGAGATATATGGGGTGTAAATGGCGTAGAATACGAAGAAAATCTTGCCAAAGTTTCAGTTGTAGGGGCTGGAATGGTTACAAATGCAGGGGTTGCCTCAAGAATGTTTGAAGCATTAGCAGACGCACATATCAACATACACATTATTTCAACGTCAGAAATCAAAATCTCTGTATTGATAGATAAAGAGAACATGAATAAAGCAATGCGAGCAATTCATGATAAATTTGACCTGAGTCGATAAATTTTGACACGGTTTTGACACAAAATGACCATTGAGATACCACAATTGTTTGTTATAATACCAATATCGAAAGACAACAACTAATATCAATATAATGAAAGAGGGAAAATATTATGAGAAAACTATTAGCAGGAGTTTTATTAGCAACGACAGTTTTAGGAACAGGTTCGATTTATGCAACAACATCTGACGCACAAGCAGAAAAGCCAGCTAGACAAGAAGCAGGGGAGCGTCCAGAGCGTCAAGAAGGTGAAAAACTTTCTCCAGAAGAAAGACTTGCGAAAAAAGCTGAAGAAGAAGGCATAACAGTTGAGGAGCTTAAAGCTAAAATGGAAGCTAAACGTGAAGAAAAGCTTGCAGAAAAAGCAGCAGAGCGTGGCATAACAGTTGAAGAACTTAAAGCAGAGATGGAATCAAAAAAAGCTGAAATGGAAGCAAAAGGTGAAAAATGCCCAAAAGGTCACGGAAAACATGGCGAAGGTAAACCAGATGGAGAGCGTCCTGAAGGTAAAGAGCCAAAAGAAAAACCAGCTGAATAAATTAAAAAACTCTAAGATGCAATTGTGTCTTGGAGTTTTTTTGCGTATATAAACAAATTGATTATGCCACAATCCTGACACAAATTAAACATTTGTATACCACAATTATTTGCTATAATAACATTATCAAAAAGAACACAACACAAATAACAAATACAAAGAAAGAAGGAATATAGTATGAAAAAATTATTAGCAGGAGTTTTAGCAGCAACAACAGTTTTAGGAACAGGTGCAGTTTACGCAACAACAGCTGACGTACCAGCACAAAAACCAGTGAGAGAAGAAGCAGCAGGAGAAAGACTTACTCCAGAAGAGCACCTTGCAAAATTGGCAGACGAACTAGGCTTAACTATCGAAGAAGTTCAAGCAGAAATGGAAGCTAAAAAAGCAGAGAGAGAAGCTAACGGAGAAGCAGGACCAAAAGGACCACAAGGAGAAAGACCAGAGGGAGAGCGTCCAGAAGGTGAAAGACCAGAGGGAGAACGTCCAGAAGGTGAAAGACCAGAGCACGTAGAAGGTGAAGCTCCAGCAGGTGAAAGACACCACGCACCAGCTCCAACAGGTGAAAGACACCACGCACCAGCTCCAACAGAAGAGCAACTTGCAGAAAAAGCAGCAGAACTAGGTGTAACAGTTGACGAACTTTTGGCAGGAATGGAAGCTAAAAAAGGCGAAAAAGAAGCAAAATAATTAAGTTAATCCCTAGATACATCAAGTATCTAAGGGATTTTTTACGTTTTATCCAATACATGGTTGACTTTGGAAATTACTATGATATAATTGAACTAATATTTTATGTTAATTTGGGGGACAAGTAATAAGTAAGGCAAAATATTTCTCTAAAAACATAGAAACTAAAAGGAGATGAAGATTTGGAGTACATTGTATTATTAATCGGTTTTGTGCTACTAATTAAAGGTGCAGATTTTTTCGTAGAAGGTGCATCTTCTATAGCAGCAACACTTAGAGTACCCCCGTTAGTTATTGGTTTAACTATAGTTGCATTTGGTACAAGTGCCCCAGAAATGGCGGTAAGTGTTTCCTCAGCACTAGATGGTATGAATGCAATATCACTGGGAAATGTAATAGGTTCAAACGTATTTAATATGTTAGTAGTTGTAGGTACATCAGCTGTTATTTGGCCACTAAAAGTTGAAAAGACTATTATAGTAAAAGAATTACCGTTTACTTTGATGTCAGCAGTAGTTTTACTAGTTTTATCACTAGACACTATGTTTCAAGGTCAAACAACAAACTATATTGCACGTGGTGACGGGATAATTTTATTAATTTTCTTCGGAATATTTATGTATTCACTTGCACAAGTTGCATTAGCAGCACGACGAAACAATGAACCAGAAGAAGAAATAGAAACTATGCCTATGGGCAAAAGTATTATGTTTTCTATTGCTGGTATGTTAGGAATTGGAATTGGTGGAGAATGGGTTGTAGATGGTGCAAGTGCAGTAGCTCTTACTTGGGGTATGAGTGAGGCTCTTGTTGGTTTAACTATTATCGCAATTGGTACATCTTTGCCAGAACTTGTTACATCTATTGTGGCGGCAAAAAAAGGGCAAAGTGATATGGCTCTTGGAAACGTAATTGGTTCAACTATATTCAATACATTTTTGATTTTAGGGGTATCAACGACAATAAATCCTATTCCTGTTACTTCAGAAAGTATTATTGATATTTTGATTATGATAACAGCTATTTTAGAAGTGTATATATTTGCAGCAACAAAGCGTACAATCGGACGTGTAGAAGGTGCGTTATTTTTGTCTGTGTATATAGCATATATGGCATACATTATAATAAGATAAAGTGAAAAACAGAGTTTTTAGGCTCTGTTTTTTCTTTTGTCAAGGTATATTGATATACCTGTTTCTAATACTGCTAATAAAGTTCCTAATATGATTATACCTTTAAATGGAATATAAACTTCAGATGAAAATACATTTGCAATCCAAAGTGGCACATAATTTGAGGCAAAACATAGACTGTATTTAATAATTCCAAGTTTAAAATCAGTTATTTTGTCTGAACGTTGTAAACTAAACATAATGACTTTTTGAAGAATAGTAAATCCAATTTCGGCTCCAATAGCTATAAATATAAAATTCCTTAATGCAGAAAATGATGAATACTCAATTCCTGTAAGTTTTACAAGTGAATAGTATATAGATGCTAAAATAATTACTATAATAGCAGCAATCCCTACTAGTTTGAGTATTTTTTCTTTTTGTTCAGTACTCATGTTTTAATCCCCCCTAAACTGATATTGTTCTACATAATTTTAACATTATATAGGAAGTAATTCAATACAAAAAAAGTTTTTATAAAAAAATTAATAAAAGGTGTTGACATATGTAAACACATAGTGTAATATAATACAAGTCAGCGGGAAACAGCAGACAACAAACAAATAAAGAAGTAATGAACATTGAAAATAGAATAGTATCAAGAATTAAGACCAGTCGATTCAGTTGTTATTTATAGCAACAAAAAATGAGTACAAATAGTACTAAAGTAATGTCAGATGACAAACTTTTTTAATGAGAGTTTGATCCTGGCTCAGGATGAACGCTGGCGGCGTGCTTAACACATGCAAGTCGAACGGACTACTTCGGTAGTTAGTGGCGGACGGGTGAGTAACGCGTGGGTAACTTGCCCTGTGCAGGGGAATAACGTTTGGAAACAAACGCTAATACCGCATAAGCTAACAGTATCGCATGATACAGCTAGAAAAGATTTATCGGCACAGGATAGACCCGCGTTGGATTAGCTAGTTGGTGAGATAACAGCTCACCAAGGCGACGATCCATAGCCGGCCTGAGAGGGTGAACGGCCACACTGGGACTGAGACACGGCCCAGACTCCTACGGGAGGCAGCAGTGGGGAAT
>MDSP01000207.1_pt1 | contig 13258 bp, 12 predicted proteins | sample 1005811 | NCBI WGS metagenome assembly MDSP01 (sample SAMN05526596, study PRJNA338239) | gut metagenome | isolation source: stomach gut content | host: Naso elegans | place: Saudi Arabia: Red Sea | collected 2011-04
CTTTGGGAGTATTTATTTTATGGTTTTGCTGGTTTGGATTTAATGGTGGTTCAACACTCTCAGCTACTGGAGATGAAGCTTTATTATCAATGGCAAGTATTTTTGTAACAACAAATATTGTTGCTGCAACGGCTGCTACTGCTACTATGTTAATTACTTGGTGGCGCTACAAAAAACCAGATGTTTCAATGACTCTAAATGGTGCATTAGGAGGACTTGTAGCAATTACTGCTGGGTGTGATGTCGTATCTCCATTGGGTGCATTTTGGATTGGTTTAATTGCAAGTTTAGTAGTAATTTTTGGTATTGAATTTATTGATCAAAAATTAAAAATTGATGACCCTGTAGGAGCTGTTGGAGTTCACGGTTTATGTGGAGCTACGGGTACACTTTTAGTTGGTGTTTTTTGCACTACTGATGGTCTTTTGTATGGTGGTGGCGCTGGTCTTATAATCACTCAACTTATTGGCGTTGTGGCAGTTGCCATTTGGGTTGGAGTGACAATGAGTATTGTATTTAATGCAATTAATAAATTTATTGGTCTTCGTGTTTCTCATGAAGAAGAAATTTTGGGGCTTGACATGGAAGAACACGGTTTAGTAACTAGTTATGCCGACTTTATGCCAGCTCAAACTGAAATTATTGCTCCTAACCATATCGTTACACCAATTGATACTATGCTTTCTTATAATGAAGACGGTTCTAGTAAAGCAATTACAAAATTATCTATTTTAATTAGCCCAAGCCAATTTGACGAATTTAAAGCGCACATGAACCAAATTGGGGTTACAGCTATGACAGTTACTCAAGTTTTAGGCTGTGGAATGCAAAAAGCTCCCTCTGAATATTATCGTGGTATCCAAGTTAAAGCTAATTTATTACCAAAAGTTAAAGTGGAAATTGTAGTTTGTCAAGTACCTGTGCAACAAGTTATTGATACTGCAGTTCAATATTTACAAAGTACCAACGATAATAGTGGTAAAATATTTATTTATCCAGTTAGCAACGTTGTTAAAGTTAAGACTGGCGAAGAAGGTTGTGCAGCACTTCAAGACGTTGATTAATAAGAGTTTAGCCAAAGTAAAACTTTTTTAAACACATTTTCCAAAAAAAATTTATTTAGCATAGATTTTTAAAAATTGGAAATGATAAGTATATGAGTTTTACGGAGGTGAAGATTATGGCGAACAATAATTTTTTAAAGGGAATTGTGGTAGGAAGTACAATTGCTGGAGTAACTTATTTACTTTCTGGCGAGAACGAAAAGAAAAATGTATTTAAGAAAAATAGACAATGGGCAACGTGTCCAACCCCAGACCGTTTTGAAGATTGGACTTAATTAAACTGTTATAAGAAGGAGTTTCTTCCTTTTTATAACAGTTTTTTGTTATAGGACGAAAAAATTTTTTATATAATTTTTAAAAAAGGTGTTTAAACTCTAAAAAGTTTGGCAAGAATTATGAAAGAAGGTTGAGAAGATGGAGTTTCTTAGATTGGTGGGCAAAAGTAATCCGTTACCAAAAACTTATAGTCCAGATTTTTTAATTCAAAATCCTATAACAAAAATTTGGTTGGTTGATGAGGTTGATACACAATTTTATAAAATGAATATGGCTTTGCAAAAAGAAGGTTTGTCAGGTCTACATTTGGTAAGTGGCTATCGTTCGTATGGTCATCAACAAACTTTGTATACCAAAAAATTAAAAAGATTATACGTCCTAACTGGAATGTATGATGCGCATGAAATAATAAAAATTATGCCTGCTGGTTGTAGTGAACATCAACTTGGGCTTGCAATAGATGTCACAACAGTTATACTTAAAACTGCCGATGACCCTTACAAAAATTTTCAAAAAACTTTCCATTTTGAATGGTTAATGCAAAGAAGTATAGACTTTGGATTTATATTGAGGTATCCTATTGATAAAGAGCATATTACGCTTCGTGAACATAAATCGTATCATTTTCGATATGTTGGAGTTAACCATGCTAAAAAAATGTATAAATTTAATTTATGCCTAGAGGAGTATTTATTGCACCACAATGCAATGCGATGCTACTAAAAAATTTAAACAACAAGGAGTAAAGTATGAAAAAATACGGAGTAAATGAAATTAGAGAAATGTATTTGTCATTTTTCCAATCAAAGGAACATCTTAGAGCAAAAAGTTTTTCACTTGTGCCTCAAGGAGATAAAAGTTTATTACTAATTAATGCAGGTATGGCACCTCTTAAAGCCTACTTTACAGGTCAAGAAATCCCACCATCAAAACGTATGACAACTTGTCAAAAGTGCATTCGTACTGGAGATATTGAAAACGTTGGGAAAACTGCACGTCATGGAACATTTTTTGAGATGCTTGGAAACTTCTCTTTTGGAGATTATTTTAAGGAAGAAGCTATTGAATGGGCATGGGAATTTGTTACTAAAGTTTTAGAAATTCCATCTGAAAAACTTTATATTTCTGTATATGAAGAAGATGAGGAAACAGCTCAAATTTGGCAAAATAAAATGGGTATCCCAAAAGATAAAATCGTTTATATGGGTAAAGAAGATAATTTCTGGGAAGTTGGAACAGTTGGCCCTTGTGGACCTTGTACAGAAATTTATTATGACCGTGGCGAAAAATATGGTTGTGGTTCTTCTGATTGTAAAGTTGGTTGTGATTGTGACCGTTATTTAGAGTTTTGGAATTTGGTATTTACTCAATTTGACAAAAATGAAGATGGCTCATACACTCCACTTCCAAACCCTAACATTGATACGGGTATGGGGCTTGAGAGAATTGCTGCTATGATGCAAGATGTGAATTCAATTTTTGATGTTGATACAATAAAAGCAATCCGTGACCACGTATGTGAAATTTCGGGAGTAGAATATGGAAAAGATCCTAAAAAAGATATTTCAATCCGTGTAATTACAGACCATATTCGTTCTGTAACTTTTATGGCGGCTGATGGAATTCGCGCTTCTAATGAAGGTCGTGGATACGTTATGCGTAGACTTTTAAGAAGAGCTGTTCGTCATGGAAAATTATTAGGAATTGAGGGGTTATTTTTAGAGCCATTAATTAATACTGTGGTACAAAATTCTAAGCATGAATATACAGAATTAGAAGAAAAATATGATTATATCATTAAATCTTTAACTGTTGAGGAGCAAAACTTCAATCAAACTATTGAACAAGGGTTAACTATTTTGGAAAACTATATTTCTGAAATGGAGAGCAATAATCAAAAAGTGTTAAATAAGGAAGCTTGTTTTAAATTATATGACACTTATGGTTTCCCTATTGATTTAACTATCGAAATTTTGGAGGAAAAAGGTTTTGGTATTGATGAAGAAGGATTTAAGGAAGAGTTAGAAGCTCAAAGAGTGCGTGCTAGAAATGCACAGGCAGAAACTAACTATATGGGAAGCGAAAAAACTGTTTTCCATGACTTAGATGTTGATACTAATTCTACTTTTAAAGGATATGACTCAGAAATTGTTGAGAGTAAAATTTTATATTTAACTACACATGATGAAATTATTGATAGTGCAATAGTTGGAGAGCATATTTTTGTAATTACTGAAGAAACTAGTTTGTACGCTGAAGGTGGGGGTCAAGCTGGAGATAAAGGATTTATTTATACTCCAACAGGGGTATTTGAAGTTTTAAATACTACAAAAGTTGCTGGAAATAAAATTGCACATTATGGTGAAGTTTTAAAGGGTGAAATTTCGGTTAATCAAGAAGCTAGAACATCTCTTGATGTAAATAATCGTCAAAATACTTCTGCAAATCATAGTGCAACTCACCTTCTCCAATCAGCATTAAGAACGGTTGTTGGAAATCATATTGAGCAAGCTGGTTCTAATGTATCTGCTGAACGTTTGAGATTTGACTATACTCACTTTGAAGCACTTACAAAAGAGCAACTTCGAGCTGTTGAGAGAGAAGTTAATGAGCTTATTATTTTTGGATATGATGTTACAATTGCTGATATGACAATTGATGAAGCTCGTAAATTAGGAGCTATGGCGTTATTTGGCGAAAAATACGGGGATACTGTTCGTGTTGTTAATATGTCGAATAAATCAATTGAGCTTTGTGGAGGAACTCACGTTATAAACACATCTCAAATTGGACCATTTAAAATTATTTCTGAAACAGGAGTAGCATCTGGAGTTCGTCGTATTGAGGCTGTTACAGGATTTAAAGCATTAGAATATTATCAACAAGTAGAAGATACTTTAGAAAACGTAGCTTCTGTAATAAAAGCTAAACGTGTTGATGATGTATTAAAAAGAGCTTCTCAAATTGTACAAGAAAATCGACAACTTCAAAAAGATAAAGAGTCACTAAATGCTAAATTCGCAAAATTAGAAGCTGAGCAAGTTTTGAGTAATGTTCAAGAAATCCAAGGAGTCAAAGTTTTAGTATCAGAACTTTCTAATATGGATATGAATATGATTAAAAACCTAGGTGATACTTTAAAAGATAAATTAGAAGAAGGTGTAATTGTACTTGCATCTAATGTTGATAAAAAAGTTAATTTGGTATGTATGGCAACAAAAGAAGCAGTTGATAGAGGAATTAACTGTGGGCAAGTAATTTCTAAAGCCGTAAAAATTGTCGACGGTGGTGGAGGTGGTCGTCCAAATATGGCTCAAGCCGTTGGAAAAGACGCTTCAAAACTACAAGAAGCCCTAAAAATGTCAATAGAAATTATTACCGAGCAATTAAATTAAGAAAAAAGACGAGTTTCTATTGACGTTTTATGTAATCTCAATTATAATTTAGTATAGTGCTTTAAATCTTTTCTCCGTACGAATGCATAAAGCACAACACTGCCATCGGAGGGAGGGAAAAGAAATGTCAGAGGTTACTGTTCGTGAAAATGAATCTTTAGATAGTGCTCTTCGTAGATTTAAAAGAAACTGCGCAAAAGCTGGTATCATGCAAGAAATTCGTAAAAGAGAACATTACGAAAAACCAAGCGTAAAGCGTAAGAAAAAATCTGAAGCTGCACGTAAAAAAAATAGACAATACTAATTGCTATTTTTTTAGATTTAATTTAAAAAAAGTGTGAAGTCATTAATTTGGCTTCACACTTTTTTTGTATCCAAAATTTAAGATAAGTATTTTGGAAATCGAATTTGATAAATTTTCTATTTTGGAGTAAAGAAAGCTTTTTTTATTTCTATTTCAAAAAAGCAAATTTCAAAAATCGTGATGATCTACCTTTTTTGTCCTAATTTAATTAAAAATTTAAAATATTAGTCTTAATTAAATTGCCAAAAATCAAATTATTCAAAATGCGTTGTAATGAGTTTGCTAAATTCAGAATAATAATATTTAGAGGGGGTATGAACTGCCCTCTTTTTATTGTGAAAATTGAATACATGTCCAAATTCAAGCATAAGATATAAATGAAAGGGGAGCTAAAAATGAAGAAAAGAGAAGTGGCGAATAAAACATCATTTATTAAGCAACTCACACAGGCAATTGATGGAGTGGAGGAAACATTTGCCGAATTACCATTAATCACCATTATAGGCGTTGAAACTATAAGTATTGAAAATTTTATAAATATACTTGAGTACACAGATGAGGTAATAAAATTAAAAACAAAGTTGGGCGTTGTGTCTATAATTGGAAAAAATTTAGAGGCTAGAAGTATGAACCAAGAGCAAATAAAAATCAAAGGTATCATAGAAACGGTCAACTTTGAAAAATAGGAGGGAACACTTTGTATTTATCTTTATGGAATTATTTTAAAGGGTATGTTATAGTAGAAATAAGTGGCCATAAAATTGAGAAATTTATTAACGGAGCGCTAAAAGATGGAAACACCTTTTGGGACGTTAAGCAAAATGGGCAAACACTTACTTTTAAAACGACTCCCGACGGTTTTAAACGACTAAAACCAATGGTTGCTCGTTCAAAATGCGAAATACGAATATTAGATAAAAAAGGCTTACCATTTGTTGGTTTTAGGTACAGAAAAAGAAAATTGCTTGCATTAGGAGCATTTATTTTTGTATTTTGGTTTTATACGCTAACGTCATTTATATGGCTTGTTGAAGTGTCTGGTAACCAAAATATTGAAGAAGCTGACATTGTGCAATCTTTAAAAGAAGGGGGTTATACAACAGGTAAATTGAAAAAGGACCTCAATTTACGTGAGGCTGAGCAATATTTAATCAACCACTATCCAGAAATTTTGTGGGCAGGAATTAATTATGAAGGGACAAAACTTGCAATTCAAATAACAGAAGCTGTGACTAAACCTGAATTACATAATCAAACGACACCTACAGATATAGTTGCAAAGCGAGATGGAATTATTACATATATTGCTACTAATACAGGAATACCCAACGTTAAAAAGGGTGATACTGTCAAAAAGGGCGATATATTAGTAAGTGGACAGGTTCATTTAGAAAGTGATGTAAAATCAGATGTAAAATACGTATACTCTCAGGCTGAAATTTCGGCTCAAACGAGTTATGCATTGGAGGCCAAATTACCTATTGAGCAAACAAGCAAACATTATACAGGGGACACAGCTACTTCTTATAGTGTGCGTCTTTTTGATAATAAATTTGACATCTTTAAGGGTAAAACTGATAGTGAAACTTATGATACGCTTCTAACTTTATATCAATTACGCCTAACAGACCTTTTTCCACTACCATTTTATTGGATAAAAGAAGACAAAGTACCTTATACACCGTACACAAACACTGTTGAAATTGAACAAATTCAAGAAACTTTAGAAGGAGAATTACATGATGCTTTACGTGAAAAAATTACTGACGATGGTGTAATATTAAAGAAAGAGCTAAATTTTGAAGAGATTGATGGTTATATAGTAGGAACATTATACGCTTTGGTTGAAGAAGATATCAGCGTTCAAGTTCCAATCCAATTTATGCAACAAGAAGGAGAGATTATAAATGACACCAACACCAATTGAAAAAAGAGTAAACATTCCACCTCAATATATAGCAACTATTTTTGGTAGTTTTGACAAGCATATTTCTACAATTGAAGAGGCTTTACAAGTTACTTTTGTAGTGCGTGGAGAAGATGTGAAAGTTTTGGGGGAAAGCTTAAGAGTAAAACTTGCAACTCAAGTTATAAAACAATTAGTGCAATTTGCACAAAAAGGTGATATAATAGATGAACAATTAGTTAATTATACTATTGAAGCAATCAAAAAAGATAGAGAACAAGATTTGCAACAAGTTAATTCTGATATAGTAACGCTTACGTATCTTGGCAAACCAATTAAGGCCAAAACTACAGGGCAAAAAGAATACGTGGAACTTATTAAAAAAAATATGGTAGTATTTGGGGTGGGCCCTGCTGGAACTGGAAAAACTTACCTAGCAATGGCCATGGCAATCAATGCTTTTCGTAGAAATGAAGTTAACAAAATTATTTTGACAAGACCAGCTATTGAAGCAGGAGAAAAACTTGGATTTTTGCCCGGAGATTTACAAAGCAAGGTAGATCCATATTTGAGACCTCTTTATGATGCACTATTTGAAATTATGGGGCCTGATTTGTTTGACAAAAATATGGAAAAAGGGTTGATTGAAGTTGCTCCTTTGGCATATATGAGAGGACGAACTTTAAATAATGCATTTATCGTTTTAGATGAGGCACAAAATACAACTCCTCAACAGATGAAAATGTTTTTAACTAGACTAGGATTTAACTCAAAAGCTGTAATTACAGGGGATATGACTCAGGTTGATTTACCAAGCGATAAAAAAAGTGGACTAAGTGAAGCAATAAGAGTTTTGGATAATGTAGATGGAATAGCTATCAATTATTTAGGACGTGATGATGTTGTTAGACACCCAATAGTACAAAAAATTGTTGATGCATATGATGATTTTGATGCAAAAGTTAAGCCTCAAAATAAATAAATTTTAGGAGGCCACAAATGAAAAATGAAAGAAAGTGGACACTTATACTGGTGTGTATTGTTTTGATAGTCACTTTTTTATCTATAAGTACAGGGAATTTATTTGGCAAAAGACTAAATATTCAAATAGGTGATATTTCACCTCAAGATTTCTATGCTCCATTTAGAATAGAAAATACCGTGGCTACAGAACGCAAAGAGGATCAAGCTCTTTTAATGCTAGAACCTATTTATATAAAAAATGAAAATATAAAAGAAAATGCACAACAAGAGGCTAAATTGCTCTTTAACTATGCAATTTCTATTAAAGATGTGGTAGATAAAGAGGGAATGGTATGGGATATTCCCCCTTCTATCACAAAACATTTTAATATAAGTTTAACACCAATTGAGCCAGCACAAGTTTTAAGAAGCAAGTCTACAATTACACTACTGCCTATTCATTACGAAACGTTAATGTTAGCTTCTCGTGAACAATTGGTTGAACTTGAAGAACGGGCAATATTTATACTAGAAGAATTTTTTAGTTTGGGCCTACATGAGAGCGATATTTTAACTCTTGATATCCAACAAAAAGTAATTGAGGCAGGAGTAATTGAAGCATATCAGCCTTTTATGCAAGATTTGATTAGAGTACAACTTAGCCCAAATATGCAAATTGATTTTGAGGCTACAAAAACCCTTCAAGACCTTGCACTAAGTACGATTGAGCCAGTTTATGTTGTACAAGGTGAAAAAATTATTGATAGGGGAAGTAAAATTACAGACGAAGTTTATATATTGCTACAAAAAGCAGGGGAAATTGATAATAGTAATGCTGAATATTATTTGCAATATGTAGGAGTTGCAATTTTGATAATAATTTTATTTTCATTTAGTTTGTATTACATTAAAGAAAGTAAAGTTATAGAAAAACTTGCATTTAGTCAACAAAGTTTATTGTTTATTGTGTATATTTTTATGGTAATTGTGGTAAGACTCTTAATAGATTTACCATATATATACATTCCTCTAAATATTGCTCCTATGTTAATTGTGCTACTAATAGAAAAAGATATTGCTATTTGGATACACATAATATTAGTAATGTTATCCACTATAATTCATAATGGGGATTTAAATTTTGTAACATATCACCTAATGTCAGGGATTATTAGTGTACTAATTATAACAAATATGCAAGAAAGAAAACAAATGATAAGATGTGCTTCATTTATTGGAGTCGCTCAAGCAACAGTTCATTTATCGCTTTGTTTATTAATAGGAATGCCACTAAGTGGAGTCGTTATTACAGAAACTTTTCAAGCATTTGGCGTAGGTCTTTTGTGCGTTGTAATAGTAATTGGAAGTTTACCATTTTGGGAGTCAACATTTAAATTTGTTACGCCACTTCAACTTTTAGAGTTGACAAACCCAAATCAACCACTTTTAAAACGACTACTTTTGGAAGCAACAGGGACTTATTATCACAGCTTATTAGTTGCAAATATTGCCGAAGCTGCTGCTGATGAAATTGGTGCAAATCCACTTCTTACAAGGGTTGGTGGATATTATCACGACATAGGAAAATTAACTTGTAGTAATTATTTTAAAGAAAATCAAGTTTTAGACAACCCTCATGACCACCTAGATCCACGTTCTAGTGCTGGAATAATTGTATCTCATGTAACTTCAGGCCTAGAACTTGCCACAGAATATAATTTGCCTCAATGTGTCAAAGATATGATTATTCAGCATCACGGAAAAGGAGTCATGCAATATTTTTATGTAAAAGCTCAAAATATGGAAGGTGAAAATGTTAGATTAGAAGACTTTCAATATCCAGGACCACGACCTCAAACTAAAGAAGCAGCACTTGTAATGCTCGCAGATGTTGTGGAAGCTACTGTGCGTTCAATGCAACATAAATTAGGCCCTGATTTAACAGTTGAAGATGTTGTAAAAAAGATGATTAAGCAAAAATTAGATGAAGGTGAACTTAGCGAATGTCCACTTTATATTTCAGACATAAATAAAATTACACAAAGTTTTACAAAGATGTTAAATGGTATGTATCATGAAAGAATTGAGTACCCAGAGAAAAATGTAAAATAAAACTTAAAGGAGTAAATTTAAACTTGCTCCTTTAAGATAAATTTAAGAAAGTAGGCTTTAGATGAATTTAGAAATTGAATTTGAGTGTGAATTAGACTCCACTCAAAATTTTTTTAATCAACAAATGCAAGAGAAAATTTTATCAGTAATAGAAGGTGCTTTAGATGAAGAAGATGTACCTTATGAAGTAGAAATTTCACTCACAATTACAAATAAGGAACAAATTCAACAAATTAATTTTGAACAACGAAATATTAATAAATATACAGACGTTTTGTCTTTTCCACAAATCGAGCCTGCACCAAATGGAGGGATAAATTGGGACATACTAGAAACAAACTTCTGTACAAATCATGATACAGGTGCTATTATATTAGGCGACATTGTATTATGTTTTGAGGTCGCTAAAGAGCAAGCACAGGACTTTGGTCACTCTTTAGAAAGAGAAGTATGCTTTTTAGTTGCCCATAGTATGTTTCATCTTTTGGGGTATGACCACATGACCAAAGAAGATGAGGCGAGAATGATTGAAAAACAAGAAAACGTGCTTACCAAACTAAAGATAAGCAGATAGGAGCTAAAATGTATAAATCAGGATTTATTTCAATAATCGGACGTGCAAACGTTGGAAAATCAACACTTATGAACCAATTAGTAGGAGAGAAAATTGCCATAATGTCAAACAAGCCTCAAACTACTAGAAACCGTATTCAGTGTATTTTAACAAGAGATGATTATCAAGCTGTATTCATTGATACGCCTGGAATTCACACACCAAAAAATAAACTTGGAAACTACATGGTAAAGGTAGCCCACACTACATTAAATGAAGTCGATATAATTTTATATTTAGTTGAGCCAGAAGTAAAAATTGGAAAATTAGATAAAGAAATTATAGAACGCCTTAACAACGTAAATTCAAAAGTATTTTTATGCGTAAATAAAATTGATAGCGTTCCAAAGGAGCAAGTGCTTGAAGTTATTAACCTCTACAAAGATAAATTAGAATTTGCAGAAATAATTCCAATTTCAGCTTATGACGGAAATAATATTAGTAGTTTGCTAAATTGTATCGAAAAATATTTACCAGAAGGACCACAATTTTTTCCAGATGATATGATTACAGACCAACCAGAACGCCAGCTAGTTGCTGAACTTGTGAGAGAAAAGTCACTTCATCTATTAAATCAAGAAATTCCTCATGGGATAGCAATAGAAATTGATACGATGACAAAACGACCAGATGGTGATATAGTAGATATTGAGGCTACAATTATTTGCGAACGTGACTCTCACAAACGTATAATTATAGGCAAGCAAGGACAGATGATTAAATCAATTGGAACACACGCAAGAAGAGATATAGAACGCCTATTAGGTTCAAAAATTTATTTAACACTTTGGGTTAAAGTTAAGAAAAATTGGCGTGATAGCGATTTTATGTTGAAAAATTATGGCTATAACAAGCGAGAATTAGATTAAGTTTTACAAAATTTACCTTGGTATTTTTTGTATAGTATAATAATCAAAAATATGTTTATCTTATTATTATCGGAATAATAGAGGAGGTACTAATATGGGACTATGGAAAATATTTGAAACAACAGGTAGTGTTGAACATTATTTAAATTATAGGGCCTCAGAAAGTTTGATCGATACTAAAGAAGTACCTATGCAAAATGATACACAAGATAAGGAAGACGGATTATGTTAATAAAAGGTTTAGTAATAAAGGAATATGTAGTAGGTGAGGGTGATAAATATATCACCCTTTTTACTAAAGAAATAGGCAAAATTCAAGTTTATGCAACTCGCGCAAAACAACACCAAAATGGACTTAGTGCAAGCACTCAACTTTTTGTTTACGGTCAGTTTAATATTAGCAAAACGAAAAATACATACCGTGTTGCAAGTGTTGAAATTATAGAAATGTTTCACTCAATCAGAGAAGATATCTTAACTTTAAGCTACGCAAGTTATATCATGGAATTTCTATTAGAAGTTACTCGAGAAGGCGAAAAATACCATGAACTTTTAAATTTATCGCTCCACACTTTGTGGGCATTATCCAAAAAAATTATATCCCCAAAAATTATTAAGCACATTTTTGAACTTAGGGCCTTGAAATATTTAGGTTTTATGCCCGAGCTTACAAAATGTGTTATTTGTTATGCCGATTTTTGTGAAACAAATGAAAAAATTAGGTTCTCACTGGAAGAAGGAGGTATAATTTGTGGAAAATGCCAAATAACTACCCCCTACTATATAACAAATTCTGTACATTATATGATGCAATATGTGTTAGCGACTCCTCTAAAATCGTTATATTGCTTTGAAATTTCTAATAAAGTAGCAAAAGATTTTATATATATTATTAGGCGATATACCGTTTATTATGTAGAAACCGACTTTAAAACGGCACATTTTATCCAAAAATTAGAAGAAATGTTATAAAACTTATCGAAATATGTTATACTCTTAGATAGACTTTATATAGGACTTATATTTTTTATTTTAAGGGAGTGTTTTATGACAAAGAAAATTATGTTACTAGATGGTTTAAGCCTTGCAAATCGTGCATTTCATGCAATTCCATTACTCAGTAACAAACAAGGAACGTATACAAATGCAGTTTATGGATTTTTAAATATTATGCTAAGTTTGATAGAAAAAGAAAAACCAGATTTTTTAGGAGTAGCATTTGATGTTAGTATGCCAACATTTAGGCACAAAATGTGTACTGATTATAAAGCAACAAGAAAAGGAATGGCTGATGAACTTAGACCACAAATCTCCTTATTAAAGGAAGTTTTAGATGCAATGAATATTTTTAGAATTGAAAAAGAAGGCTTTGAAGCTGATGATTTATTAGGAACTATGGCCAAACACGCCGAAACAGAGGGACTAGAAGTATTAATTGTATCAGGAGATAAAGATTTACTCCAAGTAACTTCCGATAATATTCAACTTCAAATCCCAAAAACTAAACGTGCAGGAACAGAAATTGAGAGCTATTTTGGAGCTGATGTAATTAATGTGTATGGGGTTACACCTATTGAATTTGTTGATGTGAAAGGGCTTATGGGTGATAGTTCTGATAATATTTGTGGCGTACATGGAGTAGGTGAGGTGACTGCCCTAAAGTTAATAAAAGAATATCACTCCATAGAAAATCTCTATGAAAATATTGATAAAATTACACAGAAAAAACTCAAAGAAAATTTGATTAAACACAAAG
>MDSP01000208.1_pt1 | contig 13243 bp, 12 predicted proteins | sample 1005811 | NCBI WGS metagenome assembly MDSP01 (sample SAMN05526596, study PRJNA338239) | gut metagenome | isolation source: stomach gut content | host: Naso elegans | place: Saudi Arabia: Red Sea | collected 2011-04
CCTAACCCTTCACAAATAAAAGTATTTATTCCGTTTTCGCTGCTATCAAAATTTGTGTGCATACTAATTAAACAGATATCATATTGAATAAGTCGCTTAATCATATACCCAATTGGAGTTGAAAAATCTATTTTATTAATTGGCTTAAATAAAAATGGGTGGTGAGTGATTATGCAATCGACCCTTTTTATAATTGCCTCATTTAATACAGCTTCGTTTAAATCTAATGCACATAAAACATTAGTTACTGGTTGATTTTTATCCCCAACCAAAACTCCTACGTTGTCCCAAGTTTCTGCAAGATGTAAAGGTGCAAATTTATCTAATACATTAATAATATCATTTATTGTATACATTGAAAAGCCTCCTTGTAAATTGAATATTCTTCTTCTAATTGTTGTTTGCGTAAAATTGTACGGTCAGTTGGCTCAACCCCTTGCAATTGCGTAAACAATTTGTGGAAAGAGTCCTTTTTATAATGTAGCCAATTTAAAAAAGTTTCATTCGGATTTTTTAACATTATTTTTCCAAATAAATACTCAGCTTCACTTTCAAAATATTCTTTCCCTTTTTCGGCTACAATTATAGTATAAAATTTGCCATCTTCTTCCAAAAAATCTTCTTCAATAATTTTAAATTCTATCTCATGCAAGAATTTTCTTAGTTCGCTATATCCATTTTGGGGTTGCAAAACTAGACGAGTAGCACTTTTAACTATTTCTAAATCTTGATTTAAAATTTTTCGTATTAGATGCCCACCCATTCCAGCAATTATTATTGTATCAATATTATCCTCAAGGTCAATTTTTCTAAGACCATCACTTAATCTTAATTCAATATTAGTTGCATTATATTTTTTGATTTGAGTTGTAGCTTGCAAAAGAGGATTTTTGTTGATATCACAAGCAATACAAAAGCTTGCTAAATTATTTTTTGTAAGATAAATCGGGATATATCCGTGGTCAGTCCCAACATCAACGACCCTTGAAGTTTCTGGTACGTACTTTATAATAGTTTTAAGTCGATTTGATAAGTCCATTTTTTGCCTCCCAAAAGTATGTATAGGCTAAAATTTTAGCCTTAATTAAAAAGAAGTTGAAAAATCAACTTCTCTTATTCTAAATAATCTTTAAGTTTTTTGCTACGACTTGGATGACGAAGTTTACGGAGTGCTTTTGCTTCAATTTGGCGAATACGCTCACGTGTTACATTAAACTCTTTCCCAACTTCCTCAAGAGTTCTAGCTCTGCCATCGTCTAATCCAAATCTTAAACGTAGTACTTTTTGTTCTCTTTCTGTTAAAGTATCCAAAACTTCAATAAGTTGTTCTTTTAATAGTGTAAAAGCTGCTGCATCTGCTGGCACTGGAACATCTTCATCAGGAATGAAATCTCCTAAATGACTATCTTCCTCCTCACCAATTGGCGTTTCTAATGATACAGGTTCTTGAGAAATTTTCATAATTTCACGCACTTTTGAAACTGGCATTTCCATCTCAGCTGCAATTTCTTCTGGTTGAGGATCACGTCCAAGCTCTTGCAATAATTGTCTTGAAACACGCATTAATTTATTAATAGTTTCTACCATATGAACTGGGATACGAATTGTACGCGCTTGGTCTGCAATTGCACGAGTTATCGCCTGTCTAATCCACCAAGTTGCATACGTACTAAATTTATATCCTTTACGATAGTCAAATTTTTCAACAGCTTTAATTAAACCTAAGTTTCCTTCTTGAATTAAATCTAAAAATAACATTCCACGTCCAACATAACGTTTTGCAATACTTACAACTAGACGTAAGTTAGCTTCAGCCAAACGCTTTTTAGCCTCAATATCACCATTTTCCATACGTTGAGCTAAATTGATTTCTTCTTCAGCAGATAAAAGAGGAACTTTCCCTATTTCTTTTAGATACATTCTAACGGGGTCATCAATACTAATTCCTTCAGGAAGAGAAAAATCAATTTCTTCTTCTTCTTCTATTTTTGCTAAATCACCAATAATATCAATGTTTTGTGCCTCTAAATATTCATAAATTTGCTCAATTTTTGCCGTTTCAAGAACCAAATCTCCAAACGCTTCTGAAATATCTCGTTGTTCCAAAACTCCTTTTTTATCTCTAGCCAATGTAATCAATTGGTCAAGTCTTACCTTAAAGGTTAATTTTTGTTGTTGTGTTTCATCTTTCACTATATCAATCCTTTCTCGTGTCTACTATTCTAACCATTTATAAATGCAATATTCAATTTGTCAAGCACCTTTTTTTTAGAAAGTAGCTTTTGTATCTCAAATACATCTTCACACATCTTTAGTTGTTTATCTAAATGTTGGTTATTCAACTTTTTTATTGTATCCGTTAACATTTTATTTAACTTAATTTTATCCTCATACCTAACATCATTATTCATAACAATGTTTGATAATAGTTTAATATCACTTGCTTCTAAATAATTATTTGTAAAATACGTTAGGTCTAAATCATTCCCACTTTTTTTACTTTCTATTAACTTTGTCGCAAAATCTTTTAATACTCCTTCATCAAATAAATAGCCCTCAATATATTCTTCAACATATCTATAAATATGTGGTTGGTGATAAAGTACAGCTAGCAAATCAACTTGGATAGATGGTTGATTAATAACCGCTGGAGTTAAAACCGTCTCATTTGGTTGATTTGCCTTGTGCTTATAATATCGTTTAATTTCTGTTTCTAAGGCATTAAGTTCCACGTTATATTTTATCGCAATTTCTTGAATGTATATCGATTGTTCAATACTGCTAGTTAATTCTCCAAGTATTTGAGCTACACTTTGTAAAAATTTAATTTTTTGCTCAGGGATTTTTATATCCCAGTCGCTTTCTAGCCGTTTTATTTGATACCAAATATCAGTTTTAGCCTCCTCTAATTTTGTAGATAATTTATCAGCTCCAAACTTTTGCAAAAACTCATCTGGGTCTTTTGCCTCCTCTAGTTGCAACACCTTAACCTCAATATCTTGCTCCCGAAGAAGAGGTATTGCCCGAAGAGTTGCTTTTTGCCCAGCGTTATCGGTATCATATAAAATAACTACTTTTTTTGTATATCTTTTTAGTAATTTTGCATGAAACTGAGTAAAAGCAGTTCCAAGTGATGCTACTGTCTGGCTAAATCCAGCTTGATGCATAGCAATAACGTCCATATAACCCTCCACCAAAATATAGTAATCGTGTTTTATCGCTTTTGCTAGATTTAGCCCATAAAGAGTTCTACTTTTATCAAATAGTAAGCTCTCAGGTGAATTTAAATATTTCGGTTGCGCATCACCAAAAACCCTCCCCCCAAAAGCAATCACTTTTTTTAGGGGATTAAAGATAGGGAACATTAGCCGATTAGAAAAAGTATCATATATAGCATTTGTTCGCTCACTCCTTTTGCACAGTCCACTTTCTACTAAAATTGTTTCGCTATAGCCTTGATTTTTTAAATACTTATATAATATATTATAATCAGATGGTGCATAGCCTATCCCAAATTTTTTGATTATTTTTTCGTCAAGCCCTCTCTCTATTAAATATTGCCTAATTTGTGGTTCATTATTCCGTTTTAGAGCGTAATAATAAAACCTTGCCGTTTCACGATAAAGTTCAAATAAAATATCCTTTTTTGCAATATCCTCTTTTTTAGGTGCATAAAAAGTATTGCTATATTCAATCGGTATATTAGCTCGCTCTGCCAAATCACCAATAACCTCGGCAAATGTCATATTTTCTTTTTCCATAAAAAACGTAATAATGTTACCACCAGCACCACAACCAAAGCAATAATACATTTGCTTTTCGGCACTTACAGAAAAAGATGGAGTTTTTTCGTGATGAAAAGGACACCTACCAAAATAGGATTGCCCTTTCTTGGTAAGCTCAGTGTATTCAGAAATTAATCCAACAATATCACTCTCTTCTCGTACTCTTTCAATTAAGTTATCAGAAAATCCCATAACCTTCTCACCACCTTTATCTAAAATTAAACTGTAAGATATGTAGAAAAGGAGACTTTTCGCTCCGTAATATTATTAATACTACGCATTTGACGTATTTCCTCTTTTTTTTATCTTTTTTTGAGTATAACCAAACTTCGTAAACTTTATCACACATTTGAAGAAATTTTTTAAGAAATTTTTCTAAAGCTTAAATTTCCAACCAAAAATCAAGACAGTAGCCCTATTCTAGCAAAATTTCTTCATATTATCAACATTAAATTGGTATTTTGAATTTTGGTATAATTTTGGACAACTTGTCACATTGTAAAAGATTATCTCCAAAAAATTTCTTATTTCTAAATCTCAATTAACTTCATTAATTACATAGTTTTTGGAAATAATTATCAATAAATCAAATAAATTTTATAGATTTGGGGAAATCTCAATTTCAAAAATCGTGCTGATCTGCTTTTTTTGTCCTAAAAAAATAAACTGTAAACTTTTTAATAGTCTACAGTTTATTTTTTTAAAATTTAATTCTTTCTTCTATATAATTAACAAGCTCACTAATTGCAATACGTTCTTGGCTCATGCTATCTCTTTCGCGAACAGTTACCATTTTATCGTTTTCCGACTCAAAATCATAAGTTATACAAAACGGAGTACCAATTTCATCTTGTCTTCTATATCTTTTTCCGATAGAACCTGCCTCATCATACTCAACATTAAATCTGCTAGCAAGTTCACTATAAATTTCTAATGCTGGCTCTGATAATTTTTTAGATAGAGGAAATACCCCTACTTTTACAGGTGCTAATGCTGGGTGAAATCTGAAAATTTTTCTTACATCTTCTTTATCTGTACCAGCATCTAAAATTTCTTCGTCATATGCTTCACACAAAAACGCAAGCGTTACACGGTCAGCTCCCAAAGCTGGTTCGATACAATATGGCAAGAATTTTTGGTTTGTAGTTTGATCGTGGTAAGTCATATCTTGCCCAGAATGTTCTTGGTGTTGTCTTAGGTCAAAGTCTGTTCTATCAGCTATTCCCCAAAGTTCTCCCCAACCAAATGGAAACTTAAATTCGATGTCTGAAGTTGCATTGCTATAATGAGAAAGTTCCTCTTGGTCATGGTCACGAATTCTTATGCTATCTTCGCTAATACCTAAGTTTAACAACCAGTTTTTACAAAACTCTTTCCAATATTCAAACCATTCTAAGTCTTTTCCTGGCTCACAGAAAAATTCTAATTCCATTTGTTCAAATTCACGAGTTCTAAAAGTAAAGTTTCCTGGTGTAATTTCATTTCTAAAAGATTTTCCTACTTGTCCAATTCCAAACGGAAGTTTTTTTCTTGATGTACGTTGAACATTTTTGAAATTAACAAAAATTCCTTGTGCAGTTTCTGGACGCATATAAATCGTATTTTTTGTATCGTCTGTAACTCCTTGGAACGTTTTAAACATTAAGTTAAATTGGCGAATGTCTGTAAAATCATTTTTTCCACAGCTAGGACATGGAATATTTTCTTCTTTAATGAAATTTTGCATCTGCTCATTGCTCCAGCCGTCAACAACCTGCTCTTTTCCTTGCTCCTGAAGAAAATCTTCAATAATTTTATCAGCTCTAAAACGTTCTTTACAAGCTTTACAATCCATTAGAGGGTCACTAAATCCTCCAAGATGCCCAGAAGCTTGCCAAACTTGAGGGTTCATTAAAATTGCACAATCAATCCCCACATTATAAGGACTTTCTTGGATAAATTTTTTCCACCACATCTTTTTCACATTATTTTTAAGCTCAACACCAAGAGGCCCATAGTCCCAAGTATTTGCAAGTCCTCCATAAATTTCAGACCCTGGGAATACAAAACCTCTTGATTTAGCAACAGCTACAATATCTTGCATAGTTACATCTTTCATAAAAATCCTCCTTAGTTCATTTAGGCTCATTGTATCAAAACAACGGTCTATTGTAAAGGATTATTAGTTTGCAGGATAATTTATAATTAAATCAATAGGTTGACTAATATCTGATGGCATAGATAACACCGTAATATCTTCTACAAAGCCTGCCAAATAACTTTGGATTTGCAAAAAGTCGTTTTCTGATTGCAACGACCAATAAAGTTGATTTGATATACTCTGGTCAATATATTTTATTTCTGATGAATTTGCATAATCCATTAAATCTTCCACAAACGCTTTATTAGGAGCAATTATCTCCCAAAGCTCTGACATAAAATTTGTACTCATCATACTAGCCTCATCTTCGATAACTCGCATTCTGTTATTTTCACTAATAGGAGCAACCATATTTTCATTTTCTATGGGAGATACGTTTAAGTTTGTATCTTCACCTAAAAATGGTAATGTAATCATTAATGCTAAAACGGCAGCTAATCCAGAAAACATAGCATATCGCTTATTATTAGAACCTCCTTTTGAAGCTCGAACTCCGTCCATAATCTCATTATGAAGGCTCTCTGGCATAGTATATTCTTTTAAAGTTCCAACACTCGCACTAATTATCATTAAATCTTCTAATTGCTCCTTACAATTTGCACAAGTTTCAATATGTTCCAAAACTTGATTTACTCTATTCTCATCTAGCTCATTATCCACAAACGGCGATAATAGCTCCAAATAATATTCACAATTCATATTATAACCCCTTTCTAGTATTAGTTTGACGAACAAAACTGTTAAAAAGTTCCGTATCTTTCATCAAAGCTTTTTTAAATTGATTTCTAGCTCGATATAACCTTGATTTTACAGTACCCATAGATACATTTAATAATTTACTAATTTCCTCGTAACTATAATTTTCAAGGTCTTTAAGTACAATAATTTCTTTATGTTCATCTTTTAGGGTTTCTAAACTTTTTTTAATGCCACCTTGTAGCTCCATAGCCTCCACTTGGGCTGCCACATTTACTTTTTCATCAGCTATATCATAATTCCACTCACCTTGCTCAGCATTATAATTCATACTTTTTTCTTTATTTCTCTGGATTTGATTGCGTCTAATCATATCTAAACATTGATTGGTGGCTATCCGATATGCCCAAGTACTAAATTTCGCTTGCCCTTGAAATTGTGGCATTTGTTGCCAAATCTTTAGGCAAATTTCTTGAGCAGCATCATTAGCATCATGTTCATTTTTGAGCATTCTCATACAAATGCTATATATGTTATTTTCATGCATTCTTAAAAGTTCATCAAAAGCATCAACATTTCCTTTTTGAGATTTTTTGATTAATTGTCGTTCTCTTATTTCATTCAATTTTCTATTCCTCCCCTACAATTTTTATAATTATACTCTACTTTTTATAACAATATCAATACTCCACTATAAATTTTTCAAATCTTTTAGTAATATTTCAGATAACTGGATATTATGGATATCAATTCCTATAGTTATTTTGCCCAAAATGTTGTATAATATATAGGTGAATGTTACTAAAACATTATATAAATTTTAGGGAGGTAAACTATATGCATTTAATTTTCATATTGCTCCTAGCACACTTTATTCCAAACCAAACTGTTGGAATGGAAATATTAGATATAGATTTCTCAATTATTGTAGAACCACAAATTCCACAAGAAATTAATAATGGAGAAGATTTTAAAATTGGAGCAGTAATCGAATTACATAATGATGTTAACTATGAAGAAATAAAAGATTTGATTGATGCTAAAATTTCTGGAGTAGATGCCAGTGATGCTTCATTAAGTATCATGCAATTTGAAGAAACAGGAAATCAAGCACTCATTCTTTTTGACAATGTAAAATTTATGGACAACGCTTCAAATATCGAAATGGATATTTCAGTACATAGCATCACCAAAAATTCTACCTTAAACTTAGATGAAATTACGGCTAATAATGTTCCCATTTTTTTAGAAATAGAAGAAGAAATTTTTTTGGACACCTCTTATAAGGAAGAAACTGGTATTATTTTGGAAGAATTAGAGCAATTTTCTTTGGAAAATATAGAATTTTTGCCAGAAGAAATTACACAAAAAATTATTATTGAAAATATTATACCTTTGGAGAAAACTTACCAACAAAATGAACCATTTGATATAACTTTTGATGTTGTAATTTTTGAACCAGTGGACAGCTTAAAAATCGTAGTTAAAGGAGCAGAACATATTTTACCACGCACCAAAAATTTATTTAGGTTCAAAGAAGTTTTGGGTAATGATGTGGATACTTATGCTGTTAAATTTTCTGCCCTAGAAAAAATTCAAACAGGAACACACCCTATAGAAATCCAAGTTTCATATTCTGTTAACAATGAAGAAACTACATTTAGTCAAATAACTTACGTACAAATTGAACATACGGGAGAACAATCAGAACAACAAGCACCCCCAAAACCTACGCACCCTCCCAAAGCGCCAAAGTCTACACCTATTGAAGAAACACCAGTCCAAATCAAAGAAGCTGTAATAATTGAAGAATTAGAAATTATTCCTCTTGACACAAAAATCGAGCATGATACAGTTATCGAAATTGATCCTACGGTTGAAGAAATTTCTGATACAATTAAAAATATTTTGCCACAACCCCTAGAAATTGAAGGTAGTTTACACGATAACAAAATTAACAGACGAAGCTTTTTTAGAAGAAATTTAAAAAGTTTTATTTCAGAAAATTTGAATATAGTTCAAACTAAAGAGGTGCAGATGAAAGAAGTTTATTCAGAAGCATTTGTACCACAAACTCATGAATTAAATTTTGAAACTGAACCAAAAAAATCATCAAAATTTAATATACCACTTTACACCTTAATGATGTTACCAATTTTTATAAAATTTGCAAAGAATAAGGAGAATAATTAAGGAAAAGCTACTTTTTAGAAAGATTTGGCATATATTAACAATAAGATAGCTAAGGAGGTTTGTATTATGGAAAATGTAGCAGCTTTTTTTGATATTGATGGTACGATTTATAGGGAAGGTTTGATTACAGAAGTGTTTAAAAAAATGATTAGACACGAGCTAATTCAAGCTGATAAATGGAATATGGAAGTGCGTCCTGCCTATTTGTTATGGGATACAAGACAAGGGGCATACGATTCTTATTTATTAAAAATGGTGGATATTTATACAGAAGCTGTAATAGGTATTGACCCTATGCATATAGAGCATATCGCAAAAAAAGTTATTGAACAAAAAGGCGATAGAGTTTATACTTTTACTAGAGATAGGATTATGTGGCACAAATCTCAAGGTCATAAAGTGATTGCAATTTCTGGTTCACCTATTGAATTAGTTAGCGAAATGTCGCAGAAATATGATATGGACGATTTTAGAGGAACAATTTATAAAACTAACGATAATAACGTATATACTGGTGAAGTTATCCCAATGTGGGACGCTGTTAGCAAGAAAAAAGCTATTATGGAGATGACTGAAAAATATAATATCGACCTTTCTCAAAGTTATGCCTATGGGGACACTGCTGGTGATATTACAATGCTCCAATTAGTTGGAAACCCTTTTGCTACAAACCCTACAAAGGAGCTTCTAAATTATATTTGTATGTATGAGAGCCTGAAAGAGAAAATCAGTATAATTATTCAACGCAAAGATGTCGTTTATAAATTGATGGCCGACCAATTAGAACACATTTATTAATTTTAAGGAGCAATATAAATATGGAATTACAATTAACAAAAGACCAACTTAAAGATTTACTAGACGTAGTTTACGCAGGAAATTTAATGCTAAACGGCTTGCGTCACAAAGATGAGCGTATTCAAAAATATTCTGAAGTTGAGCAGATTATTTTTAAGTTGGCTGTAGAAAATGAGATTACAGACGTTGAATTTAGTGAAGAATTTAATGAATATATGCCTACTTCTGAATTTGAGTCTGGCGAAATTGAAAAATTTATTGATGAATATGAAGATTGTTTATTTTATGATGAGTTGGTAGTACGCCTTGCTCGTCGTGATGCACTAAATGTTTTGGGTGATATTAATCCTGAGATGTCGCCAGCAGAACTTCGTGAGCTTCAGTTTAAATTTGAAGACCAGTATGATGAAGAAATAGAGTATCATGGAATTGCAAGATTAAAAGTTACCCCACTTGAATAAACTTATGCCACCTAAGAAATTGGGTGGTTTTTTGTTGGGATAATTTCTATTTAAAATAAAAAAAGACTAGTTTCTAAAAAGAAGCTAGCCTCAATTTTTAGGTAAAAAATTATATATCTAATCATAAAGTTTTACTATCAATCAAATTATTTTGCAGATTAAAAATTGAAATAGTTTTATTTTCATAAATTGCATAACTTGCTTCTCGGTTTTCTTTTGGCAAAGAAATTGAACCCGGGTTACAAATTAATTTACTCTCAAAATTTTTTATTTCGTAAAGATGAGTATGACCATACAAAAATATATCAAAACTCTCTAAATTTGGGAGCTTTTGTGGATTATAAATATGACCATGAGTTGCAAAAATACGAATTCCTTCATCAACTATTAACGAATATTCACTAAGACACGCAAAATCTAACACCATTTGGTCAACTTCAGCTTCACAATTTCCACGCACAGAAATTATTTTACTTGCGTATTTATTTAATAATTTAGCAACTTCAGCTGGATTATGACCTTCGGGAAGAGAATTTCTTGGGCCATGATACAAAATATCACCTAAAATAATCATAAAATCGCAATGTTGTTGCTCAAAAATTGTGGTCATAAGTTCAGTTTTTGAGTGTGAACCATGAATATCAGAAAAAATTAAATATTTCATTTAAATTTTAGCAAGGATATTAGGGGGATATGCCTTGCTACCTCCTTTTTAGTGTGTTATAGTATCTCTAAAACTGTTTAGAGGAAAGATTTTGATATAGTTTCTATAAATCTTCCAAGAAAAAGTTATAAATTTACAAAATTATTATATCATAGTTAGTAAGGGTAAAAAAGCACTTGTATAAATTAGGGACAAAGTGTGATATAATGTTTTTATTATTTTTGGAAGAAAAGAGGTAGTTAGATGAAAATTTACATAAGTGCTGATATTGAAGGTGTTGCAGGGATTAGTACATGGCAGGAGTCTGATATGAACCCTCCTCATGATGCAAAAGTTCGTATGACTCGTGAAGTTCGTGCTGCTTGTATTGCGGCTATTGAACTTGGGGCTACAGAAATTATTGTTAAAGATGCTCATGGTTATGGAAAAAATATTATACATGAAGATTTGCCTCATGGTGTAAAGTTGATTTCTGGTTGGAGTAATCACCCATATAACATGGTAGAAGGTCTTGATGAAACGTTTAGTGGAATTATTTTTATTGGGTATCATAGTAGCGCGTCTAAGCCCCATTCACCTTTGGCGCACACACTTGATACAAGCTTAAGCAAAATTACTTTAAATGGTAACATAGCTAGTGAATTTGGGATTTATTCACAAGTTGCCCAGTTGCTAGAAGTTCCGATTTTAACGGTTTCTGGTGATGCTGGAATTATTCAAGAAGTTATGATGTTTGATAGTAATATCGAAACTGTAGCTGTAAAACAAGGTTTTGGTGGTGCAATGGTTAGTAATCACCCTGAAATTGCGTGTTTGGCAATCAAAAACGCTGTAACAAATGGTATTTCAAAAATTGGGACATACCACTTTACAAAGCCTAGCAATTATTCTTTAGAAGTTACATTTAAAAATCACAAAGATGCATATAAGTATAGTTTTTATCCCAATGCACAACAAATTGATGGACATACTGTAAAATTAGAGTCTGATAGTTATTTTGACATATTAACATTTTTGGTTTTTGTATAAAAAAAGCTCCTTCATGATATTAATTCATAAAGGAGCTTTTGACTATTCTGCTAAAGAAGTTATTGCAAAGTTGCTATATGCTCTCCAAGAAGATATTGATGAGTTAAAAATCAAAATTTCTACAAGTCTGTCATTAGAAACTCCCATCGTTACTTCTTTGTAGCCAATTGTAGCTTCAATAATTCTAGCAATTGTACCTACCGAATCACCATAATGAGTATCTTGCATAATGCCATCTAAAATACCATTTAATAATGTTACTAAAGTAGTTCTTTTGATGTTTGACTCTTTAAATAAGATATCTTTTGGCAAAGTATCTCCAAGGTTCATTTCTGGAGTTAACGTTGACCAATATTCTTGATGAGCTAATCTGTCTTTGACATCTCTTGCTCTATTTATCAAAACTTCAACATTAACATGGTGATTAATTCTTAAAGCTTCTAGGTCATCATCAGATAAATTTACTAATGCTCTAACAAACGGTAAAATTACGTTTTCACCATAAATTTCAAGAAACATTTTTAGGCAAGCTGTATCATCAGAGTATTCAATGAATTGAGCAATTTCAGCGTTTTCTTCTGTATCCATTGCACTTGCTAGCTTGCGTAATTTTTCTACCTCTACTAAATTAGCTAGAGTTGGAGTTGATTTTTGCATTTCTTCGTGTTTATACAGCGTGTATTGAATGTGATAACTAACCAAAGTTGGGTAAACATTGTCTAAATCATGTTGCAAATCATCTAAAATAGTTTTTAATCTTGGTAGTAATGTTTTGTTTTTGTACATACGAAATCCTCCCTTTTGTATTTTAAAAAATTAAAAATCTGCATTATTGCAGTTGTGATAAACTTCCTGCACATCGTCATCATCTTGAAGTAAATCCATCATTTTTGTAAAAGCTTTGATGTTTTCATCAGCAATTTCAGCATGAGTTTGTGGTATCATAGTAATTTCAGCTTGGGTCATTTCAATTTTTTCAGCTTCGAGAGTATTATAAACTTCAGTAAAATTTTCTGGGTCAGTTGTTATAATATAAACTTCATCATGCACCTCAAAATCATCTGCCCCAGCATCAATTGCCATCATCATAAGTTCGTCTTCATCTTGAGTTACGGCATCTTTTTCAATAATAATTTGCCCTTTTTTATCAAACATAAAAGAAACGCAACCTGTAGTTCCCATATTTCCATTTCCTTTTGTAAAAGCAGAGCGAACATTTGCTGCAGTACGATTTTTGTTATCAGTTAAAGTTTCTACAATCACTGCAATTCCATTTGGACCATACCCTTCATACGACATATATTCATAATGAACGGTATCACCTTCACCTGCTGCTTTTTTGATGCTTCGTTGAATTGTATCATTTGGCATATTATTTGACTTAGCTTTAGTAATAATATCTTTTAATTTTGCATTAAGAGATGGGTCAGCCCCACCTTCTTTAACTGCCACTGCAATTTCACGCCCAATCTTTGTA
>MDSP01000209.1_pt1 | contig 13240 bp, 4 predicted proteins | sample 1005811 | NCBI WGS metagenome assembly MDSP01 (sample SAMN05526596, study PRJNA338239) | gut metagenome | isolation source: stomach gut content | host: Naso elegans | place: Saudi Arabia: Red Sea | collected 2011-04
TACAACTTCGTTAAGTTGAAATGCAGGTTTAGTTAAAGAAGCAGTTTGTTGGCGAATATGTTGGAATATCTTCCATCTTGAATCTAGTTGTTCAAAATATTTCCCCATTTCGCCTAAGCTCTCACTAGCACCTAAAAATAAATATCCTTCTTTATTAAGAGAAAAACCAAAAACAGTAAAGATATTTTGCTGAATAGTAGCTTCTAAATATATAAGTAAGTTTCGGCACACAATTAAGTCAAGCTTAGAAAATGGTGGGTCACTTATAATGTTATGTTTTGCGAAAATCACCATACTGCGAATTATATCTTTAACCTGATAGTATTCTCCTTTTTTATCAAAATACTTGCTTAGTCGCTCCTTTGACATAGTGGCTAAAGCTTCGGCAGTATAAATTCCGGCGCTAGCTTTAGACAGCGCTAAGTCATTTATGTCGGTGGCAAAGATTTTAATGTTAAAAGCTAAGTTAACCGTTTCTAAATATTCATGTACTAAAATGGCTATAGAATAAGCTTCTTCGCCAGTAGAGCAGCCAGCGCTCCATATGCGTAGTCCAATATCAGCTGTTTTATTTTTAAACAGTTGCGGAATTACATTATTTCTAAGTTCAAAGAATGCATCATCATCTCTGAAAAATTCTGTAACCCCTATAAAAATTTCATTATGTAGCGTATCTAACTCGCTAGGGAAATTATCAATAAACATAATATAGTCGTTTAAAGTTCTAATTTCTAGCATGTTCATCCGCCGCTCTATACGTCTAATAACTGTACTTCGCTTATAATCAGCAAAATCAATGCCTTTGCGTTCTTTTAAAGAAGTTATAATTTTGCTAATTGGGTCTTGCGGTTGTTCATAATCTCTTTGTGGAGATAGGCCAATGTAATCTATAATTTTATTAGGCATATCTTTAGGATGCAGGATATAATCAACACATCCAGTGTTTATGCTATTACGCGGCATACTAGCAAACTGTGCACTGCTTTGCTCCTGCGCAATAACTAAGCCGCCATGTTGGTTAATTGATTTAACACCTTCGCTACCATCAGATCCGGCACCAGATAAAACTATGCCCACTGCTTTGTCTAACTTATACGGAGCTAATGATTTAAAAAATAAGTCAATAGCTCCACTTTCATTTTCAGTCCGATTTACTAACATTAACTTGTTATCCTTAAACAAAATTAGCTTAGTCGGCGCCATCACATAAATAGTGTTTGGCGCAATAGTTTCGCCGTCTTCAGCTTCTTTTACAGTCATACTTGTCCTATTAGTTAATAAATTTTGCATTAAACTTTTATGCTTTGAAGATAGATGTTGTACTAAAACAAATGCCGCACCAGAATCGATTGGCATATTATCAAAAAAATCGTTGATAGCAGAAATTCCGCCTGCAGAAGCTCCTATTGCTATGACATACATTACTTTTTCCCCCTAACTAGGAAGGTAAATATCCGAAAATTCCATATTTACCTTCTCTCTATTGTCTCCTTCATAAACTAAATCTTCTAATCCCAAGTTAGCGCTAAGAGCGGGTAGTGTAATTTTAAAGTTACTACCTTGTCCAATCACGCTTTCTACATCTACGGTGCCATCTTGCATCTCTATTAGCGATTTTACTAATGAAAGACCTATTCCGCTTCCTTCTTCTTTATTATTAAGAACGTTTTCAGCTTGTTTGAAGCGCTCAAAGATTACCGTTAGCTTGTCATTAGCTATTCCCATTCCTGTATCGCTTACGCTTATCACTACATTAGGAAATTGTTGATAAATTTCTACTTCTATTTTACCACCAACGGGAGTAAATTTAACTGCATTAGATAGTAGGTTCATAACGACTCTTTCTATACTATCTATATCTACGTCCACAATACACTCTTCAATGTCCGTATCAAACACTAACTCTATAGCTTTAGATTCAACATATGGTATAATCGATAAGGTTATTTCTTCAACAACATTAACTATATTATACTTCATTTTATTTAGATTGTAAAACCCCGATTCTATTTTGGTCATGTCAATAATGTTATTGACTAAACGTAGCAGTCTTGTGCAGTTGTGTTTAATTATATCAACGTATTTGTCTACTGCCCCCGATTCATATTCCTGCTGAATTTCCCTTAGCGCCATCAGTTGTGCAGCACTAGAAATTACGTTAATAGGCGTTCTAAAATCATGAGAGACGTTTACGAAAAATTCGGTTTTAAGTCTACTTTCGTCTAGCTCCATGTCTTTTTGAGCAATAGCTTCTCTATACAACTGCGCTTTGTATTGGTCGCTTAAGTCTCTAACTAAATAGATGTCCGCAACTTTGCCTTCAATAATAGTTTTAGAGCGAGAGATTTCTACGTTGATTTCGTTGCCGAGCATATCAACCATAACTTGTGTACTAGAAACAGCTCCAACATTTTTGTTAAAATACTTTGCTACAAATTCTCTTCTGGTGTCAAACTTTATGTAATCGATAAATGCATCTCCTAGAATTTTTGTATCGTCTGAGATTTTGAGTAACTTTTGTGCTTCAGTATTACAATAAGTGATTCCGAAGGTATTTGTAGCAAACAATGCACATGGAATTCTATCCATTAGCTGTTTATAGGCTAATTCATTACTCTTTAAATTTTCGTCTAACTCGGCAGTTTTTGTTATATCTTTATAGTAAATTGTGCCCCCCATATAACAAGCGGCTATTTTAACATGGTACCATTTTTCATCAATCTGACATTCAAATTGCACTTCATTTAGTTGATTGCTTAGCACTTTATCTACATTTTCAGTTACAATTGGATTGTTCATGCATATGTTATCTAAATCAGTTGCTTCCTTATTAATGGATTCTTTAAAGATTGTGTTTATAGCTAAAATTTTTCCTGATTTGTCAAACGCTGCCACTTTAGTTTCTAGAGAATTTAGCAGTGATTCGTTAATTTCAATAGAAGTTCTTAAAGCATTTTCAGTTTGCGTTCTATCTGTTACGTCTATAGCAGTGATAACTTTGCCATTAATGCTATTAAAATTACGGCATTCAAAGTATTTATAATCATCGCTTTTTGTAAGAAATCTAAGTTCATAGGCAATTGTGGTTTGTTTTTTATAATCATCTGGGTGTACAAGGTTTTTAAGCTCTGTGCCTATTAACTCAGTTACATTATATTTAGTTGCCTCACAAAATTGGCTCGAAGCCTGTACTATCTTGTCCTCATTATCAAGTATAACGAACATTCCTAATTTATCTATATCATCACGAGTTTGCTGTTGCTGTATGATTAATTTATTAAGTTGCCGCTTATATTTTTTTACAGTGTGTACGTATGATGTAAATAATATAACTACTATTATTACTACTGCTAACTCCATTATAGTCCCTCCTAATATTCTAATTTTAATTAGCCCCATTACTATACTATCACATATTTTAGTGCTTTACTAGTTTTTTGCACAAGTTTATTATATTTTCTTCGATTTTTGTAATCTAGGGGGGGGGGCGTAGGGTCGTAGATTGTCGAAATTATGTGTTAAAATTTAGATAAAAAAAGCCTAGGAAAATATAAAGATATAAATTCCTAGGCTCCGCTACTGATTATCTTGGTCCTGGTTTACCTGGCCCGCCTGGTCCTGGTTTACCTGGTCCGCCTGGTCCGCCTGGCCCTCCTGGTCCACCTGGTCCACCTGGGCCTCCTGGTCCGCCTGGTCCACCTGGTCCATGTCCGTATTGTGACATAACATCGCTCCTTTCTATTACCTAACGTAAATATAGAAGAACTTTCACCACATAATATATGTAGCTAGAAACAATTATTATAGACAAAATTTATAATAATGTCTTAAATAAATGCTATAGATATTTTACCATTAAATGGAAGTAAATACAAGAGAATAACTAAATTATTTAAAAATGTAGTAAAATGACACTATTATAAGTTATCACAGTTTTTAGCATAGCTCATATACTGATACTAAACAAAGTAACAAGGAGTTAAAATCATGAACCTAGTAGAATTTATCTTAATTAGCTTTGCATTAATAATTGACTCAATGATTGTATGTACAGTAAATGGTATGACATACAAACACTTAACTAAAACTCAAACTCTTAATATAGTAATATTATTCGGTTTAACACAAGGATTGTTTATAACAGCAGGATATTTCTTGGGGATGGTGTTTGCAGACTTTTTATCCCAGTATGCAGGAATAGTAACTGCTACTATATTTACTATAATAGGGGTAGCGAAAATGAAAGGAGCGTTAACTAGTGATGGGCATGAGATAGAGCAGAAGGAAACTTTATCGTATAAGGTAATAACTATACAAGCAGTGGCAACAAGTTTGGATGCGTTTGCAGTAGGAATAAGCTTTAGCTTTATGGCAGTTAATTTATTGTTAACAATCGGAACTGTTACTACAATAACGATTTTGTTTTCGCTATTAGCGATTAAATTTGGACAGAAGAGTGGGGAGTTATTAGGAAGTAAGGCAGAGTTTTTAGGCGGATTATTTTTACTGTTTGTAGCAGCACGCGCTCTATTTTAATCGCTATTATGGCTATAATTGTATAATTAAGTAAGTAATTCAAATTTTTACCAACAAAACTAATTAAAGTTTTATAACCCTACAAAGTGTAGGGCATTATGAATTCCATAGATACTGATTATCTAATATACGTTTCTTTATACGCTTTTTAACATAACCGGCCAATTTTATCTTAAATTTAATTAACGGGTGTGATGTTATTTTAGGCGGTGAAGTATTCAGCAGCTGCTTTAGTTCAGCAATGGTTTCAAACGATTTATCAAGGCAGGTTTGAGTTACTCCAGCTTGGATATATAGATGAGTATCGCTACCGCCAACTAATGGTAAGTTCAGCGTTTTGCTTAGATTTTCAATTTGGCGTTTAAAACGAAGGTCTTTGCCATTCATATCAAGAGCATCAAGTTGCTTTAGTGTAGTCGTATTAATACCAGTTAACATATATGGGTGCGCACCTACTATAAATGTTTCAAAATCTCTAGCTTCGGTTAAGAATTGTTCTAGGGAAGGGGAATTAGGGTATTTGTTTAACAGTCTACGGCGTAAGCAAACAATGTCATTTTTATGGCCCATTACTAATATGTGGCCATTAGTCTTTAAGTCGACTTCCATCCCGATGTATAGTCGAAAATCATTAATGTTGTAATATATGTTTTTGTAAGGATAGTATAGGTCTAGATAGTCTAAAATTTGCTCAAAATATTTAGCAGACATATGTTCAGTCATAACGATGGCATCTAAGCCCATTTTTTTAGACTGGTTAATAGTTTTATCAAAAAGTGTGTTGTCAAAAACGGCTTTTCTAGAAATAAGTGTGTGGCAGTGAAAGTCAATTTTCATAGGGTTTACCCTCCTAATATTTTTTTATGTCCATGGCCTTACTATATATATTCGTACATATAAAAATCATACGTTATTAACAATATCGGTAATCTAAATTTAATAAAGTCTATTGTGGTACAAAATTCAATAAAAAAAAGAGACCGAAGTCTCTTAAGTAAAAATTAGTTGCTGTATGCTAAAAATCTAGTTATAATGGCCGCAATTTCAGCGCGAGTTGCAGTTCCTTTAGGGTCAAGAATATTGCCAGTTTTTCCACCAATAATACCGTTGCCTACTGCCCATTTAAGTGCATGAGCTGCCCATGAAGCTACGTTGTCTGTATCATCAAATGTATCTAGATTTCCAGTTGCTGTAGTGTCGTGATTTTTGTATGTTGCGTAGTTGTACATAACTACAGCCAATTGCTCTCGAGTTATAGCTTCAGATGGACGGAATGTGCCGTCATCAAAACCATTGTAAATACCAGATTCAACAGCCCAGTTAATAGCCGATTCGTACCAAGCACCTTTTAGTATATCGGTAAAAGATGCGGAAGTTGTAACCATTTCATGACTGCTCATTCTGTGTAGTATAGTAGCAAGCTGTGCTCTAGTGGATGTTTCAGATGGCCCAAAAGTGGTGTCTGTTAACCCTAGTATTAGACCTTTTGTATATACGTTTTGGATATCAGCGTAGTACCAAACTTGTTTTGACGGAATGTCGGTAAATATTAGTGTTAAGTCTGAAGTATTGCTATCTACTTTAATTACTTCTACTGTTTCTTCTACTACTTCTTCTACTTCAATTACTTCTACTGCTGCTTCTTCTTCTGCTATTTCTTCGTCATCATCATTACTCGCAATGTTTATTTCTGGGTATGAGAATGTAAAGTAGTTGTAGTAATTATCAGTTGTAGCCGTCGTCGTATCTATAGTTACCCACATTTCAAATGGCCCTATATCGATTTGTGATGATGTTCTGCTATATGCATTTGGAGTGTAGTTTACTGTAATGTAGTATGTGTACTTCATTTGGTTGCCACTGCGCTCAGTTAATGTTGCGTTATTAGAGATTTGCGCTGAATTTACTTGCGCATTTTGCAGCTGTGTAATTTCGCTAAATAGTGAATTTACTAATGATTCTAACGCAGTTAATACGCTTGTTAACGAGTTAAGCAAGTTGGTAAGTGTAGTAACGTTAGTTGTGTTAACTGTTACATCTTCAATAACTTGGTCTACAACTTGTTCTAGCTCTTGTGTAAGTTCATCGACTTGGTCATCTTGTAAATTGTCTAAGTATTCATCAACTATATCTTGATAGTCATCTGTTACCGTACCTGCAATTACTTGAACTGTGATTATAAGCTCCGATGTATTTCCTGCTGAGTCGCTAGCAGTGTAGGTTACGATATACGTTCCTATTGTGCTAGTATCAACCGCGGATATTACAACTCCGTTTAGTGTGATTGTAGTGTTAACTTCAACAGTGCCATCAACGTTATCTGTTGCTGTTACTGCTGGAAGCGTAAATGCATCACCTTGAGTTATAGTGTAGGCTGTTGAACCACTGTATATAAATAGTGGCGATTCGTCGTCAATATTATCTTCGCTATCATCATCTTCATCGTCAGTATCATCTTCGCTATCATCGTCTTCATCTTCATTATCATCTTCGCTATCATCGTCTTCATCGTCAGTATCATCTTCGCTGTCGTCTTCATCTTCATCGTCAGTATCATCTTCGCTATCGTCATCTTCATCATCAGTATCATCTTCGCTGTCGTCTTCATCTTCATCGTCATTATCATCTTCGCTATCATCGTCTTCATCTTCGCTATCGTCATCTTCATCGTCAGTATCATCTTCGCTATCGTCGTCTTCATCATCAGTATCATCTTCGCTATCGTCATCTTCGTCGTCATCGTCATCGCCAGAACCATCTCCAGAACCGTCTCCTGAACCGTCTCCAGAACCGTCACCTGAGCCATCACCTGAACCATCTCCATCGCCATCACCATCGCCGCCTGATTCTGCTGCTATAACATTAATAGTGATAGAGTCGCTAACCGAGCCACATGTTACCGTAATAGTAACTTCGCCTTCAGTTAAACCAGTGACAACGCCGTTGTTGCTAATAGCAACCGAGCCGCTGCCTGAAGATGAGTATGTTACAACCGCATCCGCTGGCTCAAATGTTAATTTCATTGAAGACCCTACTTCCACTGAAGTTTCAGTATTTGTTATTTTAATAGAAGTAACAGTTTCTCCGCTTGTAGGAATGTCAGAACCAGTTTTTACAACTATATTATCTACGCTAAATTTAATTAATTCTTCCGACCCCGTTATAAATCCAATTTTACGAATAGCATCTTGTGGTTGTGTTGTAGGAATACTTTTAGCAACTAGATAACCATCAATGTATACGTTAGTTAAGTTTGCGTTTGCTGTACCATTGTTTGGAGTAGTAATAAGCGTTACAGTTTGCCACTCGCCTACAGTGATATTTGCGTATTGTTCGTTAGTAGAAGCTTTAGCATACGAATTACCAAATTCCCAGTGACCATTAATAATATCACCATTATCATCTTGCTCAGATGCACTTCTCATAACAAATGGACTTGCTGTGCTACTTTCTTGTGTATCATACAAATACATATAAATGTACGAACCACGCTCATTTGCTCCACCGAGCTGTCTAATGTTCCACTCATCAATTCGGATGTCAAATTCAAGTGTAGTAGTTTGCTCTTGTGGTGTAAATGATGCAATTAGCTTACCGGTGTTAGCAGTAGAAGCATCGTTAACTTGTGCAAATTTATTACCGTTTTCAGTAACTAGGCTAACAGTAACGCCCTCAGTGCCAGAAGTAGTTTGGCTTAGCGTAGAGTCGTCGCCAATAGCGCTTAAGTTATCAAAGTTCCATGAAGCAAGTTCGGTAACATCGATAGTTGTATTTGCAACTGTAACAACGCATTCATCGTAAACTGCTGCGTTATCAGCACTAGTAGCTCTAATAGTAGTGGTGCCAGCGCTTAGAGCAGTGACAGTACCATCATCAGTAATAGCAACTACGCCCTCATTTCCAATTATGGAGTAAATAACATCTCGCTGAGTAGTTATTTCAGGTAAAAATGTAGTGGAGAAAGTGTAGTCATCTCCAGGAGCCATTGATAGATTGTTAACAGTAAAGAAGATGTCAGTAACAGGTACTGTAGTAACATCATTATTATGATAAGTTGATAATGAGTACATTCTAACTTCAGCAGCTTCGGAGCCAGTGGAGTCGTCGCTATCTTGACAGTAGTTGCCGACTTTAAAATAGTTAACATAACTATCAGCCCATGTTGGGTCAACGCCAAGGAAATCGTAAGTAGCAGTTTCTGAAACTCCATCAACAGTAAGTGTAACATGGCCAATACCATCAATTAATCTAATTTCTGTGTCATAAACGTCACCAAGTCCGATGTTAGCATCAAAGTAGTATTTGTAATCCGATGTGCCTGCTGTATCAGTTTTAAATAGTACAGCTAAGGAACCTTGAAGAGGGTTGCTAGTAGAACCTTCGTATTGAACTTTGATAAGAGCTGGAGCATAGCCTGCGTCATGGTCTGTAGCATGAATTTGTGAAGTTATAACTTTCCCGGTGGAAGGAACTTCAGTAACACTTTGGCTAGTAGTTAAAACATGCTCGCCGTAAAATTCCCAGTTGTCATTAATTGTATCGCCAATCATTTCGCGCAGTTCTGTACGAGTGTAGCTAGTGTTAGGAGTTTTGTATCCATCAACAGGAGCATAGAAGACAATAGAGTTATCACGCTCATCATAGTACATATATTCACTGTAATAGCCATCATCTAAAGGAAGCAATGGGTCAGAGTTATTTTCAGCAGCCCATGCATTGTAGTTATCGTGGTTAGCATCTAGCCTAGTCGGAAATACTTCTAATATGCTATCAGTTTTAGTAGGGTCAGCCACAGAAAGTTGAAGTTTCCAGTTATCCATTTCAGCAGTCATAGCATCTGAATGGTCTGAAACAGGTTTTAGCTCATCTGGTTGGCCAGTGATTAAATCATCATCGTCACCCGCAGCATTTAAGTAGTCTCCAGCATATACAACTAAGTTATCAATAGCATAATCAACAGCGCCGTCAGAACTTGACTGGAATATAAAAGCGCCAATACTGTTGGAAGTAAATGTGCTTCTAAAGTCTACACCTGATACATATAACTGTTCGTTAATATAAACATCTGCAGTTTTGCTAGTAGGGTCAGCAACCATTGCAATTCTATAAGTTTCGCCTAGCGCATAAGAAGTTAAATCGCCACTATTAGTTCCTTGGAAGCCAATAGTTTGTTTACCAGAGCCGGATATAACTCTAAACGCTTCACCAGCTGCATTAGACGAACTAGAAATATTGTCAATATTGCCACCAATTGCACATGAGAACCTGGAGTTAGTGTTGTCTGAAACGGTGTAATCGCTAATCATTCTAAAATCAAATTCGATAGTAGTTAAACCGTACTGCGCATCAAAGTCAAAATAAGCTTTTGGTGCACTGCCAGATGCGCTATGAGTAATGCGAAGTTCGCCGTTAACAATGCCTACAGTATTACCAGTGGAGTTTGAAGTTTTCCAGTTGCTATCTAACGAGCTTCCATTAAATGAGGTGGAATAAAGCTCGATGTACTCAGGTTGAGTTTCATCATAGAAACCATCATAATCACCTTTCCAAACTTCTAGGTTGCTAATAGTGTAATCAGCAATGTCAGATGTACCAGATTGGAATATAAGACTGCTAATGGAACTCATAGAATTTTTGTAACCAGAACTAGTAGCTAAATGTTCCCCATCTAGATAAATTTTAGTTTCGCCAGTAGTAGGATTAGTGGTAAATGCAACTTCGTACCACTGCTGTGGAGTGAGTACATAGTTAGTTCCATTTTTTTGAACCGAAGAAGTGCTACCATCTAATTCTGTATAAGTAAAGCGTTGAACACCTTGGCTACCACCAGTTTTAAATCTTAATGCTTCATTAGAACTAGAAGTAATACCAGATTGACCAAATGCAAATGTCATGGTGTTAAGAATGTCGCCATCATCCATAAAGTAATCAAACTTAATCGTAAATTCGCTAGCTTGAGGCGCGAAGCTGATGGAAGCGCTAGGTTGAACAGATGTGCTAGGGTCGTTAAAACTTAAAGTGTTGGAGCTAGCTGTTATGCTTGTGCCATCAGTACCTGTATTGCTGCTTAATGACCAGTTGTTAAGATTGCTAAAAGTTTCTTGCAAGATATAGGATTTAACAGCAGAGCTAATAACAGTTACTTCGCATGTAGCACTGATTTGCGAATTGTTTGTGCTAGTAGCAGTAATAGTAGCCGAGCCAGCGCTAATTGCAGTAACGTTGCCAGATGAGTCTACAGTAGCAACGCTTTCATTGGAGCTGGTGTAAGTTATATCCTGATTAGTTGCATTAGCAGGAACAGCAATAGCGTTAAGGCTTTCGATTTTGCCTTCTATAATAGTTAAACTCTCAGCCATTGTAATTGCAGTCATAACGATTTCAGGGTAATCATCAGCATTTGGAATAACTTCGCCAGTAGAGATTTTGATGTCATCTACACTAAAGCTAACTAAATCTGCTGTTCCAGAGAAGAACGAGATTTGCGAAATGTCAGCAGAAGTATTGGCCATAGATTCTACAACTTGAATGCCGTTGATATATACATCAGTAGTATTTGCCCTGCCAGTGCCATTGTCTGGAGTGATAATAACGCTAATATCCATCCACTCGCCAAGCTCTATGTTAGCAGAAGTTGCATTTGTGGTAGGCTCTAAATAACCAGCAGTGAAAGTCCAGCGGTGGTTAGATAATAAGCCAGTTTCAGAACTGTAATCAGCATAGCTTCTTAAACGGAAAGAATCGGTGTCAAGAGAGTTACCGATGTCAGCGTATAAGTAAGAACCTTGCGCCTTAGTGTTGTCTGCATCTTTAACTAAAACTTCATCCACTCTAAGTTTGTAAGAAACAGTAAGAACTTCCTCTTGAACGCTATCACTAAAATCCACAGTTAATTTAGCGCTTGCAGTTGCATCAGTATCGCTAATCTGGAAAACTTTATTCCCATCAGCGTCAGTAACTACTCCAGCAGTAGCACTATCACTTGAAGCGCTAATAGTAACGTTTGCATCAGTAGAAATATCAGATTCAAAGTCTTGCTCATAAATTGTATCTACAACAACTTCACCTTTTTGTTCAACTGTAATTGTGCAAGTTGCAAATAGAGAAGTGTCGGCAACACTTGTTACTCTAACAATAGCTGTACCTTCAGTATCACCAGATGTAATTTTGCCATCGGAGTCTATGCTAATAATATCAGCACCGCTAGCAACTTCATATGTAACATCTCGTTCTGTAGTTTTAATTGGTGCAAAGTCTAGTGATAGCGTGGTGTAATCGTTTGTGTATAAAACTAATTCATCTCTTACAAATGACAAGTCAGTAGGCACAATTGTATCATAATCGTCTCTATGCTCAGTAGCTAAGCTGTATAGCAAAACAGAAGCAGCTTCGCCTTCAAAGTTTAATGTGTAATCTTGACAGTAGTTACCAGCTTTAAAGTAGTTTAAATAGTCAGTTTCCCAAGCTGGGTCTGCGTCTAAAAAGTCGTATCTAAAAGTTTGTGCGCCATTTCGCTGTGTAGAAATAGTAACGTAGCCCACACCTTCAATAAGTTCAATAGTCGTATCAAAAATTTCATCTAGCTTAACATCCATATAATACTCTCTGTAATCAGCGGCATTAGTGGCAGTGCTAGTTTTAAACATAATTTCTATTCGCTCATTAGTGCCATCGTATTGAACTTTTATAAGAGCAGGACCGTTGTCTCCACTTGGATAAATAGCATGAATTTGAGATGTGATAACTTGACCGTTTGATGGTACTTCGGTAACAGCTTGAGTAGTTTCTAGAACATGAGTACCGCGCCATCCCCAGTTGGTGGAAGTGCTATCGCCAATCATTTCGCGAAGTTCTGTACGAGGGTAGTTAGAGTTTGGTGATGTGTAGCCATCTACAGGACAGTACATAACGACCGCGCCTAATGCGTCGTCCCAGTAGAAGTAGTCACTAACGTATGCAGTATCGGGATTAGTGTCGTTAAGCTCCGCCTTTTGAACTTCAGCTATAGAAGTAGAACCTGTAGCTTGGGAAGGTAGTTGAAGTTTCCAGTCGGTAAAGTCTACATTAGTTGCATAGATGCTTGGAGCAAGACCGCTGCCATCACCAACTTCAATTTCTGGTTCATCGGTGGAAGAGCCATTGTCAGTAAAGTCAACTACAATGTTATCATATAAAATAGTCCCAGATTTACTAGAGTTAGAGTAAAAGTTTAAATAGTCAAACTGAATGTTATTATTAGAATCTACAGCAATAGCAGAAGAGTAAATAGTACCTACAAGCTTTTCACTAATAAGCGTCCCATTTAAATAAACATCAGTATAAAGTACTCCGTTATCAGCGCTATAAACAAGTTCGATATCATTCCAAGTACCTTCCTCTATAGTACCAATAGTGGTGAAACTAGTTCCATTATTTCTAAACTGAACACTAGTTCCATTAAATTGCAACGAGCTAGTTTCATAAGCACTAGAAGTACCGCCTTGCCACAATCTAAAACCAGCAGTAATATTATTACTCTCGTCTGGAACAATCATAGCAGAAAAACTAATCGTAACATATTGCTCTGAAGTATCCTTTAGTCCATCATAACGGTTTGTATGACTATCACCACCTTGCACAGATAAAACATTTCCATTAGCACCATAACTTTCACCTGGGATAATCGAACCTAACTCAGGTATAGTATGGTTCCAATTAGTAGAAG
>MDSP01000210.1_pt1 | contig 13218 bp, 14 predicted proteins | sample 1005811 | NCBI WGS metagenome assembly MDSP01 (sample SAMN05526596, study PRJNA338239) | gut metagenome | isolation source: stomach gut content | host: Naso elegans | place: Saudi Arabia: Red Sea | collected 2011-04
GATATAACCATCGATGAGAACTTAGAATTTACCAAAAAAGCCCTAGAAAGTTATATGCCTGCAAACGACGACACCGATGAACTAACTTACTTTGCAAACATATTTCAAGCTTCTAGAGCTTTAGACGACCTAGTAGATGGAGACATCTCTGCTTATGGCGTAGTATTAGATGCCAATGGAGTCGAAATTAATGGACTTCTTGTTAGCATCCTTAACGACAACTTACCTATAATCGAATTTACAAATGAGCAACTAATTCAAATATCAGAAACATTTCTGCGTAAATATGACTTAATAGAAGATGGAGACATAATTACCCACATACCAGCAGAAAAAGAATTCTCCTCAAGCTCTCAAATAACTATGCAACAATTTGAAACTACAACACACAAATTTGTCATAGGAATTAGCACGCAATATAACAAAGTAATCTACTTTGAAAAAGTAGAAAAATAACAAAAAAAATAACACTAATCTCATAACGAAATTAGTGTTATTTCTCCTTACTCAGGAAACAACTTATCTGGCGATAAAATAGCTAATATAGTTTTATAAGATGCCCCTTGATCAAACGAAAAATTACCATTCCTCAAAAGCGTAGTCTTTCCCTTATCTTGCACATACTTATGAAACTTCTCCACATCATCTATTATCCCATTTTCAAATAAAATCTTACAAATACTAAACGCATTAGTATCCTCAGGAATAAAAATCTCTACCTTATTAGGGTCAACCGGTTGCGCTGGCTCTATTGAATCCTTAGATTTACCAACTACCTCAGAATTCGGTTCAACTGGAGATACAGGGTCAATTACCCCCGCATCAACCTGCTCATCTAAACAATCTACCTCCGTAAACGTAACAATTGCCTCCAACGACGACTCAGGATTAGTTACAACTGAAATCAAACCATCCATAGGAATAGCCCACCTATCATCAAGTAACATAACAGACTCAACCCTAATATCAGGTATCGCCATCGCTGGCACAGCCTCCGCAGATGCAACCTTAACTTCCTCAACCTTATCAGTCTTATCAGTCTTATCCGCCTTCTCCGCAGCCTTCTTATTATCAACTACCTTAGAATCAGCCTTTTTCTCCTCTGGAATCAACTCAACCTCAACAACCTTATCTTCTACCTTTTTATTCTCAGACACTACCTTAATATCAGCTGCTACTTTATTATCAGTTACAACAACCTCATCAGTCCCTTTAGCCGCTGCAGTCGTTGCCTTCATCTCAGCAATCTTATCTTCAGCAGTTGGACCCTCCGCCATCTTAACCGTCTCTACCTTAACATCACTTACCGATTCAGCCTTAGCTTCAGACTTAACATCACTAGCCGATTCAGCTTTAGCTTCTGTCTTAGCTTCAGACTTAGCATCACTAGCCGACTCAGCTTAGCTTCAGTCTTAACTTCAGACTTAGCATCACTAGCCGATTCAGCCTTAGCTTCAGACTTAACCTCACTAGCCGACTCAGCCTTAGCTTCAGACTTAGTTTCAGACATAACATCATCTGTCATATCAGCCTTAATATCACTAGGTTCTACAGTACCACTCTCAACCACAGAATCCGTTGATGCCACAACCACTTGCGGTATTTGCTGCAAAGGCAACACATGAGTCTCACCATCCACAATAGTAAACGACTTAATTAACTCAATACCCGCTACAAGCAAAACACTTCCCGATACAACCATACCTAAACCAACACCGATGAGCCACACCATATATTTTTTATTTTTCATTAACGGCCCCTCGTTTCCTCTTTAAATTGATAATAAGGTCAACTTCCCCTTTACCACGATTTAAATGCTTAGCAATTTGAGTAGTATCCATTCCCTGTTGAGACATCGCTATCACCTGTTCAACACCACCTCGTGGCTGATTAGAAGCCTTCTCATGAAGAAAATGTCTAAAAATATCCTGCTTACTTCCTTTTTGCAACGTAGCATCAATGGCATCCCTTATAGACTGCTGGCTATCTAAATGCGCCAAGCCAAAAATTCCAAAAAATACTATAGAAAATCCAAACGTAACTATCACTAATCCGATGTATGGTAAATTCTCGATAAACATATTTATCACCTCAGCTGTTGTATTTTGTGCTATCCACTTTTATTATACATGTCACTTATATTGCCTCCAGGCAATCTTCATCGTTAGTACCATAACTTAACTAAATTCGTATATCAAACGAACCTACACTACCTGTAAATGCCGAACTAGGTGCTACATCAATCCCAGACTGAGACGGCACATAGTAAATACCATCTCCCCCACCATATCGATAAGGGTCCTCCTCAGGCAACATATGCTCCACCACATCAGTCTCCACCACAGTTTCCCTTCTTCTCTTCGTCTCTGTTTCTACCAAATAAGTAAATTGCGACTGCACCAATCCCGCATGCTCTTGTGTAACCTGCACACTATTCGCAATATTAGGCGTTTGAGAATACATAGTTTGTGTATCAATTGCTCTTATCATATCAGTTCCCCCTAAGGTTTAAAATTTAAACATTCCCTTCATACAAAAATATATTACAAAGGAAACGAAATATTGTACTTATCTAGCTTGCCCTTAAGCTTAGCTATAGACTTAGTATGAATTTGAGAAACCCTTGACTCGGAAACTCCTAAAACTAAACTAATTTCCTTTAAAGTCAGCTCCTCATAATAATACAATTTAATTACCATCTGCTCACGTTCAGATAACTCCAAAACCGCAGACTCTAAAGTATCTACTATCTCTTGATTCTCTACTTGCTCACTTGGAGTGGGAACAGTTTTGTCTTCAATATTTGCTAAATATGCTTCACTCTCATCTATAGATACTAACGAATTTATATTAGTCTCTTGCATCAACTTATAATATTCATCCTTATCTATCTTCAACTCACTCATAACCTGCTCTTGTGTAGGATAATGACCATTCTCAACCTCTAACTTCTCATAAACTTTAGTCAAATCCTTCTGTTTCTTTCGCAAAGTTCTCGGCACCCAATCTAACTTTCTAATCTCATCAATAATAGCGCCCCTTATTCTAAGCGAAGCATAAGTCTCAAATTTCACTTGCTTTTGGTGATCGAATTTGTCAATGGCATCTATAAGGCCTAAAACACCATATCCAATAAGGTCGTCGAGTTCAACATAGTTAGTAAGGTAAATACCGAGCCGTCCCGCTACTATTCTAACTAATGGTGCATAGTGTTCTATTAATAATTCCTTTGTTGCTTTGGTCTTGTTTCTCCTATACCCACTCCAAATTTTATCAATGTTGATTGTGTTCACTATTTAACCACTTCCTTATTTTCTATATTTCCTTCTCACCCTTACCTATAGTCCTCACTAATAGGCTACCATTTTCTAGGTTGAGTTCTATTGTCCTACCAAACGTATCCCCAACGTCACTCGCCTTAATTGGTATTCTTAACTCTCTCAATATTTGTTGTACTGCTGCTATATTCTTCTCTCCAACCCTCAAAGTCTCAGTCTGAGCCGAAAACTTAAACATCTGTGCGCCCCCTGCTATCTTAGCGACGCAATTACTCTTCTTACACCCCTGTGCTATTAACTGATCTAACAATTCCTTAACCCCTGTATCTGCGAATTTAGCTTTATTGACATTATTCTTAATAGCAGTGCTATCTGGCAACATTACATGTACCATTCCACCAATCTTTAAAGTCGGATCATAAATTGTTACCCCTACACATGATCCTAACCCTAAAGTAGTTAACTTCTGTGGAGCTTTTGCTATCTTCAAGTCCGCGATTCCTACCTTAATCATATCACTCATAGTATCTACCTATCATCTTCATAATATTTCTTTCCGTATCTTTATCCATCATTAGTATATACGTCCCTTCAAGTAAATTATCACTTGCTTGGAATTTAGATTGGATAACGATCGTGTCAAGATTTTCATCGCAGAATTCAATTGCAGGCATGCTAAGTATTGCACTAGCCATATCAACTGCAACTTGTGGGGTAGTTAAATCAAGGGTTTGGTCTAAAAAAGTTCCTATAGCATTGAGGTAAGAACCTCCTAAAATATTTCCTAATTCGGATACTAGAGAGTGCTCTATTTCCCCCATATCACGAATATTCTCAGGTCTGTATCCCATAACACGAGATACCAACTCCATAGTACTATCTTCAGTTAAAACTAACAATAATATTGCTCTCATGCCTCCCGTAACTTCAATAAGATTTGCAACAACACATCTATCCACCACGGGAGCAAATTGGTCTATCTCAGAAATTTCTGTAATGTTAACTTCAACTACATCCATGTTAATCTTAGAATTTAACATCTGACTTAGTGCGGTTATCGCATTACCAGCACCAATGTTTGCCACTTCTCTCAACACGTCTACAGTCTGAGTGTTAAGTTCTTCCTTAAGACTGGCCATATATCCTCCTCCTCTATTCTTGTATTCCGAATGCTACTTCTACTAATCTATCATGATTTAACAGTGTAACAATTTCTTCGCCATTGGTTACTTTACCAACTCCAATTATATAACTAGAGTCTATTTTACCCTGCATTGTCGAAATACCTTCTATTTGTCCCGGCTCAATATCCAGAACCTCTTTAACTTTATCTACAATAAAACCTACCATAGAATCCTCCATACGAATAATCATAATTCGAGTAAATTCAGTTGCACCAAGGGGAGGCATTTTAAATAAAGTTCGTATATCAATAACCGGAATTATCTCTCCTCGTAAATTCATAACCCCACGAATTGCAACAGGCGACTTCGGCACTCTCATTATACTCTTCATACGCTCTATTATCTGCACACTTTGAATATCTATGCCAAAATTCTGTGTATCCATTTCAAATATGACATATTGTTTTTTCATTGTTATTTCCATTGACTGGCTCCTTTACACTAGTGTATTAATGTCTAAAATTAGAGCGACCTCACCATTACCTAATATAGTTGCCCCCGCAATCATATGAATATTAGTTAAGTATTTTCCTAATGGCTTTATTACAATCTCCTGCTGACCTATCAAAGAATCAACAACAAATCCAACCTGCTTCTCGCCCTTCTTAACGACTACAACTATAAGCGTTTCATTATTGCTTGCCTCTAGCTCTAGGATTGAATCGAGTCTTATTACTGGTATTACCTGATTTCTAAGTACAATAACTTCCTGATTTTGAACTAATTTAATTTCACCCTTATGAATATTCTCAATGTTTTGAATGTTGCTTAGTGGAATAGCATACTTCTCAGCACTAATATTAACCATAAGAGCTTGAATAATTGCTAGTGTAAGAGGTAGTCTTACTATGAATTTACTGCCTTTACCAAGTACCGTATCAATTTCTACAGTACCACCTAAAGTAATAATTTTACTCTTTACAACATCCAAACCTACTCCACGACCAGATAAGTCAGTAATTTTTTCAGCTGTACTAAAACTTGGACGGAACAATAAATCTATAATCTCTTGGTCTGACATACTATCTAAAACTTCTCGTGAAATATCACCCTTTTCAATGGCTTTACGTTTAATAGCCTGAGGGTCAATACCTTTACCATCATCCTCTACTTCAATCACAACACTATTACCATCCTGATAAGCACGAAGCTGAATTGTACCCTTCTCAGGCTTATCTAAAGAAATCCTATCCTTAGTGGTCTCCAAACCATGGTCAGCTGCATTCCTAAGTAAATGGATCAATGGATCCCCAATCTCATCAACAACAGTACGGTCTAACTCAGTCTCTTCTCCAGACATAACAAGATCAATATTTTTACCAAGCTTCCTAGAAACATCTCTTATCATCCTAGGGAAACGATTAAATACAGTCTCAACTGGAACCATCCTAACCTTCATTACTGCATCATGTAAACTAGTAGTTATTCTCTCCAAATACTCAACCGAATCACTATAATTAGACTCTGAATTATTAGATAAATCTTCATGACTTATACCCTCAAGTTGAGTCTTAACAATAATTAACTCACTAACTAAATTCATTAAAGTATCCAATCGGTCAATATTAACACGAACACTCTTACCAGTTACTTGTTGCTTAGTGGCCCCCGCCCCTTCACCACCAGCAGCTGGTGGTGTTGTAGTTGGAGGTGCAGCAGGCTTAGGAGGTGCTTCAGCAACCGCTGGCTTTGTTGGTGCTGCAACAGGCTTTGGTTGAGCTACTTCTTCAGGCGCAACCTCTTCCACCCTAACCTTACTATGACCAAGAGCCTCCACAGTAACTCCATCTACTTCTGCAACCGTCATAATCATCTGTTGCAACTTCTCATGCGACTCATCAGTAGTGAAAATTAATGTAAACTCTTGCTCAAACTTCTCATCCTCAATATCCTGAACACTAGGTATGGCATGTATAACCTCACCCAGTGGCCCTAAATCAGAAAAGATAATAAAAGCTCTTGCAGCCTTCAACATACAGGACGTAGACAAAAGCACCGAAATTTTATAAACATTCATACCAGAATCCAATGCCTGATTACGTACAAAATTTACACTCTCTGGCAATTCAAACTCATCATCAACATTTAAAGGAGATGCTGGGCTATAATCTACATACCCATCATCCTCTTCTTCTATCGGCTCATGAGTTACACGACCCGCTAAAATATCCTCCAATTGTTGAATTAAATTAGTATAACTTTCTTCCCCCTCAGAAGAGGTATTAATAATATTTTCCACATAATTTAATAATGCATCTAAACATTGAAATAAAATATCCAACATCTCAGATGTTACAGTTAACTTCCCATTACGTATCTCAGAAAGAACATTCTCAACACTATGGGTTAAAGACTGCATTCGCATAAAACCCATTGTACCAGCCATGCCTTTTAACGTATGAGCTACTCGAAAGATAACGTTTAGGACATCAATATTATTTGGTTCCTCTTCTAATTGCAAAAGCTTTTCATTAAGACTCTGCAAATTTTCTTTTGACTCTTCAATAAAGATTTGTAAATATTGTGACATATCCATATTTATTACCTCACTTCATGCTATTTCACCAAAATTCTTTTTAATTTGTTTACGAGTGATTCTTTTCTTGCTTCTGAACTAGTAATATTCAGTAATTTACATGCCACATTATTGTACTCTATGCTAGAAGGTGCAAATTTATTAGCATAAAATATAGGTTGTTGCTGTTTTACTGCTTTAACTAATTGTGTGTCGAAAGGGATATATCCGCCATAACCAACTTTTATCTTCAAAAAAGATTCCGCCGCTGTTGCGATTTTCTTATAAACAATCTGTGCTTCTTCTTCAGAATCAACACGATTTAGCACAACAGTAAATCTAGGATTTATCTTAAAATCCTTTGTAAACGTTTTTAGCAAGGCATAAGCATCAGTAATTGATGAAGGGTCAGGTGTAATTATCAAACAAACATCATCTGCCATCTCGGAAAACTTTATAACTGTATCATTAATCCCAGCACCTGTATCAATCAATAAAATATCAGTAAGCTCACTTAAGCCACTTAACTCTAACGCAATTCTCTCTAACTGAAATTTATCGAGAAATAGCATCTCTTTAACTCCTGTTCCCCCGGAAATAAAAGGTATATCATATGGTGTATACGTTATTATCTCTTTCATTGATAACTTATCTTGAACCAAATGTGCAAGATTATATTTTGGTCTCTGGCCCAATATAAGATCTATGTTCGAGAGACCGAAATCTGCGTCTAAAATCAGTGAACTTTTGCCATGATGCTTAAAAGCCATTGCCAGATTAGCCGTAAAATTACTTTTACCAACTCCTCCTTTACCACTTGTGACTGTTATTATTTTAAATGGGTTATTACTATTATAAGTAATACTGTCAGAATTAATGCTATTTGTTTTATTTTGCACCATATCTCTTAATCTCGTAGCTTGATCACTCATATTTTACTCTCCCTAACAATAATTTAATATACTTTAGGCTTTCAAATTTATCTATATCCTCTGGCACACTTTGGCCTGTGGTCATATATGCCACCGACTTTTTAGTACATGATGCGATGTTAATTAGGTTACCTATTCCATCTGTCTCATCTAACTTAGTAACAATTAGTGAAAAATCATCAATAATAGTTTGGTAAATCGCCACTATATTTTGTACATCCTTATATTGAGTATTCAAATTCAGTACAAGAAACACCTGCTTATTATCGCATCTACCTAACAATTCCTTAAGTTCGCAAAGCTGCTCTAAGTTCTTATGTGAACGACCTGCTGTATCTATAAAAATATGATCGGCATCCTTCCACTTCTCAATGTATTTAGGTACCTCATCTGCATCGTAAATTGTTTCTATGTTCACGCCTAGTATTTCAGCGTAAGTTTTCAACTGCTCAACAGCAGCTATCCTGTAAGTATCAGCAGTTAAAAGTACAACCTTCTTATGCTGTTGCAAAACTTTCATAGCTGTTAATTTCGCTATAGTTGTTGTCTTACCCACACCAGTCGGCCCTATAAAAAAATTCACTTTTGGCAAATTATGATTAAATCTCGGCATCAACTTATTTAGTGTATCATACAGCGCTTTACTCAAATGAGTTATATCATCTGATTTCACATGCTGCAAAATTTCATCTATTATCTCTTCATGTATACCTTCTTCTATTAACGATGTTTTTAGCATTTGCGTTGGACTAGGTTCTGGCTCTTTTTCCTGCTCTTGAATTTCATGAATCTGCTGAATAAACTTATCTGCATCCACTACCTCTGATTGTTCCTCAGATAACTTCTTAGTTCTTACAGGCAAATCTTCTTCCTCATCATCTAAAGCAATCGTCATACTCCAATGACCCTTTTTAAACTTACCAAAAAGGCCAGGGTGCCGTTCTTGTTGACTACTAATAACAACGGCCCCTACTCCATATTCTTTCTTAATTTGTTGTTGCAATGCTATCTCATTTTTTCCAGTTAATTTTAGTATTCTCATCCTATACTCACCATTCCTATAGATTGTATTTCAACGCTTTGTGCAATTTCATTATAAGAAATTACAATTAAGTCCGGTACATATTGTTTTGTCAGTTGTTTAAAGTAAATTCTTACAATTGGTGATGTTAGTATTATAGGAGCCAAGCCTATAGAGGTTAACTTAGTAATTTCTTTCTTTAATCTAACAACAATTTTTTGTAATACTTGCGGTTCTAGTGATACATAAGAACCTTGCTCAGTATGTTGTACACTGTTCATTATCATTTGTTCTATAGCTGGGTCTAAAGTTATGACTTGATTAGTTGGATTGTTAAACACCCTTTTTGAAATAGCACGCGCCATTCCCTGTCTTACATATTCAGTCAGTACATCAGTATCCCTTATAGATGTTGCGTAATCTGCCAACGTTTCACAAATAGTAGCTAAATCACGAATTGAAATTCCTTCACTTAATAAATTAGCCAATACCTTTTGAACATCCCCTAAACTTAATAACTTAGGTGTAAGCTCTGCAATAAGAGCGGCATTATTCTCAGCAATATTATTAAGCAATGACTGAGTATCCTGGCGAGTAAGAAGCTCTGCTAAATGAGCCCTAATAACCTCAGTAAGATGAGTTGCAATAATCGAAGGACCATCAACAACCGTATAACCACGCATTTCAGCCCTTTCTCGTTGTGATTCATTAATCCAAAGAGCTGGTAACCCAAACGCTGGTTCAATTGTATCTATACCTTCAACTTCTTCCTCAACATAACCTGGGTTCATAGCCATATAATGGTCAAATAAAATTTCACTCTTAGCAACTTCAACTCCACGGATTTTAATACTATAAGCATTAGGTGGTAACTGAATATTATCTCGAAGCCTAATAATAGGAACAATAGTACCAAGCTCTATAGCAATTTGTCGTCTAATCATAACAACCCTATCAAGAAGGTCGCCACCCTGATTAACATCAGCAAGCGGAATAATACCATAGCCAAACTCTAACTCAATAGGGTCAACTTGAAGTAAACTAACCACATTTTCAGGCTTACGTATTTCTTCTGCGGCCTCCTCATCAGTAGTAATCTCAGATTCAACCTCTTCAACCTTTTCACGATTAGCTAGGTTACGTGCAATAATAAGCCAAACAATACTCACTGGTAGTGTAATAGAAAGTCCAATTGGAGTAAATGCACCAAGTGCAATTAAAACACCAGCCACTAAATATAAAACAAGTGGAGAATATACAAGTTGACCCATAATAGCTGTACTCATAGAATCATCTTGTTGAGTTTTAGTAACAAGTACACCTGTAGCAGTTGAGATAAACAGCGCTGGAATAGCACTTACAAGTCCATCACCAATAGTCAGAATTGTATATGTACTAAGCGCGTCACTAAACTCCATGTCCTTAGATACCATACCAATTACAAGCCCTGCAATAATATTTATAAAAGAAATTAAAATACCCGCAATAGCATCGTTTTTTACGAATTTAGAGGCCCCGTCCATTGCCCCGAAGAAACTAGCCTCATCTTGAATTTTCTTACGCCTTACTTTAGCCATCTCTTCATCAATGAATCCAGAGTTTAAGTCAGCATCAATTGCCATTTGTTTACCAGGCATAGCGTCTAGTGTAAACCTAGCTGAAACCTCTGCAACCCTCTCAGAACCTTTAGTTATAACCATAAAGTTAACAATTGAAATAATTATAAATATGATAACCCCAATAACTAGGTCACCATTTGAAACGAATATGCCAAATGCCTCCACTACAGGACCAGCATTAGCTTCTGTTAGGATAAGCCTCGTTGAAGCTATATTTAATCCTAATCTAAATATCGTTGTTATTAGAAGCATGGTTGGAAATAGCGATAAATCCAATGATTCCTTAGAAAATAGCGAACTAAGCAAAATCATTGACCCTATCGAAATATTTATTATTAAAAATATACTCAGTACTTGCTCTGGTAGCGGTACCATAATTAACGCCAAAATCGCTACGACGAAAATACCAAGTATTGCATCTCCCGATCTCGCCAACATTGAGAGCTACCTCCTGTTTATCGAATTTGTGCTATCCCCCAACTAAATCAATATATCTTCTACTAACCGATACAGGCTTACCGGAAGTTTTTTACCTGGCGCAACACAACAAAACAATGCATGTGCTAACGCTTCATCCTCATGTATCCTAATATCAGCCCCAGCTATCTCTCTAATTTTATTACCCATATTGCCCATCCCTCTTGATATTACCATTGGTGCAACACCTTTATCATATTGGATGTTTACAATATAACGACCCCCTACAATAACTAAATCCTTCATAAAACAACCCCCTCTACAGCCTGACCACTTTCTTTTAATAAGATAACAGTCTACCCTACAGTTCCCTCTAATTGATATACCAGTGCTAAAATTTCAGCAACAGCTTGATACAATTCCGGAGGGATTGCATTATCTATATCTACAGTGTAATACAAAGTACGTGCTAATGGTTTATTCTCAATAATATGAACTCCATTATCTCTAGCAATTTCTTTAATCCTCTCTGCCATAAGGTTAACACCTTTAGCTACAACAACAGGAGCAATTCCCTGCTCTCTATCATAGTGAATGGCAATCGCATAGTGAGTTGGGTTAGTAATAATAACGTCTGCTTCTGGAACAGCTTGCATCATACGTCGCATAGACATCTCTCGCATTTTCTGACGGATTTTTCCTTTAATCTGTGGATCCCCTTCAGACTGCTTATGTTCATCTTTAACATCTTGCTTAGTCATTTTTAAGCTATCCTCATGTTTATACTTTTGATACGCATAGTCAGCTGCTGCAATAAATAAATATGCACCACCAACAGTCAAACCAACCCTACCTACTATACTAGCAACATAAATCATAACTTGCTCTAGGCTCATATCATAGAATGTAAAAAAATAAGGGATTTCACCTAATATGGTGTTTAGGTATATTGCACCTAAGAAAGCCACTTTTAAAATGGCTTTTCCAAGCTCAAATAACGAGTTAGGTGATACAATTTTCTTTAGTCCTTGTAATGGATTCATCTTACTGAATTTAGGAGCCATAGGCTTAAATGTAAAAAACCATCCTGTCTGAAGTATGGATACCGCTAATGCCAGGATAAATAGCATTAAGAACACTAATCCATTAATTAAAAGTACGGCTACCAAAGCGTCAGCAACTACATGCAAAAATTGTGTTAATTTAAAATCCCTAACAATCATAGGTATTTGTGCAAAAATATTACGAAAGTTATCTAGACAACTAATGAAATATCTTTCAGCGAAAACTTGCATAAGTGCAAAATAACTTACAAGTAATACAGCAGTATTTAATTCCTGACTTTTTGCAACTTGCCCTTGCTCACGTGCCTTCTCTCGCTTTTTTGATGTAGCAGATTCTGTTCTACCTTCCGAGGCAGCTGAGGCGAAATATTGTAAGTCTAAGGCAATCATATAACTCCTAGTCACTATACACCATCCTTTAGCAAAATATTACTAAATCCCCTACCTTAATAAGGTGTTGGCATTAATCCTTTTAACACATTAAAAAAATTATTGCGTAGTAATTCTATTACTAAATCAAAGTAAAATGGCATTATATTAACTAATACTATCAACATAGTCAGCATTAATAATAGCTTAAGTGGTAAACCGATTACAAACATGTTCATCTGTGGTGCGGCTCTTGCCAGTACACCCAGACCAACATCCACTATAAGAATTACCCCTACTAGTGGTGCTGATAATTTAAATCCGATTTCAAAAAACATTGCAACTGCATCGAGTATTGTACCTACTATCTCAGGATTAAACATCGCACTACCAATAGGCAAATATTCAAAAGTTTTTACTAGTGCCACTATAAACCAATGGTAACCTCCTGATAAAATAAATACCATTGAAAATGATAAGGTAAAAAGTCTACCTAATAATGGTATTTGTGATGCAGTTGTTGGGTCATAGAATGTACTCATCGATAACCCACCTTGGTTTGATAGCAATTGTCCAGTCCAGTTAAATATCTGAAAAAATATTAGCATAGAAAATCCAATTGCTGTTCCAACTAATATTTCCTTTATTAGTAGCAAAGTATAACTAATTAAACTGCCAGTATATCCTACTACCTCAAAAGGAACAGTAAAGAATACTATCATCGTTAAAGTGGTTATAATTCCACCAACAGCTAATGCTGGTACTTTTGTTTCTAATACTATTGGAAGCATCGTTATTGTTGCAATTAATCTGCAAAAT
>MDSP01000211.1_pt1 | contig 13153 bp, 12 predicted proteins | sample 1005811 | NCBI WGS metagenome assembly MDSP01 (sample SAMN05526596, study PRJNA338239) | gut metagenome | isolation source: stomach gut content | host: Naso elegans | place: Saudi Arabia: Red Sea | collected 2011-04
AAAATTAGAAAAGTATTAAAAGAGCATGGTGATGACCCTAATATTGAAGGAATTGCCATTATAAATGGTGAAGTACAAGTGATTGAAAAAGATAAGAAAATGCAGTCGGAAGTTGTTATTGCACAGGTAAAATCAGATTGTTGTGGTAAGATGATAGCAAAAAACGATGCATATCGCTTTATAATAGATGGGACCGAGCATTACTTCTGTTCTTGGGATTGTAAAGAGGAATATTTAGTAAATAAATAATTTTTTAAAATAACCTTTCAATTGGAAGGTTATTTTTTTTGCTAAAAGTGCATACTACTTATAAGTTATTCTAACCAGATAGGAGATAAGCTATGGAAATATTGAATTATACGCAGATTGCCAAAGAGTACGTTAGTGAAATTGATGCTACAGTTTATTTATTAGAGCATGAGAAGACTAAAGCAAAGATTATGTATATGCAAAATGATGACCCTCATAAAACTTTTGGTATAGGGTTTAGAACGCCTATTGAAGATAGCACTGGGGTTCCGCATATAATGGAACATTCTGTTTTGTGTGGGTCAAGGAAGTTTGACCTTAAAGACCCGTTTGTGGAGCTGGCTAAAGGTTCTTTAAACACTTACTTAAATGCTATGACTTATCCTGATAAGACTCTTTATCCCATTTCGAGCCAAAATGATAAGGATTTTCATAATTTAATGGATGTTTATTTAGATGCTGTATTTTTTCCTAGCATTTATAAAAACCCGTATCGCCTTATGCAAGAAGGTTGGCGTTATGAGTTAGAGGATTTGGATGCTCCTTTGGTTTATAAGGGCGTGGTGTATAATGAAATGAAAGGTGCATTTTCTTCGCCAGAAGAAGTAATTTTTAGGAAAATTAAAGAATCTCTTTTTCCAGATAATTTATACAACTACGAATCTGGTGGAGCGCCAGAAAATATTGTTAATTTAACGTTTGAGGCTTATAAGGATTATCATAAAACTTTTTATCATCCTTCTAATTGTTATATTGCTTTATACGGTAAGATGGATATTAATGAAGTTCTTACGTTTATTGATAAGGAGTATTTGTCTAATTTTGATTATCAACATGTGGATTCTGCTATCCCGCTACAAAAGCCATTTGATGAAGTGGTTTCTAATGCGTATCCTTATTCTGTAACAGAAGAGAAAGGGAATCAACTTTATTTATCATATAATGTGGTAATAGGTGAAACGACCAATAAAATGTTTGTTTTAGGCGCAGGTATACTAGAGTATATACTTTTAGATACGCCAGCATCTCCTCTTAGAAAAGCTTTACTAAAAGAGGGCATTGGCGATGATGTGTTTGGTATTTTGCAAACTCATGTAAGACAGCCTATGTTTAGTGTAGTAGCAAAAAATGTGGCAGCAGATAAAGAAGAGCGTTTTTATGAGATTATTCATGAAGTTTTAACGGAGCTTTGTAATAATGGGATTGATAAGGACCTTATTGAAGGGGCTATTCAAGTTAGGGAGTTTTCGTTAAGAGAAGGTGAGTCTAGGGGTTATTCTAAAGGGCTGTCATATTTTATCACTAGTATGAAGAGTTGGATTTATGATAAAAATCCGATTGAACAGTTAAAGTATGAGCATGAGTTGGCGCAGATTAAGAAGTTGGCTAATGAAGGTTATTTTGAAAACTTAATTAGAGACTATATTCTTAATAACACTCATGCTTCTAAAATTAAGCTATATCCTGTAAAAGGGTTGGATATTCAGCAGGAAAATGAGATTACACAAAAGTTAGCTGCTGTTAAAGCTAGTTTATCACAAGAACAGTTACAGCAGTATATTGATGAAACTAAGGCGTTTAAAGAGTTTCAAACTTTAGAAGATGACCCACAGCAGATTGAAAGCATTCCGCTGCTTACTAAAGATGAATTAACTATTGAGCCATTGTATCCTAAGTATGAGCTAATTGCTAGAGATGGCAAAGATTATATAGTAACTGAGGTGTTTACTAATAAAATTTGTTACTTAAGTTGGTATGTGCACCTTGAAGGCGTTGATAAACAGATTATACCTTATTTAGGTGCTTTAGTGGGCATTTTAGGCAAGCTAGATACTAAGGCGAGTACCTATGAGCAATTGTCGGCTAAGATTGATAAGTATTTAGGTGGGATGGAATATCATTTGCAGGGTATTGCTAATACAAAAGAAGAAGGAAAAAATGAGCGTTATTTCCTTATAAAAAACAAAGCACTTACTCAATATCTGGATAAACAGCTATCTATATTTAGTGAAATTTTAAGAGATACTAAATTTGATGACTATGATAGAGTGCTAGAAATATTAAAAGAGTTACGCGCTATGATGCAAGTTGCCCTAAGCGGTGATGGGCATAAGGTGGCAATAAGTCGCCTGCTGTCTCATTTTACTCCTCTACAAGAGTTTGAGGAGCTAGGCAAAGGGATTACGTTCTACCATATGGTAGAGATGGTTGTGGATAACTGGGAGCAAGAAAAAGAAAATTTTGTATTAAATTTAAAAGAGGCCTATAAAATACTTGGAAATAGGAGTAGAATACAAGTGGGCGTAATTGTAGATGAGGACAATGTTGAGCGTGTATTAGATAGTGTTAATGCAAATTTAGCTGAGTTTGAAAGCGGTGAGTTTGATAACTCCACAATTGAATTTACTGAAACTGCGGTTAAAGAAGCTATTGTATATGCTGGAAATGTAAACTATGTAGCTATGGGATATAATTTTAAAGATTTAGGCTACGATTATACAGGTAGTATGCAGATGCTTAAGAGTATTTTGTCTATGGATTATCTGTGGACAGAAGTACGTGTTAAAAATGGTGCATATGGCTGTTTCTCGGACTTTAGAAGAAGTGGAAATGTGTTTTTTGTATCATATCGTGACCCTAATATAATAGAGACTTTAGACACGTATAGACGGATTGGGGATTATATTAGAAATATCGATTTGAATGATAGACAGCTGCTGCAATATTTAATTGGAACAGTAAGCACTTTAGATTTCCCTTTCACACCTTATACAGAAGGTGCTACAGCTCAAATTTACTATTTTACAGGAACTACAAAAGAAGATTTGCAAAAATCACGCAGAGAGCTTTTTGCTACTGATAACAATACTTTAAGAAATTTTGCACCACTGTTGCAAGGTATTGTTGATAAAAATCAGTATTGCGTGTTTGGAAACACTACTAGTGTGGATGAGAGTAAGGATATATTTAAAACAATTATTAATGTATAACGCTAAGCCCTCCTATAGTCATATATGGAGGGCTTAATGTTATTGATAGGTAGGAAAAATAATGAGAGAAATTATAATTTCGGATATAGAAGCTAATCAGCGCTTAGATAAGTTTATGATAAGGTATTTAAGGAATTGTCCGGTTAGTTTACTATATAAATATTTTAGAACTAATAAGATTAAATATAATGGTAAGAAACCGAAAGGAAATGAAAAGATTCAACAAGGCGATACTATAAAGGTATTTTTATTAGATGAAACTTTAATAGATTTAGCAGGAGACACTTCTATAGCTAACGTGGAAGTAAAGTTTCAGGTAGTTTATGAAGATAGCAATATTTTGCTTGTAAATAAACCGCTAGGGTTACTTACCCAAAAGGCCACTAAAGATGATAATAGCCTGGCAGAGCAGGTGCTTAGTTATTTAGGTGAGTCTGTAAATGGATTTAGGCCTTCTCCATGTAATCGTTTAGATAGGAATACTTCTGGTATTGTAGTAGTAGGTAAAAATTTAGTTGCTACCACTGCTTTAAGTAATATGCTAAAGAAGCAATGCATTACTAAAAATTATCTTGCGATAGTTAAAGGCGTTATAAAAAAGCCAATTACACTATATGCATATCATAGGAAGCAACATGGTAAAAATGAAGTGATAATTTTAGACTATGAGCAAAATGGAGCAAAGCCTATAGAAACTAGAGTTATGCCTATTCAGCAAAAAGGAGATTTAACATTAATCGAGGTGCAGTTAGTAACGGGTAAAACACATCAGATAAGAGCACATTTAAAGCAAATAGGCCACCCTATAATAGGTGATTATAAATATGGAGAGACTGCTATAAATGATTATTTTAAGCAAAACTATAACTTATCATCACAGTTTTTATATGCCTATAAAATTAAATTTGAAGTTTGTGAGGCACCGCTTACTTATTTAGAGCATAAAGTATTTACAGCAAATGCCCCATCATTGTTTGCTAAAGTGTTAGAAGGAGAAGGTTTTCTCGCATCTAGTTAAATAGCTTGGCTATCAGCAGAAGCCATTGTATTAATTAAGTTTGTAGTATAAAGTATCCAATCCTTGTTATTAACTGCTTTAGCGCATAATAACGCCGACTGTAGACACTGCAAATCTATAAAAATGTTGTAGGCCACTTTATACTTCTTTTCAAAATATAGTACAGTAGCAATCTCTTCTAATTTAGCTAACCCAACAGTTGATTGATTTAAACAACTATAAGCTTGAGCGTAGTCTTCAATATTAATATAGCATAAACCGGCTTCATACAATTGTCCGGTTTTCTTATATAACTGAGCAGCAGTTTGTTGATTAAAGTAACTAAAAAAGTGTGCTGCTTTAGCCTCGTCTCCAATCTTTAAGCATATATTTGCTGCTTGCTCATATAACTTATGTTGCTGTGCAGTTTCTAGGGCTTCGGCTACTTGTCCTGTCTTACTGTATGTAAGAACTAAATTTTTATACGAATTACCAACTTGAAAACTCTTGATTGCTAAATCGTATTTTTCCAAGCTATAATATAAAAGCCCGGCCCGAGCATAAAGTTTGTGTTGAAAAAATATATCAGCTTGTGTAAGTGGCGGCAATTTAAAAAAATCACGTTGTTTAAATACGACCCATAATAAAAATTTAACCATAATAACCCCCTCCCGTTTTATAATATATTTTTACTAAAAAACAAATTGTAATACATATAAAATAAAGGGATTATATACAATTACTGGGCATTAACAAATACAGAAAGGTTTTTAATATATGGCAACACAATTACGCGGTAGCTCACTTGAGCAATTAATTAATATAACTAACGATATGTATAAAGAAAGAAACTTAGCTTTAATACAAAAAATTCCTACTCCAATAACTCCTATTAATATAGATAAACAGAGGAAACTGATAACACTTGCTTACTTTGTGGAAAAAAGCACGGTGGACTATATTGGTATAATTCAGGGTATAGGTGTATGTTTTGATGCAAAAGAAACGGCTAGCAGTTCTCTCCCTCTTGCAAACATACATAAACATCAAATTGAATTTATGGAAAGTTTTATTAAGCAAGAAGGAGTTGCATTTATAATAGTGCATTTTAAAAAGTATGATGAGTACTATATATTACCATTTGACATTATAAAGCAATATTATATTAATGAAAAAGAAGGCGGACGAAAATCCATTCCTTATAAAGAATTTGAGAATGGGTATAAAATTGAAATGGAGAAAGGATATTACTTACATTACCTTAAATCTTTGCAAAAATATATAGATGATATGCATAATATTGGCAATAATTGTTAATAATTTTAGTTGAGGTGATGAAATATGGAAAAATACATCTTGACTGCCATTATTTTGTGTTTTAGTTTAACTGGCTGTTTTATGCAAACTCAGACGGAGGAAATAGCGCAAGAAGTAGTACAAGTACAACCGATTTTTCAAGAACAGCAGATTGACTTATATATTAAAAATGAATTTGAATTAGGGCCATATGAACCTACGGAAGGCATTTATTTAGGTGCATATATGGGTAACCGAGACCTTGTAGACCCATTTGAACTTGTTATGGATACTCAGATGGCATTTAAAGTATTACAGTATTCTAGGAGAAATTCTATAACTAGTAGCGATATATTAGCTTGTATTGCCAATAAACAAATTCCATATATAAAATTTTTATTAGACCCAGATGACCCTGCTGCAAATTTGTACTATTTAATTGGCGATATTAGTTCTATGTACCAAACTCCTATTTTTATAGAGCTATATCCAATAACTTCTGACATCACAGACCCTAGAGATTATAAAGAAAAGTATATTGAAGCGTACCAATTAATAAAAAAATATGTGCCAGAAGCAGTTATAGTTTGGAGTATGGATTCTACTGAAATTCAGAACTTAACTATGTTTTATCCTGGAGATTTTTATGTAGATTGGGTAGGGTTGAATATATATATGACTAAGTATGTTAACCAAGAGCTGGCTGAATATAATATAAGCAAAGAAATTGATTTATGGTATAAGACGTATCAAGCGAATAAGCCACTAATTATTTCAGGGCTTGCTATATCTAATTTTTCGTCTATTGATCACACTTATACTATTGCAGATGCGAAAAATAAGTTAACGTATTTTTATAATGAACTTCCAACGCAATATCCAAGAATTAAGGCTATGTTGTATGTGGATGTGGATATGAGACAGTATAGCGGATATGATGATTTTAGGATTTCATTAGATTCTGATATAGTTCAACATGTGCGTAGTTTGTGGGCTAGTGACATATTTTTGCATGAAGTGAGTGCTAATGCTAATGTGGTAAATGGTCAGTATATTAAATACACTTTGCCATCTTATTTATATGACGAAACTTATTATGTGTCAGATTATTATTTAGAAGCGATTATTGATAGTGTGACATTAAAGGAAGTAAATACATTTAAAGACTTAGAAGGCAATGTATATTATCCAATGGATGAATTATGTGAGATAATTGATGGATATTTCCAATAAATATAAGGCTAGTGCTAATTTAGGGCTAGTCTTATTATAGAAATTAAAATTATTTTATTTAATAATTACAAAATACAAAAAAGAAAAAATAGTTTTTTTAAATATGTATTGAATTTAGGACTAGGGAATGATAAAATATTGGTGAAGGAGTGATGAAATGGCAAGAAATAATTATTTAACTTCACCAGAGATAACCGAATACACAATAGAAGGTGGTATAGGTAAAGTTAACCGTACATTTTTGGCAGTGCTTTTAATGGGAATATTGGCAGGATTGTATATTGCTCTAGGCGCAATTGCATCATCTACGGCTGCTCATAATATTTCTAACGTAGGGTTAACTAAACTTGTAACCGGAGCTGTATTCCCTGTTGGCCTAATGTTTGTAGTGTTAAACGGCGCAGATTTATTTACTGGAAACTGTCTAATTGTTATGGCAGTATACGAGAAGAAAGTGACAGTGTATGAGTTTTTTAAAAATTTATCAATTGTTTTACTAGGAAACTTTATTGGGGCAGTATTTATGGCGTTTTTACAAGCATACTCAGGGCTATTTACTATGAGTGATGGGGCATTTGCTTATTACGTATTTAAAACAGCGCATGGAAAAGTTACCTTACCGTTTTTTGAAGCTTTAATTTTAGGAATTATATGTAACATTTTTGTATGTGCAGGTATCGTTATGGTATATAGTGCCAAAGACACTGCAGGTAAAGTTTTAGCGGGATTCTTCTCAATATTTGCATTTGCTATTAGCGCATCTGAACATATCGTTGCTAATATGTATTATGTGCCAACTGCAATATTTGCTAAGTATCAACCACATTTGGTGGATATGGCAATTGAAGCTGGATATTATGCGGATAAATTAGCCGATATAACATGGAAAAACTTTCTACTTAATAACGCACTACCAGTAGGAATAGGTAACATAATAGGTGGCGTAATTATCGGTACTTTATATTATCTAATCCATAAAGTTTATACAAAGCCTTATTAAAAAAGTCCTTCGGGGCTTTTTTATTTTAATACAAAGGAGGACTAGTAATGAAAATTAGTCAAGCAATAGAAGCGTTTCTTATTTCGCTTAAATTTTCTCAATTATCACATAATACAATAATTGCTTATAAAAAAGATTTAGTGCAGTGGAATGTGTTAATAGAAACTAACGAATTAGATACACTAACTTATTTAGATTTTCAAAAATATGCAATGAAAATTTCTATGGAGGGATTTAAGCCATCTACATTAAAACGTAAAAATACTGTAATTTGTAAGTTCTTAAAATTTTGTCATGCAAAAAAACTGTGTCAAGAGCCTTTACAGCATTTGTTAGACCCCGTTAAAGCTAGAAAAACTAATGCTCCTAAAAATGTATTATCACCACAAGAAATTAAAGATATATTTATATATATCGATTTAGAACAAGTTTGTTGTACACCCTATAAGCATTATTCATTAATTAGAAATAAACTAATTATTGCTATATTGTTATTTACAGGTTGCCGCGCGCAAGAGGTTGTTTCTATACAAAAGAAAGCAGTAGATTTAGAAAATAAAACTATACTGCTTATAACAAAGGGGAATAAATATAACAACGTGCCTATACATCCAAGTTTGATGGAAGCGTTTAAATTATATTATGAGGCGTTAGAAGAAGTGGACGATTTTGATGTGTATTCGCTAATTAAAACTAGTCCGTATTTATTTCCGAGCAAAAGAAATCCAGATAAACATATTAACAAAAGAACGTTGCATGCATTTTTCCAACATCTATCTACTAAGTTAAATAGACCATTACATGCGCATTTATTTAGACATACGTTTGCTTCATATTGTATTGCAGCAAACATGGATATAAGTACATTATCTACCATAATTTCACATAGTAATCCATCTATAACATTATCAATATATACGCATGAAATTTCTGCGTCGCAGAAAAAAAAGGAAATCCAAAAATTAACGTTTGATATTTAACTAATAAATCTAAAACTTAACGTCGGCTTTGTTACCAGAAAAAAAAGGAAATCTAAAAAATTATAACTGTGTATTAAAACTATATAATTTACACAAAATAATTTTATAAAAAATGAATGGAGGCGGATAATATGCCCAATAAAGCCGATGAGTTTAAAGCAAAATACGCAGAAGGATATCGTTGCATATGTGAAGAGGCAGATGGAGAGAACGTAACACTCCACCTTAAAAATTTTGAAAAAGAAAAAATCCATACGATTAGCACTAATGTAAATATGGAAATTGGAGAAATTGCTGACTTTTTAGATAGCGTTGATTTAGAGAAGAAATTAAATGGTGATGATACAATTTGTACTCAAAACGAGAGTAATTTAGGATGGCCAAATTTATAAAAATAAAAAGAAGAGGTGGGTGCGCCTCTTCTTTTTATGTACAATATTAAATCTCCAATATATAATAATTAAATGCATTGACAATTTTCGTATTCTCATAAGTGATATAACGTTCTGGCTTGGCTGAATAATTAAGATGCTGATGGCCATGAAAGTGAAACTTAGGAGAGCATGTGTTATATATATTATAAAAGCAATCAAAACCTTTATGGCACCAATCATCGCCATCACCTAAATGCAAAGTGGGGGCATGACTTACAAATATATCAATGCCACCACGTTTTTTAGCAAGTTTGAGTAACTTTTTCACCCGTTTATTCATAACTTTTTCAGAGTATTGATATACCCCGCCTGTATACTCCATACATCCCCCAAGACCAGCAAACCTTATACCTTTATATTCAAATATATCATCGTCAATACAAATTCCACCCTCAGGGGGTTCGTCTACATATTTAGTATCATGATTGCCAGGAACGTATAATAAAGGAATTGGAAGCATTGTTACGATAAAAGATAAATATATGCCCTTTAAATCGCCACATGAAATAACTAACTCCACCCCTTCAAAATTGCTTCTGTCAAAATAATCCCAAATATAAGGACTTTCTTGGTCTGACAAAACTAAAATTTTCATAAAAACCTCTTTCCTGTATTTAGATATTTACTAAATTATACTATAAAAATATACATTATACAACTATTTATATATTATAGTTATGATAAATGGGACAGGTACATATAATAAAAAGAATGAAAGCTCTTGTTGTTTACTTATATAATGAAATGAAAGGATGAATACAATGCAAAAAAAGAATATAATTACAGCAGCAACAATTGCGCTTATTGTAATTGTTGCTAGCTATATACTAACCGCAGGCAGTTTTTCTCATGTGAGTGTAGAAGGTAACTGTGCTACAGTTACTATTAATTTTATGATGCCAATGGACCAATCTAGTTTTGAGGAAAGCATAAGTGTAACGCCTGCTTTTTCACCTAGTGAAGACATTTTGATTGAGACTGAATGGATTAATGAGAATACAGTGCAGTTAACACTAACTGAAACGGGAGTAATAAGGGGACAAACTGTAAGGTTGTCTATAAATAAAGCTAATACACAGCTTTCTTTTTTAAAGAAGAATAAGAGAATAAATATGGACTTTAAATCTGAGATTGAAATAGTGGCACCAACGGAAAGAGTACTTGTAGCGTCTGATAACTCGTTTGAAGTTACGTTTAATACTCCAATACATGCAGACACTTTAAGAAAGTATACACAAGCGACAGCCTCGTTTAAAATTGAAGCAATACATAATAGCAAGTTAAATGGGACATCCACATCAGAGGCTACGACATTTAAATTTACGCCAGAAACAACTTTGGAAAATGACCAGGAGTATACTATATTATTTAAAGAGGGATTAACTTCTAGTTCAAAACAAATATTGGAAAATGACTTATCAATTTCTATTGTAACAGACCAGGAACCAATAATTTCTTCTATCACTCCTCCAAATAATAGTAACTGGATAGGAATTTTCCCAAAAATTGTTATAACATCAGATACACCAATACAGGAAGCATATTTATATACTGAAGAAGGAATAATTCAAGGACAATTAATTGGTGAGAAAAAAGCTATATTTTATTTTTGGGAAGTGTTAAAGCCAGATACGTCATATTCAACAGAAGTACAAATTATAAGTCCAACAGGAGAAAAAAGCGAAAGGTATCCATTAAACTTTACTACAGTGCCAATTAAAGAAGATAGAATTTGGATGACTATACATTTAGGACAGCCTAGCAAAATTTCTGTATATGAAGGGCAAGAAATAATAAGAGAAATTGTATGCACAATAGGAATGGAAATTTCTCCAACGCAAATGGGCACATATTATGTATTGGAAAAAGGTGATAGTTATTATAACAACGAGACAAAAGAAGGTGCTAATAGTTGGCTACAATTATCAGAAGGACTAATTATACATGCAATATTACGAGATGAGTATTGGAAAGTAATTGAAGAATGCGAAGAGATTTTGGGTTCGCCAATGCCGGGTGAAACTATTATGGTAAGCGAAGAAGACGGCATTTGGCTTTTTGATAACATCGGATTAGATACAATGGTCATAGTCTTAAACTAATCTAAATGGATAAATAAAACAGTATAAAAAAATTTAGATTGCCTATAATAAGCTTATACTAAAAATAAGTAAAGGAGATTTGGACTATGAAAAAAGCGTTGATATTAACTTTAGGATTAATAGGTGCAGTTTCTTTCGTAGGATGTGCTGCAGGGTATGATGCAACAACGGATGGTTATGGCTATGGTACCGGTTACTATGATAACGACTATAACGGAGGTTATGGGGCTTATGATGGTTATGGGACAGCAGGCTATGGCGTAGACGGTTATGGATATGGCAACGGAACCGGTTATGGTAACGGTTATGCTGGATACGGCGTTAACGACGCTGGATTTAACTACTAGATGTCTCAAGGGTAGATGCTAATTGAGTTTTTCTCATTTGGTATCTACCCTTTTTATACGTTTAATGTTAAAATAAACGTAAGGGGGTAAATAGTATGATTACGAAATTAGAAGGGAAGTATAAAATGTCAAAGATGTTAGGAATTGGTATGATTTTATTATCTGGACTGGCCTTAAGTGGATGGAAATATATTGGACCTATGGTAAAAATTACTACCGCTTGTGTTAACACGTATAGTTTACTTAAGCCAGCGCCTAATGATTTTAACGTTCATAACATTACTGTAAATGATTTTAGGCTAGGTAGAGAAGATAAAGGTCTTATTGATTGGCTGATTGATGAGGTACAAGTTAGTGCAAATATTGTAAGTTATGAAGAACAGCTGTTTGCTCAGTTATATGCTCAGTTATTTGAAGGTGCAGGTTTGAGCTACGCTGTATATAGGGATAAGGATGTAATAGCAGTACAAAAGTCTTTGGAACAGCAGTTTGAAGTGGTAGATAGGCCGTTTGCATTGGAAGAAGCAAGTAAGCAAAAACTGTTAAGTAGCACGGTGAAAAGTATTGTGCGCAATGTGGAAATTTCAGAAATTGCAGGAGGTTATAATATATCGTTAACCGAACGGGCTATTAAGGATATTTTAACTGTAATAGTAAATATAGTTATGAATTCAAACGAACTAAGAGAACATGTGGCGCTTTTGTATTACATATCGCAAGAAGAAGACTTTTATACTGATTTACAAAGAGAGTTTGATATTGATAAACATTTAGAGAATATGCATGGAGAGATTTTAAGTAAGATTGAAGCAATTAAGCTAGAGCAAGGGCTTGATGCGCAGTTATATATTAACGATGATGATTATATATATGCGTTTAAATTACCGCTTAATATAGTGGTAGATGGAACTCAGTATCTTATGATGATAGATATGGATAGTGATTTATCAAATGATGGCGTGGCTAGGTTAAATGTTAATATTGATGATGAATTATCGGAGTTTAATATAGAGCTAGATTATAACAAGATTACGGGTGTAACGAAAATTAATACAGTTATTCCTTCGTCTATATATGTACAATTAACTCACCTTAAAGAATCTGACACTAAATTTGTGCTTGTGTTAGATACTACTCTTGGCGAGAATTTTTCACTTAAATTAGATGGAGTGGGTAGTTTTTATAAGATGCCAGATAGAATTGAGGTAGCGATACCAAATATGTTGCTAAATTTTTCTACTAAAGGAAACTTTATTTCCCTTGACATGGTTAGCGCAGATTTAACATATACTGCTACTACTAGTACAGAAGAAATTGCAAATCCAGTTGTCCCATAATGTGTATGATGGGACAATTTTTTATGCAAAATAATGGGGCGGTTATCCCGTTGACTGTGTAATAATTAGGAGGTCTGTATGTATTCAAGGAAGAAAGATGATGGGACATTTGAACCATTAAAGGAGCATTTACAAAATGTAGCACAATTATCACAACAATTTGCAAGTAACTTTGGAGCACAGCAGTT
>MDSP01000212.1_pt1 | contig 13137 bp, 11 predicted proteins | sample 1005811 | NCBI WGS metagenome assembly MDSP01 (sample SAMN05526596, study PRJNA338239) | gut metagenome | isolation source: stomach gut content | host: Naso elegans | place: Saudi Arabia: Red Sea | collected 2011-04
GGAAGATAAAATAGAAATTAGTTTTTGAAATTGGATAATGAGGATTAATGTTCCACCTGGAACAATGAAAAATAAAATAGAAATTAGTTTTGAAAATTAAGAATGAAAGTTAATGGTCCACGTGGAACAATGAAAAATAAAATAGAAATTAGTTTGGAAATTTAAGAATGAGGGAGAATGTTCCACGTGGAACAATGCAAGATAAAATATAAATGAGTTTTTGAAATTGGATAATGAAAGTTAATGTTCTAGGTGGAACAATGAAAAATAAAATATAAATGAGTTTTTGAAATTGGATAATGAGGGGTTAATGTTCCACGTGGAACAATGCAAGATAAAGTATAAAACAGTTTTTGAAATTGGATAATGAGGGAGAATGTTCCACGTGGAACAATGAAAAATAAAATATAGATTAGTTTTGAAAATTAAGAATGAGGATTAATGTTCTACGTGGAACAATGCAAGATAAAATATAAATTAGTTTTGGAATTTAAAATATAAATTAAAAGTTAAAAAATAATGTTCCACGTGGAACATTAACTCACATGGAACATTGGGCATTTAATTTTAGTTGCGTTTTAAGATTTTTCTTGTAGTATCGGGAGTTGCTGTTGGTAGGTAGATTTGAAATTTATTGGTAACTACCTTTATATTTAATGGGAAGTCAGGACCTACTTCTCCATCTAAGTCGGTTACAAATTGTTTGTGATGTTGATTAAAGCATTCAATTTTGGCTGAGGATATTTGAAGATAATCAACGTTGTTATCTTCTAAATGTTCACCTTGTATAGCTTTAATAAGTAGGCGAGGTACGGCAGATAGTCCAACATTTTTGATAGCTACAACATCAAATAGACCGTCTGTAATACTTGCGTGTTTTGCGAGCTTATTAAATCCTCCTGCTCCTTTTCCATTAAATATCAAAATAAAAACATAGTCACCTTTTAAGTTTCCTTCATCAGAAGTTATTTCAATGTCCATAGTTTCATAATTTTGAAGTTCTTCCATACCTTTCATATAGTAGGCAAGTTTTCCAAAATTTTTCTTAAATTCTAAATCTATTTCGTGTGATACTCCACTAAAAATTCCCATATTACACACATTTATAAAATATTCATCATTGACTTTTCCAATGTCAACAGGTTGTAAATTTCCTTCTTCGATGAGAGCAAGTGCCTCTTTAATCTCAAATGGAATTCCTGCTGTTCGGGCAAAATCATTGGCTGTTCCAAGAGGTAAAATACTAACTGGAATATTTAATTTTTTTTTCATTATTCCGTTAATGCATTCATTTACCGTTCCATCTCCCCCAGAGATAATGATTAAATGTGTATTTTGCTGAGTAATATTATCTATAATATATTTTTCAATTGCTCCTTGGGCTTCACTGCGATATAAGTTTAGTTGATAGCCCATACTTTGCATACGTTCAGCTACATAATCAAGTTGAGTAAGAATTTGGCGTTGACCTGCTTTTGGATTATACATTAATATTGCTTGTTTCATTTTATAACTCCTTTGTTATAGTTTACTATTATTATTTTAAATTATAGAATTTTCATACAATAGTTTTTAGTTTGTGTAAATATTTATATGCAAATCGTATTGTTTATATTAAAATTGATAAAAAGCTAACCTGTAGTAGATTAGCTTTTTAAATTACATTTGTTCAGGAGATTTAATTCCTAGCAAATAAAGTGCATTTTTTAAAGTATATTTTGTAGCAAGAACCATATTTAGTCTGGCTTCTTTTAGGCTGGCATTTTCAACTAAAATGGTATTATCATGATAAAATTTATTGAATGCTTGGGCTACATCAACGGCATATCTTGCTATAAATGATGGTTCAAACTTTTGACCTGCTAATCTAATAACTGATTTGAATTTACCAAGTTCTTTAGCTAGATTAATGCTAGCCTCATCATTTAATAGACTGAAGTCTATTTTTTCGTATGGAGTAGTTAAGTTAGCTTGACGTAATACACTGCAAGCACGGGCATGAGCATACTGTACGTTTGGTCCAGTTTCACCTTCAAAATTTAAAACTTGTTCCCATGAGAAAATTACATCTTTGATTATACTGTTGTACATATCATTAAAAATGATTGCTCCAACTCCAACTTGGCGAGCTACTTCATCTTTATTTTGTAATGTTGGATTTTTTTCTTCAATGATAGATTTTGTTTTTTCGATGGCTTCTGTTAGGATATCTTCTAAAAATAAAATATTACCATTTCTTGTTGATAATGATTGTCCACCTTCTCCAGATACCATTCCAAATGGAACATGCACCATTTTATTGGCCCAAGGATATCCCATTTTATCAACAACTTTAAATACCTGTGCAAAATGTAGATTTTGTTGTAGTGCTGTTACATAAATTGATTTTTCAAAATTATATGTGTCATAACGATATTTTGCGGCTGTAATATCTCGAGTTGCATAAAGTGTGCTACCATCATTTTTTGTAATTAAACATGGGGGCATATTATCTTCTTCTAGTCTAACAAGTTTTGCGCCTTCACTAATTTCAATTAAGTTTTTAGCTTCTAGTTCTTCGATTACAGGTGTCATCTTATCATTATAGAAGGCTTCTCCATTGTAGCTATCAAAAGTTACATCAAGGATTTTATACACTCGTTCAAATTCATTTAGACTAATTTCTTTAAACCATTTCCATAATTCAAGTGCTTCTTCATCACCTTTTTCCATTTTTGTAAAATAGCTTCTTGCTTCATCATCTAGTTCTGGATTTAGTTTTGCCTCTTCATGGAATTTTACATAAATTCTAAGTAATTCCTCAATTCCTTTTTCTTCTATGATTTCTTTGCTAGAATAATTTTTGTATGCTACCATAAGTTTTCCAAATTGTGTTCCCCAGTCTCCGAGGTGATTAACTCCATGGCAATTGTAACCTAATGCTTCAAAAATTTTGTATAAACTATTTCCAATTACTGTTGAACGAAGATGACCGATATGGAATGGTTTTGCAATATTAGGTGAAGAAAAATCTATTACAATGTTTCCTTTACTTTTTGAATTGTCAAATCCATAGTTTTCTTTTTCTGTAAGAATTGGTGATAAAATTTGCTCAACTAACCAACTTTTGTTGAGATAAATATTTATATAAGCATTTACGTTTTCTATTTTATCAACAAATTCACTGGTTGGAAAATTATCAACAATTTCTTTTGCAATGAGTGGAGGTGCTTTTTTAAATTCTTTTGCTAATTTGAAACATGGAAATGCATAGTCTCCCATTTGAGTGTTAGCTGGAACTTCTAAAATTTCAAAAATATTTTCAATTGTCAAACTTGGAATTTGATTGTGTAAAAGTTCAGCAATTTGTGTTTTTAAGTTTGTCATACGTTTCTCCTTACTTCATAGGTACTTTGATAGTGATGGTGTATTCTTCTTGATTTTCTTCTTCTATATAAGTTGCGTTGACACCTAATTTTTTGAGCATATTAATAGAATCAAAAATAGTATTTTTAATTATTCTAATATCTTTAATTATAGTTTTAAACTTTTGCCTATGTGAATTTTTGGAAAAATTTTTATTTGATATTTCGTTAAGCTTATTATTTACAAGTTCATTAGTCTTATTTACAGTATAACGGTGAGTTTTAATTTCATCTAGTATATCAATTTGAGATTGTGTGTCGGGCAATCTTAATAATAATTTTCCATACTCTTCATTTAGTCTAAGCTCCGAAAGTTTGCGCTTTGTATCTGTAGGGAGTTCCAAAATTTGAATTTTTTTTCTAATTGAAGAATGTTTAGTTGTTAAGATTTTTGCCAATTCTTCTGTAGAATATCCATAGTCATCTATTAAAGATTTGTATCCTTCGGCTTCTTCTAATAAAGTTAGTTGTTGTGTGTGCAAATTTTCTGTAAAAGCCAGAGTTCTTGTATCTTTTCGTGATGAATGGACTATAATTGCTGGTATTTCAGTGAGTTGTGCGATTTTACATGCTTTTAATCGACGACTTCCAACTATTAATTCAAATGTATTTTTGTGGATATCTGTATCATAAATTCCCTGTACGGTTATTGGGTGAATTAGTCCATGGTCTAAAATTGATTGTGCCAAAATTTCTAGTTCACGTTGGTTATTTATTGTTCTAATTTGATATGCATTTAATCGGATTTTATCTATTGGTATATATTCTATTTTTAGCTTTTGTGTCATTAAGCCGTTTCCCCCTTGTAAAATAAGTTATATATAGTATACCATAACTTATTTTTGCATTAAAGTAGAGGATTTTTAGTAGGTTCACCGGCTTTTCGTGGATATTGTTTGGGTGTTGGTTTGATTTTTTTGATTTTAGCAATTTTATGCTCGAGGTCAGTGTTTGGAACGTGAGCATCAATTATTCCTTCAAGTTTTCCACCTAAAATTTGAATTGCTGTTGTTGCTTCTTGAGTTTCTTGTTCAACTTTTTGACCTTTGAGTGCAATAAAATATCCATTTACTTTTATAAATGGTAGGCTATATTCGCTAAGAACAGCCAAATTTGCAACAGCTCTTGATGCACAAACATCAAATTTTTCTCGATACTTTTTATTTTGAGCTAAGTCTTCAGCTCGACTATGAATGCATTCAATATTTTTTAGACCTAGCTCTTCAATTACTGTATTGAGAAATACTAATCTCTTATTGAGAGAGTCTACCAAAGTTATTTTGATATGTGGATAAACTATCTTCAAAACTAAGCCCGGAAATCCTGCTCCTGTCCCAACATCAATAAGTGTATTTACATTTTGCATAGAAATTGCTTTACAAATTGTCATGCAATCTAAAAAATGTTTTGTAATTACTTCTGTTTCATCAGTGATGGCAGTTAAATTAACTTTTTCATTCCACTCTAAAAGTAGAGATTTATATAGAAGCAACTGGCTAATTTGTACTGGTGTCAAATCTATTTCTAGTTCAGCTGCCCCATCTTTTAATAATTGTTCTAACATAATAGTTCACCTTCTATATTAATTTTTGCGAAGTTGCTCAAGATATACTAAAAGCACAGAAATATCAGCTGGGGAAACTCCTGAAATTCTTGAGGCTTGCCCAATTGATATTGGTTTTAGTTGCTTTAATTTTTGCTTAGCTTCAAGACGTAGACTGTTGATATCATCATAATTAATATCTGCTGGCAAATGGCGTTTTTCTAGCTTTTTGAATTGCTCCACTTGTCTTTGTTGTCGAGTTATATAGCCTTCATATTTTAGTTCAATTAAAGCTTGTTCAATAATTTCATCTGGCAATGAAACTCTAGTATTATCAACGTCTTTGAAGTCTTCATAATCAAGTTCTGGTCTTTTTAGTAGTTCAGCTAGTGCAACTCCAGAGCGTAAAGGGGTACTGTTTTTTGAGGCCAAAATATTTTGAACTTGTTCACTTGTGCCAACATAAGTATTTTTGAGGCGTTCAATTTCAGTAGCAATAGCTTCCTTTTTAATAGAGAAATTTTTAAATCGTTCCTCACTAATTAAGCCAACTTTATAACCCTTTTCTGTTAAGCGCATATCGGCGTTATCTTGGCGTAAAAGTAGACGGTATTCAGCTCGTGAAGTTAGCATTCTATATGGTTCTTTTGTACCTTTTGTAACCAAATCATCAATCAAAACTCCGATGTATCCTTCTGAACGATCAAGTGTTAGAGGTTCTTGGTTATCTATTTTTAAAGATGCATTTATTCCTGCAATTAGTCCTTGAGAAGCAGCTTCTTCATAACCTGAGCTTCCATTAATTTGTCCAGCACAAAAAAAGTTCTCAATATTTTTTAACTCTAGTGAATGTTTTAGTTGCTGTGGATTAATGCAATCGTATTCAATTGCATAGCCAATACGCATAACTTCAACATTTTCAAGACCTTTAATAGAACGTAACATTTGAAGCTGAACTTCTTCTGGTAAAGATGAACTCATGCCTTGAACATACATCTCAATAGTTTCTTCACCTTCTGGTTCTAAAAATATTTGATGGCGTTCTTTATCAGAAAATCTAACTACTTTATCTTCAATTGATGGACAATAACGAGGACCTGTTCCTTCGATAACTCCAGAATATAAAGGTGAGCGATGTAAATTATTTTGGATTATTTCATGAGTTTTTAAATTTGTATATGTCAAATAGCATGGTAATTGCTCCTTTTTCATATTTTCTGATTTATTTTCAAAAGAAAAAGGTACAATTTTTTCATCACCATGCTGAGCTTCCATTTGTTCTATATCAACGGTTCTTCCATCAACTCGAGCTGGAGTTCCCGTTTTAAATCTTCTTAGTTCAATTCCTAAATCTTCAAGATTTTTGGATAATAATTTGGCTGATTTTAATCCGTTAGGCCCAGCGTTTTCAATGTATTCACCTGTTAAACAGCGTGACTCAATATAAGTTCCACCAGCCAATACAACAGCTTTGCAATAATAAATTGCTCCAGTTTCAGTTTTTACACCAATAACTTTATTATCTTCAACCAAAATTTCGATTACTTCTTGTTGCTTGAGTCTAAGATTTTCCGTAGCTTCAAGGACTTTTCTCATCTCAAGAGTATACTTAACTTTATCTGCTTGGGCACGCAAAGAGTGTACAGCTGGTCCTTTTGCAGTATTTAACATTCGAGATTGGATATATGATTTATCAATATTTTTACCCATCTCTCCCCCAAGTGCATCAATCTCTTTTACTAAGTGACCTTTTGAAGTGCCTCCAATGTTTGGATTACAAGGCATCATTGCAACACTATCTAAGCTCATAGTAAATATAATTGTTTTTTTGCCAAGGCGTGCAGAAGCAAGACCAGCTTCACAACCTGCATGACCTGCTCCTATTATGGCGATATCTATTTTATCTACAACGTATGACATAACTATTGCTCCTAATTTATTTTTCTTTAAAATGTAGTTTATATTAATTGGATTATTGACAAGTCAAAACTGATTTATACAACTAATATAATAAATTTTTCTTAAAGTAATTTCTAACTTATCCACTAAATCCACAAAGTTATCCACCAATCAGTGGATAACTTGTTATTTTCCTAAGCAAAATCGACCAAATAATTCATTAATAATTTCTTCTTTTAATGCTTCACCAACAACCATACCCAAAAATCCATAAGCATCATGTAAATCTATTGCTAAACAATCTTCAGGAAGACTTAAATTAATAGCTTCTTCAACTTTATCAAGGCTAGAAATAGCTTTAAGGAGACTTTCTTTTTGGCGATGATTGGAAATTACAGCATTATTTTGTGGTGTTTTTTTATTATTTAGAACGTATTGCTTTAATTGCTGGCGTACCTCATCAAGTCCAAGTTGATTTTTGGCAGATATATCTATAATGATAGCTTCATTATGGTAACTTTTTAATAAATCGTGAGTTACTAGAGGTTCTAAATCTATTTTATTTCTTACATAAATTACATCTTTATTTTGTACATTTTGTATAAGTTCTATTTCATCAGAAGTAAGATTTCTTGAGCTATCAATAAGCATTAACAAAATATCAGCTTTTAATACACTTTCCTTAGATTTTTTTACACCAATTTGCTCAACAATATCCTCAGTTTCACGAAGACCTGCAGTATCCATTAAAAGAAAAGGCATTCCCTCGATGTTAAGGTATGCCTCAATTACATCTCGGGTAGTGCCTGCAATAGGTGTTACGATTGCTTTTTCCTCTTCTAAAAGTGCATTTAGTAAGGAAGATTTTCCAACATTAGGTTGACCAATTATTGCAACACAAACTCCATCTCGTATCATTTTTCCAGTATCAGCTGTTTGAAGTAGTGCTTTAAGTTCATGATTAAGCTGACTGATATCAGTTTTAAAGTTGTTAGAAATTATTTCATCATCATCATATTCAGGGTAATCAATTGATACTTCAATGCGTGCAATAATTTGTATTAATGTATCTTGATATTTTTTAATTTGTTTGGATAAAGTACCTTCTAGCTGGTTAATAGCTTGGTTTAACCCAAGTTCGGTTTTGGCTTCTATAATATCCATAATAGCTTCAACCTGAGCTAAATCAATGCGTCCATTAAGAAATGCTCTTTTTGTAAACTCACCCTGTTCAGCAAGTCGCGCACCATGTTTAACAAGTTGCATTAAAACATTTTCTAATACTACATGACCCCCATGACAGTTGATTTCTATTACATTTTCTCGTGTAAAAGTCTTTGGAGCTTTCATTAGCATAACTAAAACTTCGTCTATAATTTGCTGATTATTATTTACGATATGCCCATAATGAATAGTATGGCTTTGCATATCTACAAGTTTTTTATTAGATGGAGATTTAAAAATTTCATCAACAATTTCAATTGCATCATTTCCACTTACTCTAATAATTCCAATGCCTCCAATTCCAATAGGGGTTGAAATTGCAGCTATAGTATCGTTAAACATAGTACACTCCTTTCTGTATAAAAATTAATCTTCATCAGTATTATTTTCAACGATTATTTCTTGAGTATCCTCAACAATTCCTTCAACAGGTTTTTCTAAATTTACTTTTTCGGTATCCTCTACTTGTGGAGGTCGTTTCTTTTTCGGTTGCTCACCATTAGGATTTGGACGTTTTTTCTTAGGTCTTGGTGTACCATTTCCATCAGCAGGTGGACGATTTAAATTTTTATTTCCATGAGGATTTTGTTTTTTAGGGCGATTTTTCTTGGCATTAAGTTTAGCTTCTTCTCTATCTTTACGAAGTTGCTCCTCTAAAATAGCTTCTTGTTTTTGCACAATTTTCATAATCCAAGCTTGTTGACCCATCATAATAACATTTCCAGAAATCCAATATAAAGCAAGTCCAGAAGGTACTGTATATGAGAAAAATCCCATCATAATTGGAGTAATATTCATCATAATTTTCATCATGCTTTCAGTTTGCATATCAGCACTTGTAGGCGTTGAATTTGCTGGTTGAGCTGGCTTATTATTAGCCATAGAAATTTTACTAAAAATATACGTAGATGCCCCAGCTAAAATAGGAACTAATAATGCTGCATACATTCCAGTTTCAACAAGTTGGGCAGGTGTATCAATTAGATTTACAAAAAACCATTCGTAATCGTGTTTAACTTGCATCAAATCAGTAAGTGCTAAAGATACATTCTCAGGTACAATGTTTGTAAGTTCTGCCCATTGAGCAGTTGTAAAATGGCTAAGTTTATCAGCCAAAGTTCCACCACCCATTTTATCTAGTTCATATTGAGCAGTACTAGTCATTGGCGATACACTAATTACAGCGTCTATAACTTGTTCATAGTTTGGAACCATGTCCATAATCGTATCAGCAATAACTACATACAGCTCTTTAAGTTTTGAGATGTATCTACTTGGCTGACGAAGAACGTTATAAAGTACATAAATTAGTGGAATTTGGATAAGAAGTGGCAAACACCCAGCTAGAGGGTTGATATTATATTTTTGATATAATTTTTGCATCTCCTGAGAATATTCCATTTTTGAAGCTTGATCAGTCTTATGTGCATACTGTTTTTGAAGTGCTAATAATTCTGGCTGAACTTTGCTCATAGCACGAGATGTATGCTGTTGTTTTAGTTGAAGTGGAGTTAACAAAATTCTTGTAACAAGAGTAAACATAATAATTGTTACTCCCAAAGCTCCAACTGGCACAAGTAGTACAATTCCTTCAAATATTAAATTAAGAATCATACCAAAAAAGTTATTAAGAAAACTACTCATGCGTTCCCTCCTTTAAAATTATTTAGATTTTTTTGGTGGTACAGGGTCATACTGTGGTTTAAAAAGAGGATTACACTTTAAAATTCTTTTTGCACCAAGAAAAACCCCCTTTAAAATACCATGTATCAGGATTGCTTCATAGGTATATTGTGAACAAGTTGGTATAAATCGGCAACGAGGCCCAAGTATTGGAGAAATACACTGTTGATAAAATTTTATTAGATTTAGTGCGAATTTCTTAAATATATGCATGACCTCCAATTTATATTAACTTGTTATTTATAATTTTATGTTGTCTTAAAAGTTTTATAAGGGAGTTTTCAATATCGTGGTAAGAAGCTTCATTAGCAATAGTTCTAGCAATAATTATAATGTCAAATCCAATTGCCATTCCTTCGTGTTCATTAAGGCGATAACTTTCTTTGATTAACCTAGTTACACGGCTTCTAACTACGCTGTTTCCAACTTTTTTACTAACCGAAACGCCAAGCCTATTATAAGGAAGATTATTTGGCAATTTATAAAGCACTAGAAATTTATTTGCAGTAGACTTCCCAACCCTATAAACTTTTTTAAAATCAGTATTTTTTTTTAATGATTTAGTATATTTCACATCAACACTCCAAATTCTTTTTTATAAGGAAAAAACAAGGCCACTGCAGGGCCTTGTTTTATGCTGTTAATTTTTTTCTGCCTTTAGTTCTTCTTCTAGCGATTACAGCTCTTCCGCTTTTAGTTCTCATTCTTTTACGAAAACCATGCTCTCTACTTCTTTGGCGTTTTTTTGGTTGAAAAGTTCTTTTCATTTTTCTTACCTCCTTATATTCTCAAACTGCTTATTTTTAAATAATAATAAGCTTTGGAAATTTTACTCTAAAACAAGCACTATTGTTAGTATAGGAGATTTCTCGTTTTACGTCAAGTATTGTAAAAAAGAAATTTCGCAATAATCCCCATAAATTTCAAGGCTAAAAGCAAATTTTACTTAAATTTTATTCAAAAAGGATTTTATGTAGAGGTAATAGGGGTGTATATTATTGAAAAAATATTGCTTTTTACTACCAAATCCTTTATAATTATTCAAAATAATATTTGTATCAAAATATTATTTTTTGTATTTGTTTTAAAATTTTTGTAAAATTTGGAGGTTAAATTATGAAAGAAAAAGTTGTTTTAGCGTATTCTGGAGGTTTAGATACGTCGGTTATTATCCCTTGGTTACAAGAAAATTACGATTACGATGTGATTGCAGTTTGTGTAAATGTTGGGCAAGATTCTGAGTTAGTTGGTTTAGAAGAGCGTGCATTATCAATGGGGTGTGCCAAAGTTTTTGTTAAAGATGTAAAAGAAGTTTTTGCAAAAGATTATCTTTTTCCAATGGTTCAATCAGGAGCAGTTTATGAAGCAAAATATTATTTAGGGACTTCGATTGCAAGAGCGTTAATCGCAAAAACACTTGTAGAAATTGCAATTCAAGAAGATGCAGTAGCGATTTGTCACGGTTGCACAGGAAAAGGGAATGATCAAATCCGTTTTGAGCTTGGAATTATGGCACTAGCTCCTCACATCAAAGTAATTGCACCTTGGAGAACTTGGGAGATTACATCTCGTGAAGAAGAAATTGCATTTTTAGAAGAGCGTGGACTTCCTGTTCCTATGAAAAAAGAAGAAAGCTACAGTAGAGATTGGAATATGTGGCATATTTCTCATGAAGGATTGGATTTAGAAGATCCAAACGAAGCTCCAAATTATGAAACTTTATTAAAGCTTGGAGTATCTCCACAAAAAGCACCAGATGCACCAGTAGATATTACACTAACATTTAAAGATGGAGAACCAACTCATTTAAATGGAGAACAACTTTCGGCGGCAGAAATGGTTAAAATGTTAAATAAGTTGGGTGGAGAAAACGGAATTGGGATTGAAGATATCGTAGAAAATCGTGTAGTAGGAATGAAGTCACGTGGTGTATACGAAACTCCAGGAGGAACAATTTTATATAAAGCTCATCAAGAATTAGAAAGATTAACTTTGGATCGTGACACTATGAGATACAAGCAAATGGTAAGTTTGCAATATGCAGATTTAATTTATGATGGAAAATGGTTTACTCCACTAAGAGAGGCACTTCAAGCATTTATTACATCAACTCAAAGTGTTGTAACAGGTGATGTAAAATTACGCCTTTACAAAGGAAACATTATTCCTCAAGGAACAAAATCACCATTTTCATTATATAGCGAAGAGCTTGCAAGCTTTACGACTGGAGATCTTTACAACCACAAAGATGCAGATGGATTTATTACGCTTTATGGACTTCCATTAAAAGTTCGTGCATTGATGAACCAACAAAATGGAGGAAATTGCTAATGAAATTGTGGGGAGGACGCTTCTCAAAAGAAACAGACACATTAACAGACCACTTCAACTCATCAATTAGTTTTGATATGCGTCTTTACAAACAAGATATTGAAGGCTCTATGGCACATGTAAAAATGTTGGCAAAACAAGGGATTATTACTACTCCAGAAAGTGAGTTAATTTGCAAAGGGCTTGACGAGTTGCTCATTGATATTGAAAAAGGCAACGTTGAATTTGATATTAAAGCTGAAGATATTCACATGAATATAGAAACTCTTTTAATAGAAAGAATTGGAGAAGTTGCAAAGAAAATGCACACTGGGCGTAGTCGAAATGACCAAGTAGCACTTGATATGCGAATGTATTTAAAAGAAAGTGTAGCTTCAATTCAAGAAATGCTAAAAGAACTAATGAGAACTATAGTTCATATTTCTGAGCAAAATTTAGAAACTATAATGCCAGGATACACTCATCTTCAAAAAGCCCAACCAATAACACTTGCCCATCATTTGATGGCGTATTTTGAAATGTTTCGACGAGATAATGAGCGCTTTCAATTTGCGTATGATAGTTCAAACTATTTACCATTAGGCTCTGGAGCGTTGGCAACAACAACATATCCACTAGATAGAGAATATGTAGCTGAACTATTAGATTTTGAAAATATTTGTGCAAATAGCCTAGATGCAGTATCAGATAGAGATTTTTGTTTAGACACTCTGTATGCAATAGCAACATTGATGATGCACCTTAGCCGTTTAAGTGAAGAGATTATTTTATGGAACACAGATGAATTTAAATTTATAGAATTAGATGATGCCTACAGCACAGGAAGTTCTATAATGCCACAAAAGAAAAACCCTGATATTTGCGAACTTATTCGAGGTAAAACAGGGCGTGCTTATGGAAACTTAATATCATTATTAACAACGATGAAGGGATTACCATTAGCCTACAATAAAGATATGCAAGAAGATAAAGAGTGCGTATTTGATAGTATAGATACAATTTCTATGAGTTTGCCAATATTAACAAAAATGTTAGAAACTATGACTATAAATA
>MDSP01000213.1_pt1 | contig 13073 bp, 11 predicted proteins | sample 1005811 | NCBI WGS metagenome assembly MDSP01 (sample SAMN05526596, study PRJNA338239) | gut metagenome | isolation source: stomach gut content | host: Naso elegans | place: Saudi Arabia: Red Sea | collected 2011-04
ACCCAAGATACACTACCACGCTAATAATCCTAGGAGTGTTAACCATGTCCTTTGCAACTTCAGAGCCTTCCAAATTATTTTTTACCAAATAATAATTTTTTAAATTTACCCCATATTGCTCAATCCTAAGCGCCATCTTAAAATCAACTTTAGATTGAAACTCTATATGCAAATATATTATATGCCCAGTCAGCCTATTAATTAACTTATACACTACATCTGCTTCAAGCTTTTCTAAAAAACTAATATAATGGTTAAAAAACTGTACCTCCACTCGCTCAAGCCTATACTCATCTATATCAATAGAATGGGCTTTAACGTAATTTATTAATATTTCCCAAATTATTTCATCATCCTTAGACAATTCCTTAAAGGTACTATCATTATACTTGTCTATCCGTGAATTTACACTAAACATGTTGAAACCTCCATTTTAATAAATAGTGTATCCAAATTTTATCAACATTAAACTAACATCGGTTGACACAACAACCATCCAATGCTATAATTTTATCTAAGTTTTAGTTTTAATTAAAAGGAGATGGATACATAAAAAATTTCTGTTATTTTATACAACATATCTTGGGGGAGGAATCGCTATGGCTAAAAAATGGCATTTATTAGTTTTACCTGTTTTAGTAGTAATGATGGTAGTTGCAATCTACGCAGCTAAGGAACAAACCGAATATTTAGAGGCTGCTTACTTACCTTCTATAGATAATTTAATCGCCACTGAAACTTTGTATCTTCTGTTAGATAACAACCTAGATGCAGAGCTTACTAACTTTACTCTAAATTTTAAAGAACAAGACTTCTTATCTTTATGGTTGTCTGTTATAGACAGCGACTCTACTATTTCTGATACCATTATTCCTATTACTGTTATTAACGTTGGGACTAGTGGTAAGCTTTCTTACACTTCTAGTGATACTATGTTAACCGATTGTATTTCTTTATATAAGCTTGGTGAGTTTTTAGATGAATTTTCTAAAATCGATTGGCTTAGTACTTTTGACATAGATACATCTAGCACTCAAAACTTTACTTTTGGTGGCATTATCACTTACGAACCTTTTTCTACAACTCAGGACATTTTACAAGAAAGTTGCTATGTATTAGCAAACGGACATGTTTATGCGTTTAATGACTATACATTTGAGAACTCTTCTTCATTTTATTTATTTGAAAACGATACACCTGCGTCTAGTGGGAGTTTTCAACTCTTATTTCCATTTAACTAATTACGTAATTTTAAGTTAACTAATCAAGGGCTGCATTCAGCTCTTTTTTTTTTGTTTCAAACTACCTATTTCCGTTCATACTAGTTATATAGGAGGTTTTTTTATGATATATTTAGACAATGCAGCTTCAACTGCTCCATTAGATGAAGTTGTAGATAAAGTTGCTTACGTTATGAAACATGTTTATGCAAACCCATCTTCTCTTCACAAAAAGGGAATTGAAGCTGAAAACATTATAAAATTTGCTAGTGACTACTTCGCTTCTAAGCTTGGCTGTTCTCGCGATGATATTATTTACACATCTGGCGGCACCGAAAGTAATAACTTAGCGATTTTAGGAGTTGCTAATGCTTACCATAGGTACGGTAACAAAATTATTACTACGAGCATTGAACATAGCTCGGTTAAAGAAGTCATGACGTTTCTTTCTAAAGATAACGGTCTAAACGAATTTGAAATTTGTATTTTGCCTACTGATGAATTTGGCCATATTAATCTCGAACAGTTGCGTGCTGAAATTAATGATAACACTATTTTAGTTAGCATTATGCATGTGAATAACGAAATTGGAGCTATACAAAACATCAATCAAATTGGACAACTTATTAAGACTGCTAATCCTAATACTATTTTTCATGTAGATGCAGTTCAGTCTTTTACTAAGTTACCTATTTCAATTAAATCAGCTAAAATAGACTTGCTTAGCGTTAGCGCGCATAAATTTTATGGCCCTAAAGGTGTTGGTTTTCTTTATAAAAATAATAAAGTGCGTCTTGCCAACATTTTGCATGGTGGTGGCCAGCAAAAAAATTTGCGCTCAGGCACGGAAAATACTGCTGGCATTGCTGGTATGCATGAAGCTGCTGTTTGGTGCTTTAGCCAATTTGATGATATTCGCGAACATTATCTTATGTGTAAACAACATTTGGCTGATGGTATTTTAACTACTATTCCTAATACCAAAATTAACGGCCCTTCAATAGGTGAAGGTGCGCCTCATATTTTAAACATTGATTTTGATGGCATCAAATCAGAAGTGTTGCTACATGCTTTAGAAAGCCATGACATTTTTGTATCAGCTGGTTCTGCTTGTAGCTCTAAAAAACAATCTATACGTCCGAACGCTATTAGGTTTTCGTTTTCTAAATACACTTCTTTAGCTGATTTAGATTACACTGTTAAAATTTTAGACCAACAAGTTAACATTTTAAGACGCTATAGCGCTAGATAAGAGAATCTCCCTGGTCAGCGTAGCTGACATCCCCCGCGCCACGGGGACTTTAAGTTCAGGGGGCTTTCGTAAGAGTTGTTAAATAACAAAGGAGAATTTAAATGGAACATACAAACAATAAAAACGTATTTTTAATTAAATACGGTGAACTTGCTATTAAAGGGAAAAATAGATATATATTTGAAAATCGCCTGCTTAGCACAGTACAAAAAAATCTTAACACTTTAGGTAAGTTTTATGTAAAAAAAGAACAAGGCCGACTTACTGTAGAGCCTGCTGATAACAATGTAGATGTAGAACTTGTTATTGAAAAACTCAGCAGAATTTTTGGTATTATAGGCATTGCTTATGGCACAAAAAGCGATGAAGTTTCTATGGATGCTATTAAACAACTAGCTTATGAGCATATGAAAGATATGAACAACGTAACATTTAAAGTTGAAACTAAAAGGTCTGATAAACGCTTTGCTCTTACCTCTATGCAAGTTAGCGCTGAAGTTGGCTCTTATCTACTAGATGAATTTGGCGACAAATTAAAAGTAGATGTAAGAAATCCAGAAGTCACTTTAATGGTTGAAATTCGCAGCAGCAGCTACGTATATTCTAAAACTTATGCTGGCGCTGGTGGAATGCCTTATGGTACTAATGGTAAAGCTACGTTGTTATTATCAGGTGGCATTGATAGCCCGGTTGCTGGCTGGATGGTAGCTAAGCGTGGTGTTGAAATTGATGCGGTTTATTTTCATAGTCCACCTTACACTAGCGAGCGCGCTAAAGATAAAGTTATAGAACTTGCGAAAAAAGTTGCCGTTTACACTGGTAGCATGAAAGTTCACGTTGTACCTTTTACTCAAATCCAAATGGCTATACATGATAAATGCCCTCATAATCAACTAACTATTATTATGCGCCGTATCATGATGGAAATTGCACAGCGGATTGCAGATAAAAATAAATCGCTAGCATTAATCACTGGCGAAAGCATTGGTCAAGTTGCAAGCCAAACTCTACACAGCTTGGTAGTAACTAACGATGCCGCAAATCGTCCTGTTTTTAGACCGCTAATTGGTTTTGATAAGCAAGATATAATCAACTTGGCTAAACAAATTGACACATTTGAAACATCGATTTTACCTTATGAAGACTGTTGTACTATATTTGTTCCGAAACATCCCGAAACGAAACCACAGTTAGAATATATAAAAAAATCAGAAGAAAACTTACAAGATATAATAGAAGAGATGATTTGTGAAAGCATAGTTAATACAGAAGTAGTTGAAATATAATCAAAACGCATTAGTACGCTATACAACATTTTGTAAACAATTTACAAACCCACGTATAATTATTGTTATTTTCTAATTTTCATGGTAAAATATTAATAAACATTAACTAGCTCTAACATAGAACGTAGTTAGTAAATAGAAAGGATGAGATAATTATGATTAAGGTAATTGAAATTGCAGATGAAAAAATAGAAGTTAATCCTACTTTAAGAGAAATTGTATATCATCGTACGTACAAATATCGTATGTGTAATGCTATGGAAGGATTAGTACTAACTGAAACTAGCATCAAAATTGTTACTTTTTCTAGACCAAAGCAAATTAAAACTATTGAAGATATTCCTCAACGTAGCATAGTACGTGTTAACTTAACTAACAATGATAACGAAAGTTTTGTGGAAATATTTATTACTGATGGTTCCACAGTTAAACTAATTGCTAAACCTACTCTTAATGGGATTGCAATGGAAAAACTTAAAGAAATTTTCAAATATATTACTACCTATGAACTGTAAGTTTAACCCCACATCTTTTGGTGTGGGGTTTTTATTGTACAAAAAATTTTTCACAAAAGTTTTTTGAATTTTTGTCATCAATCACCAATTAACAGAATATAAGTAATATATAAAACTTTGACAAAGAGGTCAGCCCTAAGAGGGCCTGGCCTCTTTTTGTGTTTATAAGGGGGATATATTATGAAAAAATCAGTAGCATTATTATTAGCATTAACAGTTTTACCATTAGCAGGGTGCGGAAATGAAAGTACACAAGAATCAGCAGATACAGTTACAGTTGGCTTGCTACATTCGCTAACAGGCTCTATGGCAATTAGCGAGCAGTCAGTAAGAGATGCTGAAATATTAGCTATCACAGAAATTAATGAAAGCGGTGGAGTTTTAGGTAAACAAATTGTATACATACAAGAAGATGGGGCTTCTGACTCGTCTACATTTGCAACTAAAGCTGAAAAGCTAGTTGACAGCGACAAAGTAGCCGCTGTATTCGGTTGCTGGACTTCATCATCACGAAAAGCAGTTAAATCTATCTTTGAAGATTATAACGCGCTTCTATGGTATCCAGTTCAATATGAAGGTATGGAATCTAGTAGCAATATTATTTACACTGGCGCAGCTCCAAATCAACAAATAGTTCCTGCCATTGAATACTTAATCGAGCAAGGATATGAAAATTTCTTCTTACTAGGCTCTGACTATGTATTCCCACGCACTGCTAATATGATTATTGAAGCACAAGTAGAAGCTGCTGGACTTAATGTAGTGGGTGCAGAATATGCTGATATGGAACAAACAGACTTTGCAGCTATAATTGCTAAAATTGAAGCTGCTCAACCAGATGTAATTATTAATACACTAAATGGCACAGGAAACGTTTCTTTCTTTAAACAAATGTCAGAAAAAAATTACACTGCTGAAGACTATATGACAATGTCATTCTCTATAGCTGAAGAAGAAGTTGCTACTATTGGCACTGACATATTAGAAGACCATCTAGTTTCTTGGAACTACTACCAAACAACACAAACTGATGCTAACGATGACTTTGTGGCTGCTTATAAAGAGATGTTTGGAGATAGCAGGGTAACATCAGACCCAGCAGAAGCAGCGTATGCAGCTGTTTACTTATGGAAAGAAGCAGTTGAAATGGCAGAAAGCTTCGATGTAGATGCTGTCTTAGCAGCAATTGCAACAGGCGAAGTATCTTTTGACGCTCCAGAAGGCACTGTTGTAATTAATGGCGATAATCAACATCTTGCAAAGCCAGTTAGAATTGGTGAAATAAGAGAAGATGGTTTAATTTATGAAATTTACTCAACAGACTCACCAGTAGAGCCAGACCCTTATTTATACACATATGATTGGGCAGTTGCTGCTGGCATACAACCGTTAGAATAAAAATAACAACACCGCAGACAATGGAGGTGATTTAGATGGAACAGTTTATTAACACATTTTTTAATGGGATGAGTTTAACATCCATAATACTATTAGCGTCACTAGGACTATCTATAACGTTCGGCCTAATGCGTGTAATCAACATGGCACATGGCGAATTTATAATGATTGGCGCTTATACAACTTACGTAGTTCAAACTCTACTACAATCGTTGCTACCAAATCTATACTATATACTAGCTATTCCAGTAGCGTTTATAGTAGCATTTATATTCGGAAGCATTCTTGAAAAGCTTGTTATCTCTAGATTATACGGTCGTGAAATAGACTCACTATTAGCCACATTTGGCGTGAGTCTTATTCTACAACAAGCAGCACGTACGATATTTGGTTCGCAAGGCGTAAACGTAAAATCGCCTAGCTTTCTATCTGGTGGAGTTAACATAGGAAACTTAACATTTTCTTATAACCGACTTTTTATAATATTTTTAGTATTATTTTGCTTAGCTGGCGTTTGGTGGGTAATGTATCGCTCACCATTTGGTAAGCAAATGAGAGCAGTAATGCAAAATCGAGCTATGGCACAATGTATGGGCATTAACTCAAGGCGAGTTGACAATCTAACTTTTGCTATTGGCTCTGGCATTGCTGGAATTGCAGGATGCTCCATTGCGCTGCTAGGTTCGGTAGATTCAACTGTTGGGCAAAGCTATATAGTAAATGCGTTTATGGTAGTCGTACTTGGTGGAGTGGGTAACTTAAAAGGAAGTGTTATCGGCGCAATGATAATTGGCTTTGCTAGCATATTCGCTGAAAATTACACCTCAGCTACTATGGCCAAAGCAATAGTCTTATTTATAGTAATACTATTTTTACAAAAACGCCCACAAGGCTTATTCGTAACAAGAACACGCGACTTAGATTAGAAGGAGGGGTGAATATGATTAAAAAACATGCAGACAACATTTGTTTTGCAATTATTATTGCAATTTTAGCATTCGTACCATTGCTTCTACAAATGGGCTATATAAGTGGTGGTTCGACTGTTATCTTTATAGGCAAATGCATTGCCTATGCTATAGTGGCTATTGGCTTAGACTTAATTTGGGGCTACACTGGCATCTTAAGCCTTGGCCACGGATTATACTTTGCACTTGGCGCTTATGGAATGGGAATGTTTTTAAAGCTACAAAGTACTGGCGGTAAAATTACTGACTTTATGCACGTTGGCGGTCTTAGTGAACTTCCATTTATATGGACATTGTTTGAAAGCCTACCTTCTGCTATCTTCTTTACTATAGTAATACCCGCAACTTTCGCTTTTATTATTGGATTCTTTATATTTAAAAATAGAGTAAAAGGCGTTTATTTCTCTATTATATCACAAGCTCTAACTTGGGCTATGTATTCAATCTTTATTGCATTATCACCATATACAAACGGCAACGTTGGAATTACAGAAATCCAATCTTTAGTCGGTAGCGTAAAAGGTGATGCTAACAGAACCAACTTGTTTATTGTATTTTACTGTTCTATCGTTATCCTAACACTCGTTTACATAGTAGCGAAATTTTTAGTTAACAGTAAATTCGGCAAAGTTCTAATTGCTATTCGCGACGGTGAAAACAGAACGTATTTCTCTGGTTACCAAGTAAGTATGTATAAAACTTTTATTTACACAATCTCAGCTATAATTGCTGCAATAGCAGGAGCTGTTTTTATTAACTTTAATGCTGGTGTTACACCAAGTGAAATGACTATTTCAGCTTCCATCACAATGGTAATATGGGTTGCTGTTGGTGGTCGCGGCACTATAATAGGTGCAGTCATTGGTGCGTTTGTAATTAATATTGCCCAGTATAATCTTAGTTCTGGTAATCTAGTTGAAGTTTGGCAATATATCATTGGTTTAGTTTTCTGTTTAACTATACTATTCTTTAAAGGTGGCATTGTTGGAATTGCTACACAACAAATACCTGAATTAGTTAACAAACTTAAAAGGAGGCGAGTACATGACAGTGTTAGAAATTAAAAATATATCTGTTAACTTCGATGGGTTTTATGCCCTGACTGAAGTTAACGCTAGCGTAAAGCGAAATAGTATACATTTTTTTATTGGACCTAACGGTGCAGGCAAAACTACACTACTTGATATAATCTGTGCTAAAACTAAACCTACTTCTGGCACAGTGCAATTTTATAAAAACGGCAGCTACAAACCTACTTGCCTAACTGGAATGAAAGAGTATCAAATTGTAAGAGAAGGAATTGGTAGAAAATTTCAAGTGCCTTCAGTTTTTGTTAACCTTACTGTAGAAGAGAATATGATTTTATCACTTAAGGGACATAAAGGAATTTTTGAAAGTATTTTTAAAAAACCGTCATTAGAACAGTTAAATGACATTAAACAAGTGTTGGAAAAAGTGGGATTACTAAGTAAGCTTAACGTACGCGCAGGAACGTTAGCACATGGACAAAAGCAGTGGCTAGAAATTGGGATGCAGTTGTTGCAAAAGCCAGAAATTATTATGCTAGATGAGCCAGCAGCAGGAATGGGTAAGCCAGAAACTTTTAAAACTGGTGAAATCTTAAAAGAAATTAAAAACGAATGTACTATTATTGTTATTGAACATGACATGGAGTTTGTTAAACAAGTAGCTGATATAGTTACTGTGCTTCATGAAGGTAAAGTTCTAAAAGAAGGGAATATCGATGACATTTTACAGGATGAAATAGTGCAATCAGTCTATTTAGGAAGGGGGAAAAAGCATGATTGAAATTAGTGGACTTAAAACATACTACGGCGAAAGCTTAATTATTGATAGTCTAGACTTTAGTGTAGCAGATGGTGAAATTGTTGCTCTAATAGGTAGAAATGGGGTCGGCAAAAGTACTACTCTTAAGAGCATTATGGGGCTTGTGAAAACTCCTGCTGGTAGCATTATGTTTAATGGTAAAGAGGTTATCGATTTACCTACATATACACGAGCCAAACTAGGCATTGGATATGTACCACAAGGTAGAGATATTTTTGCGCAAATGACTGTTGCTGAAAATATAGAGCTTGGTTTACAGCCACTTGGTGGTAAAGGTAAAATCCCAGATTACATTTATGACTTATTTCCTATTTTACCTAAATTTGCAAAAAGAAAAGGTGGCGACTTATCAGGTGGTCAGCAACAGCAGTTAGCTATCGCTAGAGCGTTAGTAGCAGAGCCTAAAATCCTAATTTTAGATGAACCTACAGAAGGCATTCAACCTTCTATTATAGAAGATATTGGCGTTGCTATTAAAAAAGTTAATGAGTGGAAAGGTACTACCATTTTATTAGTAGAGCAATATTTAGATTTTGTTATGAACATTAGCACCGTAGTTAACGTGATGGAACATGGCGAAATCATTTTTAGTAGCAAAACTGCGCAGACTCAAGGAACGTATATTCAACAATTAATGACTCGCTAGTAGATTTTAAACTCAATAAAAGATTCGCTAGCAGATTTTAAACCAATAAAAAAGTGGATTGGCCCAACAATCCACTTTTTTTGTTGTGTAAAACTTAAAATGCATCAATAAAACGGGCAAATATAGTAGCAGCTTCAGCGCGAGATACAGAACCTTGTGGGTCGAGCAAATTATCATCTTTACCAACTATTATATCGTTAGATATAGCCCATGAAAAAGCGGAAACAGCCCATGTAGATACCAAATCAGCATCGGCGAAAGTAGTGCCAGATTTTAATCCAGTAATGCCGTTTAAAGTCAATCCTTTATACAATGCATAATCATAAATAGCACAAACTAGTTGCTCGCGAGTAATATTATCGCTAGGTCTAAATGAGCCATCATCAAAGCCCGAAAATACACCTGCACTAGCGCCCCATGATATTGGTTCTGCATACCAAGCATTTTCATGCACATCCACAAATTCACTTACAAAAGGTGCTTCAATAGAATTTTCCATTCGGTGAAAAACAGCCGCTACCATAGCTCTAGAGCAATTAACAGTAGGATAAAACTTATCATCATCCTTAGAACCCATTAGTCCATAAGAATACATTAACGCAACATCATCATAATACCACTCATTAACACCAACATCAGAAAAAGTTTGAGCTACACCAATATCATAACTCGGGTCTGAATCACTATTAGCAACAATATTATTAGTAGCATCGTTATCAATATCATTAGTCTCATCAGCTTCAATATCAGCATCCTCATCAATATCATCGCTATCGCTACTAATTCCAGTTGAAGTAGTTAAACCTTGCGTTAAATTCACCGGAGAATAGTAATAGTCATAATAAATATTACTTGAAGAAGCCGTGGATAAAGTTGGCGTAGCTGAAGCTGTCACTTCATTACTAATGCCTGCCGCATTTTGTGCTTGCACCTTAAATGTATAAGTTACATTATTAACTAAATTTTCAATTAAAACTGACGACTGATTTGTGTAAAAAACTTCAGTGTCGTTTACGATTATAGTATAACCGATAATAGGTGCGCCATTAGCTTGCGCAGTTAAATTTAATCGCACTTGCGAATTACCAGATACAGCAGTAGCTGTAACAACAGGCGCGAGCGGTTCTACATATATGCTATTTGAACTTAAAATAGTTCCTGTATAATTCCCACTTCCAACAACTTGCATAGTTATCACACATCCTAAATCATCATTTGAAATCGTATAAAACTCATGCCCTTCGCTAACGACAACGTTATCGCGCAGCCAAACAGTAGTATATGTAGCATCTGTAGATAAATTTGGGCTAGCACTAATAATGCTATCGTTACTAGAAATGCTTACTTCGCCTTGAAGTATAGTTTTTCCTACTTCAATCGTATTTTCTATAGTCCCACTAAACTTATCATCTGGAGTATATACAGCAGTTATAACATTATCTGTGTCTTTTATAACATATGCAGAAGAAGTTGTTGTAACTGCGTTATTATCCACAATCCACTGATAAGAACCGCCAGTTTGCGCGGCCGTCGGAGTAACATTAGTAACGTTAGCACTTAGCTCATTATCCGTATTAGTTATAGTAACAGAGCCACAAACAGCCATCTTATCCACGTTAACGCTAGCATTTAAACCGTCAGTAGCAACTGTAATAGTAGTGTCAGCATCCGCTTCGGTTAACATATACGAACTGCCACTAGTTATTTCGGTTCCATCGCGGTACCATGTGTAAGTTAGTAAATCCGGCGAAACACCGTCTACACTAGCGCTTAAAATTTTATTTACTTGCGCTGTTCCTACTATAGATAGCTCTGTAGATAGATCAGTAGCAATAACTGAGTTAAGTTGAATATCTTGAGTGAGTAAAGCTGGAGTAAACGATTCTTGAGTAAACAAAGCTGGAGATGATGTAAGTGACCCTGAGATTATTAGGGAAAGTATTAGTCTATTCATAAAAATTCCTCTTTTCTTTATAAGCTTTTAACCACGTTTTAAATCATAAGATTTTAGAATAAGTTTGTATATTAGTTAATTATAATGCATACTTATTTAGCTGTCAAACTTGATTATCCGCCTATAAAGTGCTATAATTTTATTCGTTATTATAACTAAAGGAGGCTTGTTTTATATGTATGATTTTGAAACTTGTGTAAATAGAGAAGGCACTGCTGCTATTAAAGTTGACGGGGCCATGATTAAAGAAAGATTTGACTTAGACTATTTTGATGATACTATTTCTATGTGGGTTGCAGATATGGACTTTGCATGCGCGCCTGAAATTGTAGAGGCTATTAAAAACCGCGCTGATAGACTAATCTTCGGTTACACTATGCCTAGCAAAGACTATAAAGATAGCATTATCAACTGGTACAAACGCCGCCACAATATGAACATTGAACCTGAGTGGATTGTATTTAGTAACGGTACAGTTGCTGCCATCCGCAATGTGCTATACGCTTTAACTGAAGAAGACGATGGAGTTATTATCCAGCCTCCTGTTTATTATCCATTTGAGCAACAAATCCGCGAAACCGGGCGCAAAATTGTAAATAACAATTTAGTTCGCAATGATGATAATAGTTATAGCATTAACTTTGACGAATTTGAAGAGCAATGTAAACAGCCACACACTAAAATGTTTATATATTGTAATCCGCACAATCCAACCGGCAACATTTGGTCTGCTGATGAAACGCAGCGACTACTTGATATTTGTGCTGCTAATAACGTTATTGTATTTTCTGATGAAATCCATTGCGACCTTATTCGTAGTGATAGCGAATTTGTTTCAGCGCTTAACTTAAGACATAGCAAAAACTTAATAATCGCTACAGCTGTTAATAAAACTTTTAATGTAGCAGGGCTTCATATTACTAATCTGGTTATAGAAAATGACCAATATCGCAATAAACTAGTTTCATATAAAGGAATGGTTGATTTATCACCATTTGCATTAGAAACAACTGTGGCTGCGTACAACCGTAGTGAAGATTGGGTAACACAACTTAATAACGTGTTGGATGAGAATTTAAATTATATGGATGAGTTTATTAAACTAAACTTGCCTAGAATTAAGTTTGTAAAACCTCAAGGGACGTATTTAACATGGCTAGACTTTTCTGATTATGGTATGAAAGGTAGCGACTTACTAAAAAAAATTGCTAGCGAAGCACACTTAATTTTAGAAGATGGCATTATTTTCGGCGAATGTGGCGAAGGGTTTATTAGAATGAATATAGCTTGCCCTAAAACTGTTTTAATAGAAGCTTTAGATAGATTAAAAAGAGTTTTTGGTTAATAAAAAGTCCAGAAGTATTGTGCTTCTGGACTTAAAAAAAGCACCTTTACACAATAAAGGCGCTCTAAATTTAATAATAAACAATATAATTACTTTTAATTAACAACTCATGTGCTTTAACTCTATCATGATGATTAGAAAATGAAATACGCAAAATCCCAGCATCAAACTCTCTCTGATTCACAATTCCAATATCTTTAATGTTAATCTCATCATGGCTTAACAACGTGGCTATAGTAGCTATACAACCGGGCTGGTCACGCACATCTACAAATAAAGCAAACACTTTTACAAACGCACTCTGTACTCCTTCTCTAAAAGTATCTCTATAAGACTTAGCATTTAAAAAGAAATCGTACATATTATCTGCCTTAGAATTTTCCAAATCATCTTTAAATGAAATTAAAATATGAATAAAATCCGTAAGTACTTTAGCAATTTCATCTTTATTAGAAAGACATATGCTCTGCCACATAGCAGGGTTGGATGAAGCTATTCTAGTTATATCTTTAAAACCTCCTGCTGCTAGTGTATGCAAATGGTTAGTATCGCTAGACTTAACTAACTGAACTAACGCCGAAGCAACTATATGGGGTACATGACTTATAGTTGCAGTTGCGAAGTCGTGGTAACTTGCTGGG
>MDSP01000214.1_pt1 | contig 13029 bp, 11 predicted proteins | sample 1005811 | NCBI WGS metagenome assembly MDSP01 (sample SAMN05526596, study PRJNA338239) | gut metagenome | isolation source: stomach gut content | host: Naso elegans | place: Saudi Arabia: Red Sea | collected 2011-04
AGCAAAATCCAATCTATGTCTTAGCCCAAGTACCAAGCCCATATCAAAAATATACTGTATACCTGCAGGAAGAATCAAAGAAAACAGAAAACTGTTGCCGAGTTTGTAGTATTCGCTGTCGTAACGGAGCTCCGTATTAATCCAGCCTAGATTGATTCCAAGAGCGTCCACTAAAAGCGTGCCGTTCCCGATTTTGGTGCCTAAGGAGAATGTAGTGCCCAAATATAAAAAGATGCTTTGAAAATATCCGCCCGGTTTGGTTTCGCCCAAAACTGTTTCAATATCGGTGAATGCGTCGAAATTCTGACCGAAACCCAGTCTGGTGTCAAGAGCGTACAGCAATGTACCGCCTGTCTTCCACAAATAGCCGAGCTCGACTGTATAACCGCCTCCGGTCATATCGGCGCGGGTTTCTGTAAGCCCGTAAGCGTCGCCGACATTCAAATCTAATGTGTTGACGTTGCCTCCGACATGTACGGAGAAGTTGTGTTCTGATGCCGACGCAATCATAGGAATAAACAACGCCAGCAAGAGTAATGATTTCTTCATGGAAATCCTCCTAAAATGTTTATATATAATAATATACTGCGGGGGGGGGTGAGTCAAATACAAAAGAAAAAATTTTGAAAAAATTTTTGGGGGATAAAAAATCCCCCTGCTGTGAGGGGGATTTGATTTATTCTTGATATTCTATGACTTCGTATTGCTCGAAGAGCTGGACGTCGTGGTAGCCTGCTTGATAGAGCTGTTGGAATACTCTCTCGGCGACTGCCTTGTCGTATATAGCCCTAAACTCCACAAAATAACTGCCGTCCCTGTAATAGATACCTACAGGCACGCCGAGATTGAGCTTGTTGATGTCGCGGAGGACTATATTGGCGACAGACAAATCTCTAAGCTCCACCACTCTAACTACAAATCCTCGATTTTCGGAGAATCCGTAATCTCCCGCTATGCCCGCCGATTTTTCTACCAATTGCGACGCCATAGATTCGAGGCGGGATATCTCCTGAGAAACGAATCTTATCTGTTCTTCCTGCACGGCTGTAGCATAGACGGGCTCGGCTATCAGCTCTCTCTGGTCTTCGTTTTCTATCGCATAGAGGTCGTTGTCTATATCTACAGGCGCAAACTGTATTCTAGCAGGGTCCTGCATAAAGTGGATATTGCCGTAGCTGTCCACTCTGCCCGGCGCTGTGGTATGGTAGCCTTGAGGACTGCGCATACCGATGATACCGTCGGAACCTGCCAAGTTTGTGGTGATTTCCTGTATAATATTGGTTACGATATTGGTCTCGCCTCTTAGAGGGTTTAAGACGTTGGTAAATATACGCTCCACGAAGTTTGTCTGTATCACAATAGCCACATTGGTGATGACGGCGTCGGAGAGGTTGGTGTACTCTCTGATGATGGCGTTGTTGATTTCGTTGGTTATCACGGTCTCAAAGACATTCGTGAATACCTGCACAAAACTCTCGTTCAGGCGGTTTGTGATTACCTGCTCTACGAGGTTGGTCTCCAGCTGGAATACGGTACGGTTGAGGACATTGGTAATCGCACCTTCCGTGATATTGGTCAGCTCTCTCGTCACGGTGTTGTTTACGAGGTTGGTCAATACCACTTCTTTTATGTTTGTCGAAACAGTAATAAAGTTTTCGTTTATGCGGTTTGTAATCACGTCTTCGACTAGGTTTGTCTGCACCTGATACACGAATCTCGTCACGGTGTTTGTGATGTTGTTCTCCGTGATATTGGTGATTTCTCTGGTCTTGACGTTGTTGATTACGTTGGTCACAACGTCTTCGCGGAGGTTGGTAAACACGCTGACGATGTTTTCGTTAATGCGGTTTGTGACTATCTGGTCGACGATATTTGTCCTCACCACAAACGAAGTCAGGTCTATTTGGTTGGTGTAGGTGTAGTCGTTTATGTTGGTGATTTCTTTTATCACGGTGTTGTTTATGGTATTTGTAACAATATCTTCCACTACATTGGTGCGTACGGCGATGAGGTTTTCGCTGACGCGGTTTGTAATTACCTGGTCTATTATGTTGGTCAGGATTACATATTTGTTTTGGTTGATTTGGTTTGTAAATACCGCGGAGGTGAGGTTGGTCAGCTCTCTAATAATATTATCCGTGATAACGTTGGTGATGACCTGCTCTACGACATTGGTGCGTACGGCTATGGTGTTTTCGTTTATGCGGTTGGTCAATACCTGCTCGACGAAGTTGGTCTGCAGTATCACTCTGTTTAAGTCGACTAAGTTTGTCACTACCTGCTCAACGACATTGGTGCGTACCGCTATGGTGTTTTGGTTGATTCGGTTTGTGATAAACTGCTCTATGAAGTTTGTCTGCAGTATTGTTCTGTTGTTGTCGATTTGGTTGGTTACTACTGCTTCGACGACGTTGGTGCGTACTGCTATGGTGTTTTCGTTGATTCTGTTTGTAATTACCTGTTCGACGAAGTTTGTCTGCAATATCACTCTGTTCTGATCTATAAAGTTTGTTACTAATTGTTCGACGACGTTGGTGCGTACTGCTATGGTGTTTTCGTTGATTCTGTTTGTAATTACCTGTTCGACAAAGTTTGTCTGCAGAATGAGTCTGTTTTGGTCAATGTAGTTGGTTATGGTCTGCTCAACGAGGTTTGTGAACACTTCGGATATTCTTTCGTTGATTCTGTTTGTAACCACAGCCTCCACCAAATTAGTATTCACGAGGTAGGCAATCTGGTCTATAACATTAGTATAAGTGACATTGTTTATGTTGGTTATTTCTATAGTTACGGCGTTGTTTATCAGGTTGGTTACCACTTGGTCTATGATATTTGTAAATACGCCTGTAACTCTCTCGTCAATGCGGTTTGTGATTACCTGTTCGACGATATTGGTCTGTACAAAAGGCAGAGTCTGCATTACGACATTGGTGATAGAGGTCTCGGTGAGGTTTGTCAGCTCTCTTGTCGAAATATTAAACACGGTGTTGGTGATAACGTCTTCTACGAGGTTTGTGACTACCCCAGTGATTCTCTGGTCAATGCGGTTTGTGACCACCTGCTGTACGATATTGGTATGCACGACGTAGTTTACTCTGTCCAGCTGGTTTGTGACATAGGCTTCGTTGAGGTTGGTTATGTTTATGTTTTGTACATTGTAGACTACATTGGTTACAACGTCCTCGCGGAGATTGGTGACTATGCCTGTGATTCTTTGGTCAATGCGGTTTGTAATTACCTGCTGTACGATATTGGTGAGTACTATGTAGTTTACTTTGTCGATTTGGTTGGTTATGTAAGCCTCGTTGAAGTTGGTATGCTCGACATTTTGTATGTTGTAGACTACGTTAGTGATAACGTCTTCGGCGATATTTGTAATTATACCGGTGATTCTCTCGTCAATGCGGTTGGTGATGACTCTTTCCAGTATATTGGTGTTGACGACGTAAGACACATTGTTGATTTGGTTGGTTACAACCGCCTCTACGAGGTTGGTATTTTGTACGTTTACTACATTGTACACGACATTGGTCAGCACTTCTTCTTGGAAGTTGGTTACCACTCCTGTTATGCGTTCGTTGATGCGGTTTGTGATTACTCTCTGTATTATGTTGGTGTGGACAATGTATTTGGTGCGGTTTACGGTGTTGGTGATGGTAGCTTCGCGTATATTGGTAATCTCTCTAGGCACAATATTGTCTATAACGTTGGTGACTACGACATTTCTGACATTGGTGATTATACCTGTGATACGCTCGTCCAATCGGTTGGTGATGACTCTTTGGACTATGTTGGTGCGTACTCTGTACTGCACTCTGTCTATGTAGTTTGTTATAAACTGCTCTACTATATTGGTGCGGTCTACGATGTCGTTGACTATGTTGGTGACGACTACGTTTTGGACATTGGTAAGTATTACGTTTGAGATGACCTCGACGTTTTGTATGTTGGTGCGCCACAATACCACAGGCTCAAACACCTGCACGCTGTTGGTTTCGTCGATGTAGTTGGTGTAGCTGTTTGTGATGTATTGAGGCTGGATTCTGGCGAAGTTATTAGTGACGGTGTTGGTCTCAACTACAAAGAGCCTGTTTGTTATCAAAAGCGGTATTCTGTTTGTGACATTGGCGGCGATGATGTTTGTCAAAGTTATAATATCAATCTGCGGGAACTGCAGGTCGTTTGTCAGCGGTACATATACGGAGTAGGTGTTTCTTGCAGGCACAGGCACAGGCATAACGACGGTAATATCATCCAAATCAGGCTCAGGCACAGCGCCGGACGGCAGACCGTTCATCATTTGTATTTCTTCTATGGTAGGGAGCTGAGGAGGGGCGAGCATCTGCACAGGCTGCTGCTGTATGATGGTGTCAAAATGCTCCGCAATCCAAGGCACAGGCACGGATTCTACTGCGCCCAGCCTGTCTAATGCAGCTATGTACTGTTCAGCCAGTCTGGCTTCTGTAGACCTTGCAAAACGCAGTCTCAGCAATCCGAACGTATACAAAGCTTGAGGATAATTGCCCGAGTAATAAAAAGCCTTACCGGCATTGAGGAGGACTCCTCCGCCGTTGTCAAAGGCATAAGCTCTCAGCGAGGCGGCTTTTTGCAGTATGATGAGGGCGTTTTGGTAGGATTTCAAGCTCAATAAAGCTTCGGCATATATGAGGTAGATTTTGTAGGCGGATTCGTTGTCTGGAGCTTTCTCGAGAGCTTCCCTGACTAATGTTATAGCCTTGTTCGGAAGCTGGTCGTCTAGGGCTATCATAGCACGCAAATAAGCCGAGTAATAGGTCGGCGATTGAGATAAAATTTCGGCTGCGGCGTTGTTGCTGCCCAAAAGATAATAAATATCCCCCAAAGTATCTATGATGAGGTTTTGATATGGGAAATCAGGGAATCGCTCTTTTATGGTCATCAATATGCGGATTTTTCTTCTGTAGTCGTTTTCGGAGATAGATAATGCGTACAATGCATAAGGAGTATAGCTGGAATCAGGATAGCGTCTCACAAGCTCCGTATAAAAAGACCTTGCTCTTTCAAATTCGTTGTTTTGGAAAGCTACGGTGGCTCTGTTGTAGAGGATATAGGCTCTGGCGTCATTAGGGGCGGCATTCAGAGGGCCGTCGGTCTGCTCTATAGGCATAAATATAACGGTATCTCCTGGTATAGTGCGCCGGGTAGGGCTTGGCGGGATGAGAGGTATTCTCTCCCTTGTCAGAGATTCAGCTCCCATATTAGGCAGGGATACAGCGGATTGATTCCAAATGGCATCCAAAGAAACATCGAGAGGAGTGCTGTCGCTGCTGTCCAAGCTGTTATATTGCGCGTGGAATAAGGCTGGTATTGTAAGTAATATGCAAATAATAAATTTTTTCACAATTTTGCTCCGTATATTTTTATGCTACACTTTTTAGCAATCGGAAAGTGGGGGTATGAATCTTTAATGTTTTTATAAAAATAAAATCAAGAAATTAATTATACTATCTAAAAACCCAATCACAGACTGAATTTAAAACAAAACACCCCTCCGAGAGGGAGAGGTATTTTGCAAATCTCATTGCTTACTATTTTTAGAAATAGTTAGCGTTGGTGTATGGCGCTTACAGGACATACACTTGCGCAAGTACCGCAATCGATACATACGCTTTCGTCGATGACGCGTTTGTCGCCGACTTCACTGATACAGCTTACAGGGCATACAGCCTCGCATGCTCCGCAGTTGATACAAGTATCATCAATGAAATATGACATAGTCAACCTCCTTTTATGAAATACTAGTATATATAATATATCTATTTTTTGTATTAATAAAAAGAAATTCCGCCTTTTTAATCTTGATACTTTTTATATTAATTTATATTTTTACAGCCGTCTTAGAGGGCTTGTATAGCAGATACAGGGCATACGCCTGCGCAGCTGGTGCAGTCTATACATGTGCTTTCTTCGATGACGCGGATGTTGTCGGATTCTGTGATACAGGTGACAGGGCATACGGCTTCGCAGGCAGCGCAGTTGATGCAGGTTTCGTTTACGAAATGCGGCATAGTGTTCTCCTTATAAAGATTTTATGTTTAATTTTCGGTTTTTTGGAACTTTATGTAGGATATGGGTCTTAAAGGACTCATCTTTCTATAAAACAAAGTAGGAAAACTCTCAAAGATGTTTTCTTTTACGATAGGGTCGAATAAACTCTCCCATTGAGGGTAAAGCTCCAATATCTCCGCAACGGAGTCGGCGTATTCCCTGATGTCGGTGACAAAAGACAGCGTCCCGCCTGTCTTGAGTACGCGGACTATATCCGCCACAAAAGAAGGTCTGAACAGCCTGTTTTTCCACTGCCTGTCCCTTAACCAAGGGTCAGGGAAGTTGATATGAATGGTGTCGACGGAGTTTGAAGGCAGTACGGACAATACATCCTGACCGTCATCGGCAAACAGGATGAAGTTGTCGTTGCCGGCTCTGAGCAGGCGTTTTTCGGTTTTGATGGCTCTCTTTCTCGAGATGTCCACCCCTATCCAAAAAACCTCCCTGTCGTCGGGGCAGTGCGCCAGCATATAATCGCCGTGACCGCAGCCCATATCTATCACCACAGGTCTGTCTAAAGGTATAAAAACTATATCTTCCGAAGTATGAATCTTCTCATAATTATCCAGAGGCAGCATTATTTTTGTATCACTTGAGGAACTATGATAAAGGAATCGTCCATTTTGGGGACGTTTATCAGCAGGTCTTCCTGCGTTAATGTAACTCCCGGCACGTCTTCCCTCAATACCGTAGGCAGTTCGTAGCTGGATACGGCTTCAGGGCAGTCTTCCAAATCCAGATTTGCGATGGTCTCCACAAACTTCACAATGCCGTCCATTTTGGCTGCTACCGCTTGTTTTTCGGAGTCGTTTAATCTCAAGTTTGCTAATTCCGCGATGCGGTCTATCTCAAAAGACATATGTCCCCCAAATAAAAATTCTTAATTTATTGTCGTTTATTATAGCATAAATTTTAAAAAATTTCAATACTATTTTTGCAAAAGTGTTAAGTTTTAAAATGCGACCTGCTATACCCTGAATCGAAAGCCGCCGAAAAAAAATTTAAATTTATTCAAAAAAATACCGCACAAAATTGTATTTTTGTGCATAAAATACCGATAGTTTTTATGGCGTTTTAGTGCTTTTAATATAAACACTTGGAGGTATGCAAAAAAATAAATTGTGCGATTCTTTGATTGAGTGTTCATTTTTCGCACAGTTCAAATGCTTGTTTTGCAATGCTTTAAAAAGACTTGATTTTTTGATACGGAATATATTATAATAGATTACAAATTAATTTTCGTATTATTAAATGAGTATCAAGCATCAAAAATACTGGGAAAATTTTTACAGCAGAGCAATCTGGTTATTGGGTTAACGAGTATCACTGTTAAACCTTAAATAAAAAATTATAGTTAAAAAAACAAAGGAATATGTTCATGGAATTATGGAATTTATTGCTTCAGCATTTGGAGCAGACTCTGGACGGCAGTTTCAGACGCGCGGTTTTGTCCCGTATTAGTTTTAAAGAATGTCAAAACGATAAGCTTATAGTCCTGCAGGCTGAGGATTCTTTTTATGCGGGGATGTTTGAAAAAAACTGCGGCCCCATCCTAAAAGAATATATGAACGAGCAGGGTATCGATAAGGACTTCAGGGTGGACATATCTGCAGAGCCTGCTGCGCCCAGACCTGCCAAAAAATCCTCCGAATCTGTCAAGTCCTCCGCACCTGCTGTCAAAGAATCAACAGACACTCAAAGCAAACCCGCAGTTATGCATGGTTTGTCACCTGATTTTACTTTCGACAGCTTTATTCCGGGCAACTGCAACGAAGTCGAATATAAGATGGCAAAAAAACTGTCCGTCAGCAACGCAAAATACAATCCCATAGTCATCATAGGCAAGGTCGGCACGGGTAAAACCCACTTGGCTCAGGCTGTCGCCCATGATTTCAAGGAGAAAAATCCTAATTCTAATATTGTATACGTTACCGGTGAGGAGTTTGTCGGTGAATTCGTAGACTACCTGACACATAAAAAACCTATGACTTCATTCCATAAAAAATACAGACAATGCGATTTGCTGATTGTTGACGACCTGCACCACATTCAAGGTGCAGAGCAATCTCAAAAAGAGCTGGAAAACGTTTACAACGCCCTGGAAAACAGAGGCGTTCAGATGCTGTTCACCTCTGACAGACCTATAGACAAACTCAAAGTCAATTCCAGATTGAGAGCCAGATTCAAAGGAGTTCCTTTGGATTTGAATCATCCCGAATTTGAAACGAGAATAGCCATTCTTATGGATATGGCTCAAAAAGAAAATCATCATCTAGACCCGAAAATCGCCGAGTTGATAGCCTCCACCGTAGACAGCGATGTCAGAGACCTGAAATCCACATTGATGAAGATGTTTGCTGTATCCGATTTAAAGAAAAAAGAAATTTCCATGAAACTTGCAAAAGAAGTATTGGGCAGCAAAATAAATATAGAAGTCCCGCACAATATCAGTATACAAGAGGTTCAAAAAATCGTAGCCAATTATTACGGTATCAAGGTCAGCGATATGAAATCCGACAGCAAACTAAAAAATATCGCAGAACCGAGACAAGTGGCTATGTATATTTCACAAAAATACACCAAAAACACATCTACAGAAATCGGCAATATGTTTAACAAATCTCACAGCACAGTACTCAGGTCGGCGGAGAAAATTAAAAAAGAACTGCCTAAAAATACAGATATGAAAAGAGCTATAGATAAAATCTTGTTGGAAATGTCGGAAACGCACTAATTTATAAATAAATAAAAAAGACAAATAAAAACGCCTCGATAATGAGGCGTTTTTTGATTGCTTGAGTGTTTGCCGGCGTCTTAGGGCAGCTTTAAGAGCTGCTGATTTAATATATGTTTTTGGGCTTTTCTCAGCGGGTCGTGGAATAATTTGTCTACAGATTCTATTTTTTCCCATTCTACAGGCTCTGTATACATACCCTGCACTATGACGGATATATGCAGGTGGTCGCCTGTGGACTGCCCTGTAGTGCCGCTGACGGCTATTTGTTCGCCTGATTTTACTCTCTGCCCTTCTTCTACCAATATTTCAGAGCTGTGGGCGTATAAAGTATAAATATTAAATCCGTGATTTATCACTATTGTTTTGCCGTTGCCGCCGAACCAGTCCGCATAGACGACTACACCGTCCATCAGCGAGTAGATAGGCGCGTTTACATAAGACGCGTAATCCAATCCCCTATGCACGGAAGTCCTTACCATTTTTCTTTTGTAGTAATATTTTCTTCTGTCTCCGTAAGTGCCTGTATAGCGGGCGTTTCTCATAGGGACTGAAGGTTCGGAGAATATTTTGATATTGGTGATGAATACTTTTGCGCTGTCTTTGAAGCTGTCTCTGGTGGTGCGCCACCTCTCGAATACTCTGGGCGGGGCTGCCATAGCTTTGTTGATAGCTGTTATATCGCCTTCCAGTTTTTTGGCTTCTTCGGCGGACAGGGACAGCTCTGCGGCTTTTTGTTCTGCATAATCCGAAGGCAGGTAAATAGTGCTTTGCCTGTATTTTCTGGTGACGGGGGTGATTTCGTTTAGATATATGAGATTGGTGTTGCCGGCTTTATCCATAGCGAGTATGGTCTGGTTTGACCATTCATCGGAATAATCGGTATACCAAGTAAACAATATAGAATAATAACCGTCTTTCAGGAATGTATTTGGGTAGAATGATACGCCCTTTTCATCAAGCAGCAGCAGAGCGGACAAATCGCTGAGATTCTCGCTCTCCACCACTACAATCCCCGCTCCTCCGTGAGTGACGGTGTCGGTGGCGGATATGAGCTGCAGTTTCGGAACGCTTGAATGATACTTCATAGACGTGCGTCTTTTGTTGTAGGGCCATCGTCTTTGCGGATTATGCACCTCCAATATAAAACCGTCTTGTATCAGCGAGGGGTCATCCAAAGAATATATATACACGTCCTCATGGTCGAAATCTTTAGACTGGGATTTTGCCAGAGGGTAGGTCTTTTTGTCGGGAGTGCTTATGAATAATTCCAAATGCGAATTTTCCGGTTTTACGCTGAAAGGGGTAGTGCCGTTCCATATTTTGTTTAGGGGTTTGCCGCTGTTGTCCAGTTCTAAGGGTACGGATACGCCGTACGCTGCAGTCGAAAAAATCAATAAAAATAATAAAATCATATTTAAAAGTTTTATAGGCTATGCGTAGATTCATAGCCTATATTTGGTTTTGGATTTTTGTTTAAATATCAGTGTATAAAATTGAATAAACAGAGTTTAGTATGCGGGCAGTTTAATTTTTTGTACCTATTACAGAGTTTAGACCTGAAGACCAGTTTATGTTTTCTGGCTGGAAGGTGTTGACTTCCCAAGCTTTTTCAGAGTCTTTGTCGCTGAGCTGTCTGCCTTGAGTAGGCGGTCTGAAAGCTACGCTGTAAAGCTTGCTGCCGTCGGCGATGATGCCGTGATATGTGTAGACTTTGCGGTTGCTGGAGTCAGGCGTGGTGGATACATATACAGCTTGATTTTCGTTGATAACGTCCTGTATGTAGTACTCGCTGTTGCCGATTTTGAACGAACCCGAGCCGTCTATGACGAGGGTCTCGCCGCTGGGCGTGGTGTATGTCCCCGTGATATTCCCCAAAAACAGGGGTCTGAAAGCGCTGGTTACAGCCGCGTCCTGTGTAGATGCCTTTTTTGAATATAATATTTTGTCAGCTTCGTTATCTGTGGTCTTACAAGCTGTTAATGCGGTCAGCATTATAATGCAATATATTGTTTTGTTTGACATGGTAATTGCTCCTTAAAAATATATCTATATCTATTATACTATAAAAACGATTAAAAATCAATACATTTCGCGTATATAAACGCATATATAAAAATATATCGGCAGAACAAACACAATATCTAAAGTATTGTTTTAAAAAAAACTTGATTTTTGAAAAAATATGTGCTATAATAATAACAATAAGGGTGATTAGCTCAGTTGGTTAGAGCACCTGCTCGACACGCAGGGGGTCAATGGTTCGAATCCGTTATCGCCCAATACCGACCTCGGCGCCAGCCGGGGTTTTTGGTTTTACGCAGGTGTTTTATGTTTTTTATGCGGATATTTATCGCCGTATTTGTCAAAATATATTGCATTTTCAGTAAAAATTTGTTATGATATAAAATCGAATAATTATTTTTCTAATCAAGGAGAAAATATGAAAAAAATAGTTTTGGGGATAGCTATAGGCGCTGCAATAGGCGCTCTCGGGACTTATCTCATACAAAATTCCTCAAGCGTTTCCGCACCGGAAGCCGCAGTACAAGCAGACGATATAGTATCCAATGTGTCGATAGCCCCTTTGGAAATCGACTTTCTTGACGACGACCACATCGTAAGGGTAGAAAATTACGGTATATCTGTGGAAGACTTCACAAACGCCTTCGAAATGGTAAAACAAAATCTGCCGCCCGAACAGCAGGCCGCATTGCTGGCAAACGAAAGCATGGCAAAAGCCGAGATTTTGGAGACAATGATAAATCAATACGCCGTTATCGCTACGGCTTTGGAAGAAGGATTCTTAGAAAATCCCGATAATCTCAAAATGTTCAGAAACGCCGCCCAGCAGGCTCTTTTCAATCTCTACATATCGCAAAATATGCCTCAATCGGGCTTTCAAGCGTCAAAACCTGAGATAGACCAGGCGTTTTCGCAGTACGGTTCTGAGCTTAGAGCCAGAGGTATGAACGCCTCCCAGATACAGGAATTTCTCGCCTCCCAAATCGCCCAGCAAAAACAACAGCGCTGGATGATAGAGTTTGTCAGCAAAATCAAAGAAGCATACAGAGTCGAAAGAAACCACGATATAATCAGAAATCTGGACATCAGCACCACTGTATCGCCTCTGCTGCAGCCTTAAAATCTGCAATCTATAAAAAAAGCCCTTCGCATGAGGGGCTTTTTCGATTGTATTGTAAATCTCTATTAATAAATATCTATAAAGAATTTTGGTAGAGCCTGAACAGCTCCGCCCATTCTTCGGGGGATATTGCGTCCGGTCGTTTTTTCGCTATGTCCATATCCGCCAGCACTGCGTACGGGGTTTTGGATAGGTTGTTTGCGAGGGTTTTTCTTTTTGCCAGAAACGCCGTCTTAATAAATGCAGAGAAATCTCTCTGCGAGAAATTATCATCAGAGGTTTTTGGGGGGAGGGAATGTTTTTTCTGTATGCTTATAACCAGCGAGTCTACTTTCGGTTCGGGGAAGAAGTTGCCTCTGCCTACGGAATACAGTTTTTTTATGTCCAAAAAATTCTGCACTATCACGGACATAGGCCCGTAATTGGCGCTGCCTGCGGGGGATTCCATTCTGTCGGCGAATTCTTTTTGCAGCATCAGCACCCCGAAATCAAAAGCGTCGTTCTCTATAAAATGCTTGACAGCCTCGCCTGATATGGAGTAGGGCAGATTGGATATAAAAATATATTTTTTGCCGGCGGGATAGGAATCGTATTTTAGGAAATCTTCGTGTTTGAGGGTGAGATTGGGCGATGAAAGTCTGGAAGACACCAGATTATATCCGAGGGGCTATCATAATTCTAATCAGATCACAAACCTTTGTGTCTGCAGCAGCAGGAGCATGAGTATGTGTGTGTGTGTGTGTGTGTGTGTGTGTGTGTGTGTGTGTGTGCGCAGCAGCAGCTTTTGTTGAGGAGTCACCTTGAGCTGTGGAAGTGAAGGACAGACGGCCATCGTCAGTGTTTCCTGTCGTCATCTTCATCACAAATAGCTGCAGGTGTAAAACACACAAACACACGTGGGATGTAAACATGAAGTTTCATTTATTGTTATTTATTTTTCATATTTACAGTGAATCAAAGACTCTGTCCGTCGATTGACGTCCTTTTTTTTTTTGCTCGATGGGCCCTTTCGGAAAGATGGAGGGTAGTATAGTACATTTTGGAGGTCATTTCATCCACCACC
>MDSP01000215.1_pt1 | contig 13013 bp, 12 predicted proteins | sample 1005811 | NCBI WGS metagenome assembly MDSP01 (sample SAMN05526596, study PRJNA338239) | gut metagenome | isolation source: stomach gut content | host: Naso elegans | place: Saudi Arabia: Red Sea | collected 2011-04
TCAAGTATTGATAGAGAAGATACTTTAGAGATAGTAAGAATGATAAATAGAGAAGATAGGTTAATTGCATTAGCGGTGGAAAGAGAGCTTAGAGATGTGGCTAAAGCGGTGGATTATATAGCAGCTGCTTTTAAACATGGTGGCAGATTGATATACGTAGGGGCAGGGACTAGCGGACGACTTGGTGTGCTAGATGCATCTGAGTGTAAGCCTACTTATGGGGTAGATTGTGTGCAAGGGTTTATTGCAGGGGGGGATGTAGCACTACGCCATGCGGTGGAAGGAGCTGAGGATAGCTTTACCGATGGTGTGGCGTTAATTGATAGTCTAAATATAAAAGAGAATGATGTGGTAGTAGGAATAACAGCTAGTGGGCGGACTCAGTATGTGTTAGGGGCGATAGCGCGCGCTAATGATAAGAATGCTACTACTATTGGTGTTTGTAATAATATGAGGACGCAGCTTCATGGGGTGTGTGATATAACGATAGCACCTGTGGTGGGTCCGGAGGTAGTGCAAGGTTCTACTAGGATGAAATCGGGTAGTGCACAGAAGATGGTTTTAAATATGCTAAGTACTGCTAGTATGATAAAAGCAGGTAAGGTGTATAAAAATTGTATGGTAGATATGCAGCCTAGCAATGAGAAGTTGTATGATAGGGCGATTAGGCTAGTTATGCAGGTGACAGATGCAGACCGTAGCGAGGCGCAGACTGTGTTACAAGCTTGTGATTATCATGTGAAAACAGCGATAGTTATGATAAAGTTAGATTGTACAGAAACAGAAGCTAGAATTAAGTTATTAAAAGCCGACGGGTATGTTGCGAAGGCTTTAGGGGAAGTTGAGTAAAGTGCATAGGGGAAATTAGCGATTGAAGCTTGTACCCTTTTTTAATTTTTTTTAAGGCTTTTATATAAAGGACTTATAAAGGACTTTTAAAAAAGAAAGGAGTGGAGTGTATGTGGAAAAGATTAGGAATGGCATTATTTACTATGGTGGTATCGTTAATTATTGTGTTTATAGTTATACAGTCGATGCCAGGAGACCCAGTGGACATTTTGGCGCAAGAGATTGTGCGAGCAGAAGCACTACCATATGATGTGGCATATCAAAGAGCTATAGCGACATTAAACTATGACCCGTCGCAACCATTACATGAGAGGTTTGTGGAGTATGTGGCAGGGATAGTAAGCGGTGACTTAGGGTATTCGTTAGCGTATAAAAAGCCGGTGACGGAGATTGTAGGAGGAGCTTTGCCATGGACTATGTTAATTCTTAGCGTATCACTGCTGTTGTCTTTTACGGTAGGTGTGCTAATTGGTATATATGTAGCATGGAAAAGGAAGCGAACGTTGAATGTGGCAGTTACGGCTTATCAGTCGATATTTGGGTCTATACCTGATTATATAGTGGCGTATATTTTAGTGTTTATATTTGCGGTATCTCTTGGGATATTGCCATCTAAAGGGGCGTATAGTTCTAGTGTAACTGTAGGGTTTAATGCGCCGTTTATTGCTGATGTAATAAGACATGCGATTTTGCCAGTTATGGCGTATTTTATAACTACAGTGGCTAGTTGGACAGTGGCTATGAAGGCGAACTCGTTAACTGTGCTAGGTGAGGATTATATGACATATGCAGAGGTAAGAGGATTGCCTAGGCGAAGAATATTGGTGCACTATTTAGGGCGTAATGCTATGTTGCCTATGGTAACTAGTTTAGCTGTTTCGTTTGGGCTAATGTTTGGAGGCTCTCCATTAATAGAGAATTTGTTTTTATATCCAGGAGTAGGATATTATTTAAGTATTGCTATTAGCAGAAGAGACTTTCCATTGATGCAAGGTATGTTTTTAATTATTATTGTAATGGTGGTTTTATCAAGTTTATTAGCTGAGCTTTTATATCAAATATTAAATCCGAGATTAAGAGGAGCGTAAAGGGGGGAGCTTATGAAGCAAGATGGAATTAAATCTTTTTTTTCTATAATGTGGCGTAATAAGATGTCTCGTTGGGGATTAATCATTTTAGCATTATTTTTGCTAACTGCAATTGTTGGACCTATAGTGTTAGACCCACCTAAGTCTGATTATTTAAATAGGCTACAAGCGCCGTCGCGTGAGCATTGGTTAGGGACGGACTTTGCGGGCAAGGATACGTTGACGCAGTTGATATTAGGGGCTAGAGATGTGTTGTTAGTGGCAGCGTATGCAGCAGTTTTTGCATTAACATTTGCATGTTTAGTAGGGATAACAGCAGGCCTTTTGGGCGGAAAGATTGATACGGTTTTAATGACTATAACGAGTATAATATTAACAATACCAAGTTTTCCTGTGACTATGATATTATCGATGGTTATAGAAATAGAAAATCAGTTAACGTTTGGCCTAGTGTTAAGTTTATGGTCGTGGGCAGGACTAGCTAAAGCTATTCGCTCGCAGGTGTTGTTAATTAAGCATAAGGATTTTATTGAAGCTAGCAAGCTTATGGGATTAAGTCATCTTAATATTGTTGTAAATGATATTTTGCCTAATATTGTATCTTATATAGCAGTTAACTTTATAGCTATAATGAAAGGTGCAATATTAGCAAGCGTTGGTTTGATGTATTTAGGATTGGTGCCGTTTCAGGGAAATCACTGGGGAATGATGATACAAATTTCATTGTCTCAAACAGGAGCGTTGTTAGGCTCTAGTTCTATGGTATATTTCTTAGCGCCAGTAATTAGTATAGTTTTATTCCAGTTTGGTTGTTATTTATTTGCGACTGGACTAGATGATGCGTTAAACCCAAGGTTAAGAAGTTAGTTTAGCCTCTGTCCTGAGGGAGTGCTCTTAGAGGTACTCTCTTTAGCGGGATGGTTTGTAAATAATAGTTTATTAGAAAGGAAGGGGAGTATGGAAGCAAAGCCAATTTTGGAAATTAAAAATTTATGTATTGAGTTTCAAACGCCAAGCGGAGCGTTAAGAGCTTGTGATGATGTTAGTATGACGATATATCGAGGTGATATAGTAGGCATTATCGGGGAGAGCGGAAGCGGTAAGTCTACTATGGCATCTGGGATATTGCAGACTATAAAACCGCCAGGTAAAATTGTAGGTGGAGAAATATATTACTATCCTTTAAGTGGGGAAGCTGTGGACTTGTTAAAATTAGATGCAGGGGGGTATACGAAGTATAGATGGAGTTCGATAGCAACTGTGTTTCAGGCGGCGCAGAATGTGTTGAACCCATCTTTGTTGGTTAAGGAGCATTTTTTGGAGACTGCATGGGCGCATAATCCGGATTTATCTGAGGAAGAAGTGATGGAAAAGGCTAAGGTGATTTTAAATCAGGTAAGGCTGGAGGAAAGAGTGTTAACTAGCTATCCGCATCAATTAAGTGGTGGTATGAAACAGAGGACTATTATCGCGTTAAGTTTAATTTTAGAGCCAGATGTTATTATATTAGATGAGCCAACAACTGCTTTGGATGTAATAACACAGTGGTATATAATAGATATTTTAAAGAAGATTCATCATGAAAGAGGGATAACGATGATTTTTTTGACCCATGATGTATCAATTATAGGGTCGGTAGTAGATAGGATAGGAGTAATGTATGCTGGGCAGTTGGTGGAGTATGGTAAGGTGGAGGAGGTATTTAAGAGTCCGAAGCATCCGTATACGTATGGGCTGATGAATGCTATTCCGTCGTTAAAAGATGATGTAAGTAAAAGAAAGGCGATACCAGGGTATCCACCGAATATGTTACAATTGCCAGCTATATGTAGATTTTCGCCACGGTGCCAGGTGCATTTGGATGGAAATTGTGAGGGAAGCAAAGAGCTAACGGACGTTATGTATGAGACTAAGACTGGGCAGTTGTCAAGGTGTTATAAGTATCAGGAAGTATGTAAATTATGGCATTAAACTAATTGGTAACGGAGGAGGAAGTTATGGCATTAATGGAGCTACACGACGTGGATATGGAGTTTGAGAGTGGAAAAGGTAAAGGAACGATAGGAGCAGTTGTTAATGCGAATATGGTTATTGAGGCAGGGGAGATTGTTGCAGTAATAGGAGAGAGCGGTAGTGGGAAGACTACGCTAGGTAAGGTGATGGTTGGGGTGCATAAACCAACGAGAGGAAAGATATTGTTTGAAGGTAAGGATGTTGAGTCTTTAAAAGGGAATGAGTTTAAACAGTATAGATTAGGTGTGCAGATGGTGCATCAGGATTCTTATGCGGCGCTAAATCCTAACAAAACTATATACCATTCGCTGTCAGTGCCGTTGTTTCATCATAAGTTGGTGAAGGGTCATAAAGAAGCTGTGGGTGTGTTAGAAGATAATTTAAGAGAAGTGGGATTAACACCACCAGAACATTTCTTGGAGAAATATCCACATCAGTTAAGCGGAGGGCAGAGACAGAGAATATTGCTGGCAAGAGCGTTATCGATGAAGCCAAAGTTAATTGTGGCAGATGAGCCAGTATCTATGGTGGATGTATCGCTTAGAATATCGCTGCTAGATTTAATGACTAGGATGAATGAGAGGCATGGGATTTCGTTTGTGTATATTACTCATGATTTGGGGACTGCCAGATATATAGCATCGCACGGTAGAATTGTGGTGATGTATCTTGGGAGACAGATTGAGACGGGACAAATTCAAAGGACTATAGAGAATCCGAAGCATCCGTATACTCAGGCGTTAATAAGCGCGGTGCCAGAGGCGGACCCAGATAGGCGAAGTGATTTTGCACATACGTTGCCGCTTAAGTCGCTAGATATGCCGAGTTTACTTAGTTTACCGCAAGGGTGTAAGTTTAATCCTAGGTGCCCATATGCAGATGGGGTGTGTGAGACTGAGGAGCCTAAGTTGTTACCATATGTGGATGAGAGTGGAGGAGAGTGTGGCGAGGTGTCTTGTCATCATGCGAAGGAGATTGCTAAAGGGTTAAAGACTGGAGGGTGAATGATTTTTTGAGACAATTAGAAAAGTATTTATATGGAATAGGCAGTGTGGGTATAGTTTTTGTGGTAATGGCTGTTATAGGTATGATGATTAGCAGGGGTAGTATGGAAGCTGTTGTGGTGTATAGCTTGATTGTGATTATTAATAGTTTTGTGGTGGGTATGAGTATGATGCTTATAAGGTGGATTAATAGGAGGGAGAATAATGATTCTAAAAGCAAAAGAGTATGAAAATGCATTGGCATTATATAACGATGTTATTGAATATGATGGCCTGGAATATAAAAAATTGGATTTAGAAAAGTTTGCGAGGTTATTTGATACGCTATATGAATATTACGAACAAGGACAATTTGTTGGATTTGTAAGTGGTGTTAAAAAGGATAATGTGTTCTATATAACTTTTGTAGCAGTGAATAAGGAGTATAGAAGAAAGCGGATAGCAACCCAGTTGCTAAGTTTTATAGAGCAGAAGTATCCGAGCGATAAATATGAGTGTAGCTTTTTTAATCCAGCTAATTTGGAGTGGGTTATACCAGGGACTGCGGGCGATGAACATCCAAATGCGCCAGGGGTGGATGTGGCAAGTGGTGCTTATATATTCTTTAAAAATATGGGATATAAGGATGTGTTGGCGCAAAATACTTATTATAAACATATAACAAATGATAAAGTGGATATGACTAAATTGGAGCAAAATGGTCTTAAGATAGACTATTTGGATAAAGACAAGCACACAGGATTAGATGAGCTGTTTGTGGATTTAGGGAATAAGTTGTGGGAAGAAGGTATAAAAGAAGCAACGGAGCCTGTTTTGGTTGTTGTGGATGGTAATAAGGTGTGTGGATTTACAGGGCCGTTAAAGGTGATGGATAATGGAAGAGGAAGTTTTATAGGGATTGGAGTGCATTCTGAGTATAGAAAGTATGGGGCAGGAAAGGCTCTGTTTGGCGAGCTATGTTCACGACTTGCACAGCAAGGGGCAACGTATATGAGTTTATTTACTGGGGATAATAATCCTGCAGGTAGAATTTATGAGTCAGCAGGTTTTAAGATTGTTAAGGTGTGGCAAGTTATGAGAAAGTAGAAAGGTGATGGGACTTATGAGAACTATAATGGCAGTTGGTGGACATGTGGGAGATATGGAGTTAACCGCAGGAGGTGTGCTGGCAGGTGCGGCTATAAAAGGGGATAAGATAGTGACAGTGGCTTTAACGGGAGGGGAAAGAGGAAATCCGGCAGGTATGAGTGTTTCTGAGTATAGAGAGCAAAAGATAGATGAGGCTAACAAATTTGCGAAGGAGCTTGGGGGTTGTGCAGAGGTGCTAAGGCATACTGATGGTGAGTTGCCAGATAGCGAGGATGTAAAGTGGGAGCTGTGCGATTTAATACGAAAGTATAAGCCTAATGTGCTAATTACGCATTGGAGTAGCAGTATGCATAAAGACCATGCGTTAACTCATGATATTGTGAATAAGTCGCAGTTTTATGCGGGGCTTGCTTCTATAGAGAGGGATTTGCCAGCGCATTATGCAGGAGGGCCATATTATGCGGAAAATTGGGAGGACCCAACTGGGTTTAAACCATATTTATATGTGGGTGTGACTAAAGAAGCGTATGAGTTGTGGGATAAGGCGATAAATCATCATTGGTTTGCGTTAAACAGCAGTTCTTATCCGTACAAGGAGTATTATTCATTACTTAAAAGATTAAGAGGAATTGATGTAAGGAGAGAATATGCGGAAGCATTTGCTGTGGATGAGAGGCATAAGAGAATTGTAAGAGATGATATATAGTGTGAGGTAAGAAGGGAGAGTGTGGTATGAGATTATGGGCATTAGGATTGGCGGTGACACTAGGATTAGTAGGTTGCAATAATAGTACGGTAGATAGTGCGCCACCAGTGTTGGCTAATACTGAGTTTAAGTTAGAGAGTGATAATATTAACACTAGTAAGGTGTTAACTACGTTAATAGATATACAACCACCACCAGCGTTTAATGGAAATCCGTATGATACAGCAGGGATAGGATGGTCGATACAGCCGTTAGTGTATGATTATTTATGTGATTATTCGCCGCTACCAGAAAAGACTTTTAAGCCGAGCTTGTTAGAGTCGTATGAGATGGAAGGAACGACGTTAACGCTAAAGTTAAAAGATGGATTAAAGTGGAGCGACGGAACAGCGCTTACTGCTGAGGATGTAATAACTAATTATTATGTGAATGTAGGGAAGAGTGCGTTTTGGAGTTATGCAACAAGCATTGAGAAAGTGGATGATTTAACAGTAAAGGTGGAGTATGTATTAGAGAGTCCGCTATTGTTAAATATTGCATTTACTTTACCGATTATGTCGCCAAGTGCTGTGTACGGAGAGTATGCACAAGAATATAAAAATATCGCAGATAATTATAGAGAAATTAATGAAGCTACTGGAAGTTATAAAATGACTGAAGATGGAAATACGTTGCTTGCGGATTTAAATAATAGGTTGCTAGAATATAAACCAGATGCGACTGAGGTGGCGGCAAGTGGTCCGTATATGATTAAAAACGTAACAACATCTGAAGTGATGTTTGAGAAAAATCCGCATTATAGAATGGATGTGGCGTTTGATACTATAAGAGGGTTAAGAGCAGGTAGCGCAGAAGCCTTTGCTACTTCTGTATTAGAAGAGCAGTACACTTTAGAAAACGGTGGATTGGCTCCTGATATGTCTGAGCAGGTGGATAGAAGATATGCAACTACTATGAGAAAAATATATGTACCAGAAATGTCTCAAATAGGCTATGCATTTAATGCAGGGCAGTATCCAGTTAGCATACCAGAAGTTAGAAAAGCTATGGTTTTAGCTACAGATAGAGAGATTTTAATACAAATTGCAGAGCCAGGTAGCTTTTTAAGCGATACTAAAAACACGGGATTAGTGCCGAGTTTAATTGATACGTATGCTGATGAAAAATTTTATGATAGTTTAACTGATTATAGCTACAACCCTGATGAAGCGGAAAGATTGTTAGAATCTATAGGGTGGAGTAGAAATGCGCAAGGTAAGTGGCAAAATGAGAATTCTGAGGTAGTGCAAATTGAAATAGCGACTATAAATTCATGGCCAACATTTATGCTAACAGCAGAAGCTATGTCTACTATGCTACAAGAGTTTGGCTTTGATATAAAATATGCACCGATGGAAAGTGGGACAGTGTGGAGTTATTTAAATGGACCAGACCATATGGTAGGAGGAGTATTTTTGGCCGGTTCTGGAACGTATGCACATCCGTGGGAAGCGTATAGCAACTTATACACATCGCCAAGGATAGGATTACCAGAGTTAGAGCCTGGTGAAGATAGAATATTGGAGGCACCAAGCACAGGGAAAGAGTATAATATAACAGAGTTAGTGCAAGAGTTATTCTCAGCTATGACAGAAGAAGAGATACAGGCAGCGACACATGAATTTATGGAATTATCAAACGATTTATGTTTATTTATGCCGCTAGTGGAAAAGTCAGCACCTCTTAGAGTGTATGATACAACGCTAAGTATGCCAGAGGCAGTGGCTGGAGAAATACAGCAAAGCTTTTATTACTATGGTAACATGAATATGATGTTAGCGAAGATGATAAGAGGGGAACAAATATATTTTGTAGAATAACTTTTATGTGGAGGTAGCAGGCTCTAGGGGGTCTGCTATATTTTGGATTAAGCACAAAAAGGAGTGATGAGTATATGTTAAAAGTGGTAGTTATAGGCGGAGGGTCTAGTTACACGCCTGAGTTAGTGGAAGGGTTTATTAAAAGACATAAGTATTTGCCAGTGGAGGAGCTGTGGTTAGTGGATTGCGAAGCTGGGCAGAGTAAGCTTGAGATAGTGGGTGAGTTAGCTAAGCGGATGGTGGAGGAATCGGGAGTGCCAATGAGTGTGCATCTTACTTTGGATAGAACGCATGCGCTTGGTGGAGCGTCGTTTGTGGTGACTCAGCTAAGAGTGGGATTGTTAGAGGCGAGGGTAAAGGATGAGAGAATACCGCTAAAATATGGTATGTATGGACAAGAAACTAATGGTGCTGGCGGAATGTTTAAGGCGCTTAGGACGGTGCCAGTAATTCTTGGGATTTGCAAAGATATGGAACAGCTGTGCCCCGATGCATGGTTAATAAATTTTACTAATCCAGCAGGTATAGTGACTGAGGCGGTTAGAAGGTATAGTAATATAAAAAGAGTGGTGGGGCTATGTAATGTGCCATACGATATGCATACAGCGATTGCACGAATATTGGAAAAGGATAAGGAACAAGTAAGGATATATGTTGGTGGACTAAATCATATGAGCTATGTAACGCGTGTGGAAGTGGATGGGGAAGATGTGACAGGCTATGTGTTGGATAGATGGGGAAGCCATAGTATGAATAATATAGAAAATAAGGAATGGATAAATGGGTTTGTAAAAGAGCTAGGGGTGTTACCATCGCCTTATCATAGATATTACTATATGGCTAAAGAGATTTTAGAGGAAGCTATGGTTAGTGAGCAAACTAGAGCGGAGAAGGTTATGGCTTTGGAAGAGGAATTATTTGAGTTATATGGCGATGTTAATTTAAGAACTAAGCCAAAGCAGTTAGAAAAGAGGGGCGGAGCGTATTATAGCGATGCGGCGTGTAGCCTAATATGTTCTATATATAATGATACAGGGGATATACAAGTTGTAAACACCGCCAATTGTGGGGTTATGAATGAATTTGAGTATGATGAAGTGGTAGAAATAAGCGCAGTAATAACAAAGGCAGGGCCTGTGCCGGTGGCGGTTGGGAAGTTGCCAAAAAGCGTAAGAGGGTTAGTTAATACAATTAAATCGTTTGAGGTGGCTGTATGCGAGGCGGCGGTGAGTGGTAGTTATGAAAAAGCACTGCTGGCGCTTATGATAAATCCGTTAGTGGGGTCACAAAGAGAAGCTGTAAAGGTATTAGATGAGATGTTAGAGGCGCATGGGGAATATTTAGAATTGTTTAGTAAATAGAATAAGCGAAGGACGTGAAGTATGGAATATGTAATTGGGATTGATGGTGGAGGGACGAAAACTAAGCTTACTATATGTGACGAGAATAGAAAGATACTGGGGACGAGCGTGGCGGGGCCTAGTAATATTTTATCGAGTGGGTATGAAGTGGCTAAGCAGTCTATTATGCAAGTGATGGACATGGGAGTAGTTAGGCAAGGTTTTAGCCTGGTGGACTGTAGAGCGTTGTGTATAGGAGTGGCAGGGGGAGCGAGGCGCAGTGTGCAAGAGGATGTAGCGAGCATAATAAGAGGAACGGGATATACAGGAAAAACTGTGGTGACTCATGATGCGCAGACTGCTCTTATGGCTGGAACGGATGGCGCAGAAGGGATTTTGATGATAGCTGGAACAGGCTCCATATGTTATGGGATAAACAGCAGTGGGAAAACGTGTAGAGTGGGAGGATGGGGACACTTAATAGACGATGAGGGGAGTGCATATTTTATAAGTACGCATATATTAAATACAATAATGAGGGCGTATGATGGAAGAAGTGGGCCTACTAAGTTAACTCGATTAGTATTAGACTATATGGAGCTTGGCACGGTAGAAGATATAATAGCGTCGATATATAAGCCTATGATGAGTAAGCACCATATAGCAGAGTTATCTATTTTAATAGATGAAGCGTGTGATCAGGAGGATAGAGCTGCATTTGATATTGTGGAGGAAGCTAGCGACGCGCTATTTAAACATGTGAAGGTGGCTGTGAGAGAGCTTGGATTTGGGGGTAAAGAATTTAACATAGTAATAAATGGTAGCGTGATAGTGAGTAATAAATATATAAATGAAGCATTTTGTACAAAGGTAGGAGAGTATTATCCGAATGCAAAAGTAAAAGCATTAGACCATGATGCATCATATGGAGCGGCGCTAATAGCTATGAATTGTTAGTAAGCTGGGGAACTGTGGGGGGTTCCTTTTTTTTTGAAAAAAAAGACTATATATAAGCTTAGTCTAAAAGTGATAAAAAAACACTAATCTATTTACAAATAATGGAAAGTATTGTATAATAGTATATAAGCGAAGAGCTTAAATTTACTTAGAAAATGGGAGGCATACGATTTTATGAAAGAAATATTAGACAAATTAATACTACCAAATGATGTAAAAGAATTGTTGGAAAAACAAAATAATCTAGTAGTTCCAAAAAGCAGACAGCACCTATTAGAGTTAGCACTTGGGGGAGCTGATAATAAAACTTTTTCCGTAGGATATGATGTAGAAGGTAAAGGTTGGATAGAAGAAGTTCAGGTAACAAGATGTAAAAATGGGGTAGCAGCAAACTATATGGATATGTATATGAGAAGACGCGACCCAGATTGTATGGTAATATCTGATGATTTACCAACAGATAAGCCAAGATATGAAGATAGATATGGAGAGCCATTTGAAGCGACAAGAAAAGCTACATTTGAATGGCTAAACCAAGGTGAGTTAATAGTAATGCCATTTATGTCAGGTGGACATGACTATGGATACCCATCACTACTTATTGCACCAGTAAACACAGGATTTTTTGCAGCGGCATTGGCTGACTTACAAGGTCTAGTTCCACTAGATGAGTTAAGAGATGGTTTTGCACCACGCGCGATTGTATACGTAGCTCCGCCGTTTAGACATACTTTATACGGTGGTAAGCAAGTTGTTGTTCATAATAGAAAATATAGTTTACACGAAGTGTTTTCATATAATCTATATCCAGGGCCAAGTGCTAAGCCTTTGGCCACAATCTGGCATATTAGCTCGCAAATGTTAATAAATGTTCACTATCCCTTTTCTAAGAAGATAAGTAAAATGAAAAGAGTTTAACCTGCTGTGCACCCAATAAGAACTCTGGGTTACACTTGCATTTTTTATTTGTTTGTTTTAATATTGGAGCAAGTCTTGATTGTCTCTAGTATTACAGTTTCCTGGTTCTTTACAGGAAACTTCTTGGAATTTACTCTGAAATCACAGACCTATAATCTGAAGCTGCACCTACCCGTAGGTCCTTGTCAGTTTCCTTTATCACAGCTACAACTTTGCAGAATGTTCAGTCCACTTACTGTAATTTTCAGGGAACATGTCATATCCCACCACATTTTTACCGCGGACCACATATATTACAAAAACTACAACGTTCGCAATTAGGGTAGCCACAGCCGCTCCCGCCACGCCCATTCCCGCCGCATAAATCAAAATCGGGTCAAGCACAATGTTCAAAATTGTACCCACCGCATTCACCTTAAAAACTTCCTTCGTGTTACCATAACTTTGGAGCAATCTTGCAAAAAGCGTATTAAAAAACACCAAAAACATAATCGGCACATTCCACATCAAGTAGACATAAGCCCCTTGCACCACCACGGCATTTTCCATGTCCAAAAAGCCTATTAATTGCCTCCCAAAAATCGCCAAAATCCCGCAGTAAAGCAGTGCCACAATCAGATTTAATGCCAAACTTGCGTTCACATATTCACGCGACGCCCGTTCATCTCCCGCACCAACCTTGTGAGCCACCTTGATACCTCCGCCCACTACCACCAACGCATTTATCGCATACCCAAGCCCTATAAAAAAACTGGACGCCCCAACACTTGCGACCGCGTCAGTACCAAGCCTTCCAACCCAAATCATATCCACCAAACTGTAGCAAAATTGTAGCACCGAACCGCCCATCACAGGCAATGCCAACGCCACCAAAACTGGCAAAACTTTGCCCTGCGTCAAATCTATTTTTTTCACAAAAACACCCCTCTTTTTCTCAAAATTTTCCACCTACTACCGATAGTATCACCTCAGCCCACCCCTGTCAATACGTTATTTCCACACAAAAAAAAGAGGCTTTCACCTCCATATTTTACCCATAGGCAAGGCCCCTTATTTATGGTATAATTATATTTGTAGCTTCGGCTACGACTTACTCCTTCACTGAAAGGAGGTGTTGGTATGAAGTCTGAGGATTTCAAGAATCCGGTGGTACTTGCCGCGATCATTACTGCTATAGCTAAGATTTTAGC